>Ga0098074_1000397_pt1 | contig 30859 bp, 54 predicted proteins | sample 32_taG_FD_75064 | JGI IMG/M metagenome (GOLD analysis project Ga0098074, IMG submission 75064) | Marine viral communities from the Gulf of Mexico - 32_GoM_OMZ_CsCl metaG | ecosystem: Environmental > Aquatic > Marine > Oceanic | place: Atlantic Ocean: Gulf of Mexico | collected 2015-07-12
AGTGACTTTACTAAATGGTCGATCGACTCAGTTTGTGAGACTCCAGACGGTGATCAAGTTGAGCCCGACCATGAAGATAGTTGGCTATCATTAGCTCAACTAGTTTGAAGAGTAATGTTAATTGATTGCCTGGAGTTACAGACGCTTGAAGTCTTACTACCTGATGGCAGTGTGATTACAATCGAAGCAAAGTCAACGTCAGTTGAAGTATCTCATTGGGTACCACCACCCGATGAGACTTCCTATGAACTACTTTTGAATACCTTTGAGTCACCCCTGCGTGATTCACCACAACCAAATACAGACTAATGATCAGGGCTTTTGTGTGGTGCTTGCACAATGTAAGTCCCTGATCTTTTACATTCCATCGACATTCATTTTCAACCCATGAAATTCCAACTGCCCCAGGACGTCAAGGAAGAGGTCCGTAGATATGACCCGGCATATCGCCGGATGATGGAGCTACAAGAGGAGCAGGCCAAGGCTGAAGCTGAAGCCACAAGGAAGCCCCGCAAACAACGTGAGTACAGGCGAGGCAACCCAGCATCCATGATCCCGCTGGAGATGTTCTCAGACGATCCTGATCAGGGTCTGATGTTGTATCAGGAGCTGGTCAAGGAAATCAGTGACGACGAAGAGACGACAAATGGTCACCCAATCTTCCGCCGTAGTAAATATCTCGAAGGACTCCAGATGACAGAGGGTGATGGCGGCGAAGTGTGGATGTTCTACTTCCGCAACTTGTGGGTAGCCGGATGGATACCGACACGTGAGAAAGATGGTAGCCGTCCTTATGTGTACGGCATGTCATTTGCCTTCAAGAACAATGCAACAGCACAGAAAAGTGTGCCGCATTGTTTCCTACGAAAAGATGGAACAAGGAGTCGTGAAACTATCTATCCGTCAGAAGCTGACTACATGTTCACCAGGGGTGACATGATTTCTTACAAGGTAGGACGAACAGAATATAAACAGAAGACTTGTTACTTCACAGAGGATGACATCAAAGAAGGGTGGAGTCGTGAGTACTGGAATGAGATTACTAGCGGACCTGATGAGGCTGACTACTGGGATATGACTCGCTTCAACCGTAGAACATCACCATTACGTCATCAATTGTCTCATTTCAGTGAAGCCCTTAGCTATACGGTAAAGACATTCAAAGATGACTCCAGGCCATTTAGAAGATTGGCACAAGGTGATCCAAGTTTGTTCAGCTTACTGCGACGGTATCAACCCCTTCGTCATATCACCCAAAGAGTAGACCGAAATAATATTGAGGAGAAGGAGTATCGCAATGAAGTCGATTGGTATATCGAACGGTTCTTATGGCATGAAGCAGGTGACATTCCCAAGTCAGAGGAGTTCTTGAACAACAAACAGATGCGACGTTGGTTGACTGAGATCTGTCAAGGTATTCAGTTCAGATATAACCAAGAATGTCGGATGAAACAGGCTCAATTCGGTGGTGTGTTCGATCAACTTGTGCGTTTCTATGACGCCTTGATGGCGGCGAGATGTGTGATGCGGGTTTACCCAAACATCAGTGTTGATCATCTACTCACCATGCAAGATGCCTTCACTAATGGACAGGAGCTATCGATCCCATTGGATGTTGATTGGGCAACAAGGACAACCCTTTGCGAATACTTACAGACCAATGTGCCAGTAGCAACATTCGTCAAGCTCTACGTGGAAGAGTTTGAGAAGGCTAAGCAAGACCGTCAGATCAATCATCGGAACAAGGTAGTACTGGGTCGTTTGCCAGATACCTTGTCAATGATCAGGAACATCCTGGCCCAGGGGAAGGAGGTCACTCGTCCACGCCGTTGGCGGATGGATGAATGGCACGATCACGTCATGGGGCTGTCTTGGAAGCTTAGCAACCCTAAGCAGAAACTTCCACAGTCTCTGTTCCCTGAACCTGAGAGGGTTGAGACAGAACAAAATAAGTGGACGGTCCTCCAGCCGAGAGACACGCACATGCTTGCTGAATGGGGCAAGGCCGTAAGGAACTGCGTAGGCAACGGTGGTTACGCCGAGATGATCAAGGAGTATCGCGCAATGATCCTGCTGGTCATGGTGAACCGAGAGCCCAGGTACACCATTCAGTGTGAAGTCCATGGCGGTGAGCTGAGCGTGACTCAGATCGCAAGCGTCTGCAACCGCAGGCCAGGGAACGCTGAGAAGGAAAAGGTGTCAGAGATCTTGGAGCAGGCGTTGTCGCAACGTCAGGCAGGGCTTTCCGCCGAGAAGCTGGCTCAATACAAGGCTCAGCTGGAGGCCAACCTTCGATCGGATCTTCTGTAATGAGGGTTGCTACACAGTCAAACCGTAAACAAGCTTAGAAACTTTTAGTAACTATCAATCGACTCTTCGGCTGTTGTGTACCAGTTGTGTTGTGGATTTAGATCCGTCCACTTCTGTTACACACTTCCGTTTGAGTCGATCGATCGTATAAAGGAAGGCAAAGACTTGTTTACGGAATCAATGCAAGAAAGTAATGAGGGACAGCGATCTCAACAAACTTGTTTACGGAACTTGTGTTTATGCACAGCGGCCTGCACCCGGTTACCTTTTATGAATCAACTCAATCTCCATGGACAAACGACTGAAAGCGATCAAAGAGATCGCGGAATGCTATGGCTTCAAGCTCTATTCCGATCGGAAGCATCTAAAGTGGGCGCACCCCTCCGGGGCCAAGGTAACGACGGGTTACACCATCAGTGACCGTAGAGCTTACCTTAATATCAAACGTGAATTCAAACTTGCCCTAACTAGACATGAGAAACATGCAAGCAACCAACGAAGTAATTGAGGTCTACAACATTGAAGTAGACCTGATCACAGATCACGGGACGCAGTACATTGTCAGCGGGAAAGTTGACAACATGGTGTTGGTAACTCCTGCCAAGTACAACCCACCGGGTGAAGCACATCCTGAGGAGTGGGGTCCAGCGAACTGTTCAGCAGTCTTGGATGTAGGAGAAGGAGACTTCGCACCACCTGAAGATGCGAAGTTACTTCTTGATTACATCAGAGATTGTGACTTGGATTGGGAGGTTGATCAATATGATGACTGATCAAAGACCACTCACTCCACCGGCCTGTGCTCCAGCTGCAGAGGAGGAGACAACAGCATCTTTCAGTCCTTTAATGAAGTCATCGAGCTTGCCCTCTTCAAACTCCTGTTCTTTTGCTTGATACTCCTCTTTTGACTGGCGTCCTTCATGGAAACCGTGGAGGCCGAAGTGCTGTTGCGCCACTGATTGATACAGATCCTTGGTATTCATCTGATTGAAGTCAGAGAAATTTGCGCCACGGGAGGCATTGATGTAACCAAGGTAAACTTTCTCTTCATCAGAGGTTCCTTCCCCTGCAAATCCTTTGGCAAGATCAGCAACATCGGAGTAAGCAGCTAAGTATGCAGTGGGATTAAATCCATACTGTGTCTTGTCATACTCCGCGGAACGTTTCCGATCTTCCTTGGTAGGAACGTAAGGAGTTGGGGGAGCTGGGGGAGTTGTGTCAGTTGAGGTATCGACTGCTCCAGTATCTGTAAATGAATAGTCAGTGGAATCAGTTGTTGTGCTGATGTTATCCGCACCTGCACCAGAAGTAATCTGGTCAACGATAGATTCACTGTCAACATTTTCTGTCTGTGTCTCCGGTTGATTAACAACAACGGGAGTTGACCCAGGGGCAGAGGGAGTTACTTCATCTTTTGCTAGTTGATTTCTAATGTATGCAATCGCTTTGTCACCTAATTTGATTCCTTTATTTGCTGCTTTTCTCTCTACATTTTCGAGGTTCCCCGTGAAATGATTCTTAAGTTCCTCTCTGGTGATCTTTCCATCCGCTCCATACGCCTCATAAAATCCTTCAGGTCCTTCTTGAATAGGGCCAACGAAAGTTGTTTCTTGAATAGGGCCAACGAAAGGTCCTCCGTGGAATTCACGCGGAAAGATAGGCTCGACGTTTTTGACATCAGCAACAGAAACACCAAGGGCATAAGGTATGGGAGCTTGTTGTGATCCGAGTTCTTGTTTAATGTATTCCAGTCCCTTTTCACCGATCATTACACCAAAGTTCTTCGCCTTGCTCTCAAGGTTTGCGAGGTTACCTGAGAAGTGATCCTTGATTTCAGAACGGGTAATCCTTCCGTCCTTACCGTACTTGGTTAAAAAATCTTGAGCTTTCATCTCAGGAACTTTGAGTAAATCTATTCTATCTTTGACAAATCAATGAACATTAATTCCGTAAACAAGTGTTTTCCACAGTTAAAGATCGACACTTCATAGATTGGGTCGATGAATCGTACCAAAAAAACCTTCAACTTGTTATCGTTTTTATCGTATCTCCTACAGAACATCACCATGACTACAGACAAACTTGAGTTCAGTGATAACTGGTTCCCAGCCTCCTTGTGGAATCAAAACATGGACAATATCAAACCTCCAAAACGCTGCTTGGAAATCGGAACGTACGAAGGAATGTCTTCTTGTTATCTAATCGAGAAGAGGGGAAACGAGCATGACATTGAACTGCACTGTGTTGACACATGGGAGGGAGGTAAAGAACACAAAGAAGATGAAGAGCGTTCCTACAACTGGAGCGAAGTTAAAGAGAGATGCTTAAGAAATCTTGAAATTTCTAAGAAGAAAGTTAAACAACAGATTGATATTCACATCCATCACGGCAACAGCAGAGAAGTATTACCAAAGTTATTGGCAGAAGGTAAGCGTGAATACTTCGATTTCATTTACATAGATGGATCTCATGAGGCGCCTGATGTTTTATACGATGCTGTGTTGAGCTACGAGTTACTAGCTCCCTACGGAACACTGGTGTTTGATGATTATTTATGGGGCTTTGGGAGCGATGACTCCGCTTTTGTTGCAAAGACAGCCATCGATTCCTTTGTGAATGTCAACTGTCACAACTTGTTAGCTATGCCAACAGATAACCGTCAATTCTGGGTGCAGAAATTTAGTATCGACGACTACCTTGAGCTAAAGAAATAAACTTTTGGTCACGCTGTTGACGCTGAAGCCGATACCGCATAGTATCCGTGCTGCCTCGTGATCGGCCTTGGACCCCCTATCCCCAGTTTGTAGAACGCTGGGGATTTTTTATTATCATTTAATACTTTGGTGTCTTGCACATTCTATTGTGTCGAAGCACCACACCACTACCAACTCACGCTCATGCATTCGAATCTAAAAACACTTCGCTACAGAGGAGTCACTTACTATCGCACCAATCACAATCAAGTTCCCTATGAAGAGTACAAACGTCAATCCCTTGAATTATCTTGGTTAAAAGAGCGGGTCACGAATTTAGATGTACTAGAAAGCCTCCCATTCCAAGCGTTGTATGAAGAATATATTCAACACTTGTGTAATGTTAGGGAGGATACAGATTCATGATGAAATCTCGACTTGATTATTATGTCAACCTTTATTGCGAAGCGGAGGAGCAGCTTCAAAAGGGTGCGGCTTTCCCCGAATATTGGAAGGCAAAGACAAGGGAGGCAGGCGAGAAGATTGATTTCCTGGCTGATGACATTATCCAAACAAAGGACAAAAACAATGAGTGATGCAGCATGGAACTTGATGATGGCAGACAAGTACCCAAATTGGTACGAGCTTCAACCGAAAGTCAATCAGGCAATGGCCGAATGGGAACGGGTTTACGAACTACGGACCAAAGCAGGCTGGGAAATGGGTGAGGAAGGTGAATGGTATTTGCCTGACGGCACTCCTGAGTGGCAGACTGAATACGAAGGACCTTATCCGGAGGATTCCTAAGTGCTTCCGCCAGGAGACGTTCATCTTTCAGAGTGTGGTTGTATCCTCAACTACACTCTCGAACTTGATCACCATAAAAAAGTCTATAGGCAAGTAACGTTTGCTGACAGACCCTCAATGTATAGCTGGCTGTCCGATGAATGGCCAGCTATCCTTGTAACGCATTCAGCCTGGATAACGAGGATTGATACTGACATCCCTGTCATGTTTGAAGATCCTCCGCTTCCGGAAGAACAACTCAATTTCATTGACTCAACTCCTTATGAAGAACTCAACCGAAACTAAAAAGCGCAATCGCAGAACCGATGAGGTTATGGAAGAGCATCAGGCTTTCGCCAAGCAGCTTCTTGATATGAACGTACCTCCTTATGCTGTGGCCCTACAGTTGCAGACAAAGTTTGGATTGTCACGTCCGACTGCGTGGCGTGATGTCAAACATGCAAATTCAGAGAGAGGATCATCAGAAGAGGGTGGCATCCACGCTCCTCAAGCAATGATGGAAACAAGAGACACTTTGATTCAAGTTTTGTATCAAGCTGCTCTCACTTCATCAGTTGAAGGAGACTTCAAAACTCTGCCCCGCCTTACGAAAGAAATCAGAGAACTTATGAAGATCGGTGGGCCAGGTGCTGGGCGTCATCCTGAGGACGGACCTAGTGAAGAGCAGACTTTGTTGTCCCAAATTCAGTACCTCTTTAACAATAGGCAAGATGTGGAGGAGGCTGCCAAGGTTTGATTTTTATGAGACTGGTTACGTTTTTATCTCATAAAGATGATGAGGCTACGCCGCAAGCAGCGTAATTTTCTAAACTACGTCCGCCATCACCATGATAAACACTCTTCCGCGCCCTGCTTTGTCCCTAAAAGCATGGATGCATGTTCGCTAGATGTGTATTTGGAAATGATAGGGAAGTTAGAAAGCATGGGATATATCAAAGTTAATCGAACAGGACCACACTATCTTCAATGGACCGTGACACTTCCGAGGGCGTTCAGTTGAACGTCCTTTTTTTTGTGGTAACTTAATACTTATTAAGTTATCTCCATGCCTCAAAATCCAGTAGGCGGAACGCAGATTGTTAATAACTATATTCATCAACAGCTCGGCGACGAACTCGAAGATGTAGTAATCTGGCCGACGACCTTCGATCCCAGAAAAGTTGACACCTCAAAAATTAATATTCTTCATCAGCACATGGAAGCATCCATGGTTGAAATGAAAGGTGTCTTCTCGGAGGAACGTATTGCTCTGATGGACCATATCATCTTCGTCAGTTATTGGCAGTACGAAGATTTCATGCTGAATTTTCCGTGGCTTGATAGCACAAAATGTAGCGTGATTAAAAATGCAACAAAACCATTCCCGAACGAACCAAAACTTCCTGACGGAAAATTAAAATTGATCTACACATCAACTCCCTTCCGTGGTTTAGAACTTGTTCCAAATATTTGGAAGAAACTTGATCGAGATGACGTTGAGCTAGATGTTTACTCCTCTCTAGAGATTTATGGTCAGGCTTTTGTAGACAAGGTGCACGAAGAATATGGAAATAAGTACGAGGATTTGTTTGATGCCTTGGATTCGATTGACGGAATTAACTACAAAGGATATGTAACTAATGACAAAATCAGAGAGGCTTGTTTAGATGCTCATATTTATATTTACCCAGCCATCATCATGGAAACATCCTGCCTCTCGTTACTCGAAGGCTTGGCCGCAGGATGTGCGGCGGTGGTAACAACATTAGGAGCGTTGCCTGAAACCGGGAGCGAATATGCATATTACTCTTTGATGGATTTTAATAACGATAAGTTGACAGATAACTTTGCGTCTTGCCTAAACCAAGTTATTGATCTGTATTGGAGCAGCTTTACTCAGGAGAAGTTGTCCAAGCAGCGTCAGTTCTATTTGGATAACTACAGCTGGGATTCACGCATCGCGCAATGGAGTTCTTTACTTACTGAATTGAAAAGGTTAAAGCAATCTTGAGAACAGGTCACTAACCTCTGACATTTAATACAGACGAGGAGGCACCCGCTACCTTTAGAGCGGCGAAAGCCACCAAGGGTAGTTCGACCCGCCAGGTTGTGAGAGCCTGGTTTTTCTGGGAGCGTGATGGAATTGGTAGACATTACGGACTTAAAATCCGTTGGCCATTTTGGCCCTGCGGGTTCAAGTCCCGCCGCTCCTACCACTCAAAACAGGAACCTAATTCAATGCCAAAAGGATCATCCAGATCAAAACGATTCAAGATTGGAGATCGAGTGGTGAACAAACCTGGGATGTCCGTCGTTGGTAAGTTCACCCAAGCTCGGCCTAATTTAAAAACTAAACACGGTACGGTTACAGGACTTGTCTACAAGACAAACAAAAGTGGTGTTGACCATCCTTATGTAGAAGTTTTGTGGGACAAAAGCAATCGCCCTGATCTTCACGCAGCCAATCGTCTTTACTTTGAAAGTGAAAAGGATTGGATGCTGCAGAACGAACGGGAGAACTGGTGATGGATGTGACTCCGGTCTGGACAACACCGAATGGTGATGAGTTAATCGTCGAGATGGCGAGAGTGTCGGCACCTGCAAATGCAAAGAATATGGACACCGGTCCACGTTTGATTAATTATTTAATCAAACATAAGCACTGGTCTCCTTTTGAGATGGTCAACATGTGTTTAGAAATACACACAACACGCGCAATCTCACCACAAATACTGAGACATAGGTCCTTCGCATTTCAAGAATTCTCACAACGCTATTCCAATACTAATTCTATTGGTCGCATGGAAATGCCTCAGTTAAGAGCACAAGACCACAAGAATCGACAGAATTCAACTGATAATCTAGTAAGTATTCTTGGCTACGAAGAGTACATGTCACTCTGCAGAAAAGTTCGCACTCACTTGGAAGACTCTGAACATCTTTACCAAGAGTTGGTAAGCAAAGGTGTCGCGAAGGAATCAGCCAGATTCGTATTAGCTTCCGCTGCACCAACAAAATTATTTATGAACGGCACACTCCGCTCATGGATACATTATATTAACTTGCGTTCAGACCCTTCTACACAAAAGGAACATCGCGAGATTGCTGAAAGGGCAAAGAATATTTTTAAAAACTATTTTCCAATCACCAGTGAGGCCCTTTGGACTCAACAATCCAACTGAACTTTTCCTGTCCCAAATGCAATGGTCACACCAAAATTATCGACAGCAAACAGCGATCCTCTCTTGGAGGAAGACTTCGATACAGGGAATGTCGAGAGTGCGCTCATGTATTTAAAACGTTACAACGACATACGCAGGAGGAACGAACGTATGTATCCACTCGGAAGGCGAGTGTGCGTTTCACGCCTAAAGATGTGATGAATATTCGTCACGCTTACTTCAATCAAGGCATCAGCTCACCAAAACTTGCACAACAGTATGACTGTGCAACTACTTCAATTGTTCGCATTCTCCGTAACAAAGTTCATTCTCACATTCAATGATCTGCCGTAGTTGCAACTCAAAAAATACACGGGTAACTGTGACACAACACAAGCCAGGAGAAACCTGGCGCTACTGCCGCTGTCTTTCTTGCAATGAAAAATTCAAGACGATCGAAAGGTATGCTGTTGCAAAGAGCGGACCCAAAAAAGGCACAAAACTTAAAGGAGGTAATTTTCGAAGAGGAGCTAACAATCCACAGTCAATACTAACTGATATAGACGTAAAACATCTACGCTACATGAGCAAAAATGGTCACACACAAAAGGATCTATCGAAACTTTTTGGCATTTCTGTGGCCAACATATCAAGAATAGTCAACTACCATCTTTGGAAACATGTGAAGTAATGCGCCAAAAAATTAGTTGTTTACTTACACCTGATGAGATTGAGCAAGCTCGTTCGATGTTTTTATCAGGAATGACAACTAAAGAAATTGGAGAAAAGTTTGGTCTTTCACCCCGTACCATCAACATCCACATCAATTCTTCAGCTGTAAGAATGAACGCTAACGACGCCCACTACACCACACAGGAAGTTTTGCAGATGACTCACATGTCTCGCTTCACGTTAATAAAAAAACGTAAAGCTGGCTTGTTTCCTGATCCACAATACAAAGGTGACAAGGCAAATGAAAATCCTATTATGCGTTCTGATCGTTACTGCAAATTTAAAGTTGACGACTGGATTCAACGGAACACTTCAGACGTTGCCATGAAAGCAGCAAAAGAAGCTGGTCTCTACATCAAACTTGAGAGAGATCAGCTTGTATTGGTGCAAGATGCTTGTAAATTATTTGACTGCAGCCTTGAAGCATTTGCAAAAGATGCAGTCTTATGGAAAGCTAGTCGTGTTTTAGAAAACTATTGAAGTCAGCTCTTCAAGACAGAAGCCTTAAAGTGCTGTTGCTCTTTTTCTAAACGAGCTAAGCGATCACGCACGTTAGTCAAATACGCGATGTCGTTATTGGTGCGGACATAGTGCACGCCGCGATAGCACAGAGTTTTCTGTGAAGTCATGATTAGTTCCTCGTCAAACTCCAGCGTCCGTTCCACCGCTGAATGAATGCGCCCCGTAGGGTGAACGTATTCATATCCTACACCAAAGATACACATCTCCTGACAAAGCCCTAGGCAAAGTTTCAACCAAGTGGCTTGCAAACTATTCACCAGCTATCTTTCATTCGTCCAAAGGACAAGACCATGAGTTTAGTCAAACGCATCAAACCCAATTCAAACCAAAAAACCAAGCGTCCTTCACCTGGACCTTTCACTCCACTTGTTGGTACTCACAAAAGTTGGCCAGACTATTGGAAGCTTGTTCGACCACGGCTTCTAGAACGTGCAGATGGTTTCTATAAAATTTTCGAGCATCTAAAAAAGAATAACGATGTAGATTATCCTTTCTGCATTGTTGAAACAGGAACTCTTCGTGAACCTCATAATTATGAAGGCGACGGTAACAGCTCTTCTCTTTTTGACACTTTTATTGAGTACCATGGGGGATGTTTTTACACTGTTGACATTGATCAAGAGGCTTGCATTTCTGCGCGATCACATCTTAAAAACGCCCGCGTATTTGAATCAGATAGTGTTGAGTGGTTGTCTACCTTCAATAAAGAAATCGATGTTCTCTATTTAGATTCTTACAATATCGATGACTGGAACAATGACTGGGCGGCTGCCGCTCATCATTTAAAAGAGCTATTTGTTTGTCAGTATTGTTTATCACCAGGGTCCTTGGTTGTTGTTGATGACAACGTACGAAATCCGCATACCGGCAAAAAGATCGGTAAAGGTCGTCTGGTGCGCGAGCTATTAGAAGTTTGCCCAGGTAAAGCTGAACTTATTCATGATGGGTATCAAGAAATTTGGGAGTGGCTTGAAGGATGAGTTTTATTATTGAAACAACAATCGATGGTGTGACACATGGTGTCATCCCTAAGGATGGCAAATTTCAATTGATGCCTCTGATTAAAACGTGTGACGTTGATCGCGTCATGCATCTTCCCCAACTTTCTCTCGCACGTAATTTAGTTTCTTGGATCAATGAAAATGACAAAGAGCTTTCCAACTTCGAATTCAACGTTTCCCCTACAGCCAAGTATGGATAAAAAATATTTAGTATTTGATATTGAAACAAATGGGTTCTACAATGAAGTCAATAAGACATACTGCATCGTTATTCACGATGTCAATACCGGACAAGTTACTTCTTACGGGCCTAGCGATATTGATACTGCTCTTCATCATTTGGATTCCGGTGATGTACTCATTGGTCATAACATAATTTTTTACGACGTACCTGTATTAGAAAAGCTGTACCCTTGCGTAGTAGATTTCTCTAGCAAAGAATTGATCGACACATTAGTATGTGCTCGGCTTCTTTGGCCCAAAGAGAAACTGCAAGAAATCGACCTCATTGATTATCCTCATGTTCCCTCCAAACTGGTTGGGTCAAATTCTTTGGATGCCTTTGGGCATCGCTTCAAAAACTACAAGCTTGAGTTCAAAAACTTCAGCGAGTACAGCAAAGAGATGCTCATTTACTGTGAGCAAGATGTCGGTGTCACAGTCCAACTGTACAAATTACTTTGTTCTCAAACCAATCTCCACGAAGCTTCAGTCAGGCTCGAACATGACTTGGCTCGATGCGTTGAAAAACAAATTCGATCAGGTTTTCCTTTTGATGTTGATGCAGCTTGTGATCTTGTGGATGAACTTGAGAACAGACGAGATGAACTCTTAGTTGAATTAGAAGTAGCTTTCCCTCCAAAAGATGAGGGTAACTGGTTCGTGCCAAAAGTAAATAATAAAAGTAAAGGATATGTCGCAGGAGAAAAAGTCTGGAAAGAAAAGATTGTAAAGTTTAACCCGGCTAGTAGGCAACAGATATTTGAGAGGTTAAAAGAGAAGTATGGTTGGCAACCTGCTGATCTCACTGACAAAGGCAATCCAATCGTCAACGATGATGTTTTGGCTGCGTTGCCATATGCAGAAGCAAAACCTTTGTCAGAATACATGCTCGTCAAAAAACGTTTAGGTCAAATCAAGGAGGGTTCCAATGCATGGCTCAAGCTCGTCGCTGAAGATTGTGCTATTCATGGCGATGTTATTACCAATGGTTGTATCACAGGTAGGGCTGCTCATCATTCTCCGAACACAGCTCAAATTCCTGCCGTCTATTCACCCTACGGTAAGCAATGTCGTTCCTTATTTCATGCTCCTGATAACTGGAATCTCATCGGCGTTGATGCTAAGGCTTTGGAACTCAGGTGTTTGGCTGGGTACTTAGCTTTATATGATGGAGGTGAGTATGGGCATGTTGTTTGTGACGATGATATTGATATTCATACATACAATCAAGAAAAGTTTGGAGTGGCAACAAGAGACATAAGCAAGCGCCTTCTTTACGCAGTGCTTTATGGAGCGGGACACTACAAAGCAGGTACAATTGTTGATCCAAATGAAACTCGTTCTGAAGTTTTAAAAGAATTAGGACGCACGGCAATCACTTCCTTTATGGATGGTGTGCCTGCGTTGATGCAGTTGAAATCAACTCTGGGATTCAATTTAAACCAACGAGGATATTTGCTAGGTCTTGACAGACGTCCACTATATTGTCGCTCAGAATTTAAAGCTTTGAACGTTTTGCTCCAGGCAGCTGGAGCTGTTCTTATGAAAGCTGCCGTGGTAAACCTTCATAGGAATATTGAGAATCATGGCTTAGTTTATGGTGTTGATTGGCAACAACATGCATGGGTTCACGATGAGATTCAGCTTTCATGTCGCCCTGAGTTAGTAGATGATGTGAAACAATTAGCGTTGCTTTCTTTTCCAATGTCTGGAGAGCATTATAATTTTCGTGTTCCTATTGAAGGGGATGCCAAAGTAGGACTTACATGGAGGGATTGTCATTGACTACTGATTTTTCCGTTGACGTAGATTTGAGCAAGCAAATCTGTGATTTAATCACAGAAGAACAACACGAACGAGTCAGGCAAAAACTGGTTCCTATCTTCGTTGACTTTGCTCCTACTACTTTTCTTCAGGGCCTGACCGGTGACCCGGAAGGGTATGACCAAGCTGAAGAAATTCTCAAAGACTGGTACAAAGAAAAGCCTTTCAATGTCCTTATTGAGGACGCAATGAGGCTGATCGGGAAAACAGATCTCTGTTATTCCCTTGATTCTCTCAACCTACAACCCCAAGAACAATGAATTTTGCCTCACTGACTCTGAAACTTCAAGAAAACCCTACCGCTGTCGAAGGTGGTGGAAGTTGGTTTGTATCTAAAGCTGCTTGTGTCATTGCACCTGCAGGTAAAAATCGTATTGAAACTCCCATTGAGCTTCAAGTCATTGGTAATGTTGCCCGTCAATTCCAGGAAAATGCCAAGGCTGGCATGAAAGTTTTCGTGAACTGCGGAACACTTCGTCACGATTTAGATGCACGTGCCTTTTCAGTCATGTCAGCTAGTGTCGAACCAGTAGGCGATGGTTTTAAAAACTTTAATGAAGTGGTGCTAGCTGGACGCTGCATCAAAGATATTGATGAATCAGACCCCAAGCACTTGCGTCGTACTCCTGACGGCCTTCTGATTGTTAATCAAACATTACAAGTCCGCACTGGAGATGGCCAGAGCGATTTGTTCAACCTTGTCGCTATCAATGGCTCCCAAGATAAACTTCAACTCGGCCGTTTGATGGCTGACTTTACACGCAAAGGTTCAGGCCTAACTGTATGGGCACGACTTTCGACACGGGGATGGGTGGATCAGGAGTCAGGAGCACCTCGCTCCAGTACCCAGCTGGCTGTCAACAAGATGACATTACCTCCTCGTCCTCCCAAAACGCAGGAGGAAATGATTCAACCGAAGTCCAGCATCTCAGAAGGCTCGCAGGTGAAATCATTGTGGCCAACAGGCTCGGAAAGTGGATGGGCAAGTGTTCAGGGATCGGTCTCTCACGCTGAATCTCCTCACGCAGCAGCCATAGCACCGCGACCGTCAGAGTTCCAAAAATCTGCTGTGGTTGATGACAATGAACCATTCTAAAACTATTCTCTATCTGTCAGTAGTCATGAACTGACACCCCCGCAGATGAGCTGCAAGAGTTTGATGGTTCTCTTCAAAAACCATCCCCCTAATCACGTACCCATCCCGATGCCCTCAAGTTCTAAATCAACTGCTATCACAAAGCGTCGTGCTGACAGCTTCAAGCGTTTTTCTGATCCCGAATTCAAAAGTGGGTATCAACAGCTTGCAACTCTTCAGCCTCTGAACAAGTCAAAGCGCATGGGCTGGTTTCTTAAGGAACAAGACCTGCCTCATTGTGAATGGACTGCTGATGAGGAAGCTCTGAACTATCCAGAACATGTCAAGGGCGCTGTAATTTTCAACTACGAACAATCATTTGGCGGATATGGCGCTAAGAAAAAATTAGAAAAGGGTATTAATTTTACAGCGATTCGCTTTCAAATCCTTCACGTCAGTCCTCTAATTATTCAGGAGACCGAAGGTAACAAAGAAATGATTGGGACATTCGACCAACAAATTGCTAAGAATTTATTTGATGAAGACAAAGCAAAGGCCGCAGAGGATTCTAATTACAAGCGCCAGTACACTGTTCGCACTATGTATTGTGGCTTTATTCTTACCAAGGAAAACCGGCGAGCACACGCCAAACCCGTGGTGCTTTCCATCAAAGGTCTCAATGGAGTTGATTTGTCACGCAAGAAACGTGACTTTGATCGCACCATCGAAGCTTGCCTTAACAAAGTAAATGAAGAAGACGTCAGCGCAACCTTTGGTGACAAGGTTCATGCTCTGACTGTATTTAGCTGCTCTTTCGAACGTGCCTCAGAAGGTGAGCGGGGCGTAGAGATCTGCGGGATCGAAAGCTACGAACGCCCTTTGGCTGAAACTGTAGAGGATGCCGCTGAAGCTTTGGATCAGTTCATGGTTCCAGAAGATGACTATGAACGGACCTGGCTTGATCAAGAGCGTTATAAAGGCTACATCAAGTCTTATTGCGACATGATCGCAGCAAAACTTGGTGGGCAATACGGAATCAAAGCAGGTGTAGAGATCCTCCCTGCAACAACGGAGAAAGCTGCACTGCCTGCTTCAACCAACAACCCCACTGGCGAAGACGCTTCACTGTGATGTCAACACTTCAATCAGGAAAGAAAGGAATCTTTTTACAGGTTCCTAGCGAGGCCTACTACAGGATGGTCGCTCTTGCTGCTGAGGAGCAGATGGACGTAGAGCAGTTTGTATGTGATTTCGTACTGGCTGCCTATGAGAATGCCCAGGCATTCAAGCGTCGGACTGGTTCTTCATTTCCTCGCATACAACTTCAACAGGAAATTCGGTCTCCATCAGAGCCCGCGTAAGGCCAGAAACCATTCCCGCCCGCTGTGTCGCTATCTTCGCTAAGAGGATAGCGATTTCTTTTACTTCTTTTATGTCACTGCTATTATCAATAAATCGCTTTACCTTTTCTTCCCAAAACATGTCCTTTGTAGGAACGGCGAAGTCAAGTTTGGCAAACATACGCTTAAATTTATTTCACTCATTCTAAGCACATCCGCAATGTATTACTTAATCGCCGCTGGCCTGCTCTCTGCTGTAACTGTGACGGTCCTCAAGACCAACGGGAGGCGTCCCTCACGTGCTACCGTTACCGAAGACCCGGACGAACCGGTGCTCTTTATCTAAATCAAACATGACAATTTCAGTATTCAAAGCACCTACAACTCAAGACTGGATTGCAAAAGGAAAGGACACCTCTGGTTACTGGCGTTACAAGCACCCTCACATTCCTCAATCCTTCTACGCAAAGCTCAGTGAACCAAACAGTCTGACCGAAGCGGAGACCAACATCCTTGCTCACCGCAATGCACTAGATGATTTCCTAATTCAACTAGAGCTTATTGATCAAGAGCTAGAGATGTTAAAAGATCCTTTAGATAATCAGATTCCTGAATATCAATGCGATCTTTTTGAACAAACGCAAGACAAAAAGAAACGTTTGATCCTTGGAAAACGTTTTCATTTAAACGCTGCAAACGCTTATTCTTATTGGCTACATCTCTATAAACAGCAATGAGATAAACTGGAATTACTTATCAGTAGTTCCATGGAGCAAAATGCACAGCTAGAGCAACTGCTGAAATTAGCAGAAGGCTTTACACATAACGGTACACCACTCCAAGCTCTCTTCGGTGACAAGATGGAGCTTGGAGTTATTTTATTGACCGGAGCAATGTTGGCCAATGAAAACTTGGCTTCCTCTATGGAGATTGAGGAGCAAGTTGATTGTGCCATTCATTTCTATAACATCATTCAAGAGCGCATCGGTTATTACCGTTCAAACCAAGCGCATTCTTTGGAGAAACTTCTGTAATAATAGTGGATATCTTTACTAATCCAAGGTGCCTGTCCAACAAATTACATTCAAGGTTGACGTAGAAATTGACTACGATCCTTTCAAAGGAAAAACTCCTGAGCAGCTTGCTGACTCAGTACATGACGACCTTTATGATTGTCTATCAGAATTACGTCCTGAGGATGTGTCTGGTATTTTCACCAACGTAATTTCTACTACAATGATTGAGACTGCTGATTAAAGATGCCTTACATGGACGGATCCACTCTTGTGGGGTGGGACATTGAAGAAGAAGAAAAGCGCGTCTTCTTCATGGAGCACATGTATCGTTGCTCAGGACGTTCCGATAAAAAACATCCGTTGCACGGTGTGTACACAGGGCTATGGCAGGATTTCTGCTTGAAGGAAGCAGGTAAAGCAATGCGAGACCAGTGGTTCGAGCGTATGCAAGCTATTGATGATTACATCAAAGAACAAAAAAAAGGTGAAGAAGGAGATCCTGTACAAGCTTTCATCCCAACTTTTAGCGATTGAGGTAAACTTAGCGTAGCTTTAAATTCCTCATGCTTGATCCTAAAAATCCTGACATCACACCACCCACTATTGTTGTGATGATGCCTTGTTATGGGGGCAAGATTTTTTTGGAAACAGTTGAATCCCTATTGGAATTACAGCGTGAAGGAATTGAAAATGGAATTGATATCCTGTGGCATTTTGATGACAAGTGCTCTTTGATATCTTTAGGACGCAGTGTCATGACAACTAATGTTTACAGGCATTTAAAAGACTGGACGCATTTGTTGTGGGTTGATGCTGATGTAGGTTTCGCGATGGAAGATCTTTGGAAGCTTATCATTGCTGATAAGGATATCGTCGGCGGAATGTATCCTGTGAAAAGTTTACCTATTAGGTGGACCAGTACTCCTTACCCTACTGACGATAAGCAACAATCAGAAATGGATAAGAAGTTAGTACGCACGCATTACATTGCTAATGGTTTCATGCTTTGCAAGCGTGAAGCTATTCAAAAAATGATGGAGCATTACGAAGATGAGTTGAATTTTAGGTATTGGAATTCAACATATGTCGATTTATTTCAACCCATTATTGATAAAGACAGGACCAATCTCTATCTCTCAGAGGATTACGCTTTTTGTAAACGCGCCAACGACATTGGAATCGAAACTTGGATTCGTAACGACGTGAAGCTCAGCCATACAGGAACCATGCGGTACTCAGAGGCTGATCAAATGAATGTGTTGACGCGTATTCATGAAGGTTTAGTCGCCTCCTCCATGGCTAAGCACCTCTAGAGGATCTTTTTTGTCTGCACAGATGGCTACAGCGCGACGATAGAACATGTTGTCGCGCTTATGTTCTGGTAAAGATTCAAAGTGACTTTTAATCTTTTGCCAGTTCTCCTTCGTTTCTTGATCCATAGTAATGAGCAAAAGCAACTTTACGATGAGCTTTGTTTGCTTTTTTAAGGACCTCCTGTGCCTCTTCTCTTGATAAACATTGCTCTGCTTTTAGATTAAGCGATTGCAATTTTTTATATTGTTTCAATAGATTCACTTGGTAGACCTCCCGGTTCCGATATTCGTTATTAATGCTAAGACAGTTGCAGTCATTCCTGCAAACGTAACCTCAGCACGCTTCCCTATATCAGGACAAGCTTTCAGTCCACCATTGTCTAAGCAGTAAAAAATACCAATGCCTAGATAAAAAATTTGAGCACTAAAGATTACACCTAAAAAGCTTAGTAAAACTTTTTCTTTTTGAGATAAGTTCATTAACTTGTCTCAGTTTTTTATTATTTTAAGATAACTTTTTTGTACACCAGATTAATAACACCTGCCATAATTCCAGTAGCTACAGCTTCTGTCCACCAGTCACCGAAGTGACTTGGATGCACGACCACATCAATAGAAGCCATGCAGGCAGCTAACAAAAGAGACTCTTGAAAAATAGATAGCTTTTTTAACCACACAGACATTACTACAAATGCCATAACAGCGCCAAAGCTGGAGCGCAGGGCTATCACACAATGCGCTATGTTGATAGCAAAAAAGTTTCCTTGTACCATCATGGTCATGCAGCTGACCCAGCAACCGCCGAGCTTTTGCAGCAGATCCTTTTGTGCAGCTTGAGTGTTCATGGCAAGTAAGATGGAAATATACTGTGTTGAGTCCACGTAATACTGTGAACATTCCCGACCCCTTCGATCCTACGCCGATTCAACCTGCAGTCGAGGTAAAGCAGGAACCTGAAAAAGTAAAAGGACCTCAGCCCAAATATAAAAAGGACGATAAGGTTACCAAGTTGATTGCAGAAATGATCAAAGCTGCGTCAACTTGTGACCAGCTCCGCATACAAGCACACCTCATTCATTTTAATTATGAGGCAAGCAATTTTTTGGCGGTCCATAAATTTCTAAAAAAGCAGTACGAAGCGCATAGTCAGCAATTTGATCGCCTGGGCGAGTTGGTCCGGTCGATGGATTACCTGATGCCGATGTGCGACAAAGGTCTCCGATCCGCTGCGAAAGATTATGAGCACGTTGATTCATATGAACCCGGAGTAATGCTTCACACTTATTACACGAACTTAGAAAACTTTGCAATGAAGTTGAAAAAGGTTCGCGAGCAAGCTCTAAAGTGTGACGCGCCTGACGTAGAACATTATATAGCGGAGTTAATCGGTGAACTATTTAAAGCAAGCTGGATGATTAAAGCTTCGCTGCGCTAACTTCAGTCACGTTGTCGCCAGTCATCGGTCTTCTCTTGGTGAAACCAGTTCGCAATATCCTCTGCATTCTTAAAAGAACTGCGGTGGTTACTAGGATCTGGATCACCAAGATTCATGGTGTTCATGAAATCATCAAGACCACCTTTAGGCATGTCTGGATTGTTAGCAATTCTTCGTGCCTTGTTCAAAATCTCTAAGGCAGAATGGTTTGTTTTGGCTAATTTCTCTGCCCAAATCATGTCAGCTAGTTGAACTTCTTCACGATTTGCGATGCGGTCGCAGATAAATTCGAGGCGCAGTCGATATTTTGTGGACAACATTTATCTAGATAATGAAAAAGGGAGGGTATCAATCCTCCCCATTGGCTTCCTCAACCGTCCCTTCGGACTCTTCTTTTGACTGTGTTTCCGAGGTTTCGACTATTGTCTCGGGAGGTAATGTTTCCTCCTCTTCAATATACCTGTTAGCGACCGATAAAATGCCGCTGGTCAGTGCCTTTACAAACTCGTCTTCTCCCCAGTCATTAAAGATTTTCTCACGCTCATCATTTTCGTCCCAAATGATAGTGATGCTTCCATCTTCATTCTCCTTGACATCGATCGCCATTGATTCGCGCCTCGTAGATCGCATCGTACTTAGATACTTTACACTTTTCTTTCCAATCAGGGTCGGGTTCTGGCATCCAACTGGCCAGCTCCTGAAAGTATTTAGCGAAGCGTTCTTTTTCCGTAAGCTTCTTACCCACGCTTACGCTCAGCTTTAAACAACTCCTCTGCAAAATTGTCTGCAAGCATATCCATGTAGTGCAGACTTTCAATCTTGGCAATGATATCAGTGATAGCACTGATAAGAATGGGGTTCTCTTTCCTGGCAGTGAATGCCAAAGCATCCCTCATTGATTCATTAGCAGCATCAACAGACAGCTTTACTTGTTCAGGAAGAGCCATTTTGTAAGTTCATTTCTTTAAGTTTAGTCAGGTATATCTTTGCTGACAGTGTAGAGAACCGTCAGAGTTCCAAAATTTTAGAAATAAGCATATAAATGATAGGTTTATTTTAATAAATAAAAGGGAAGATGCCTACGTCAGAAAAAATCTGGTCCAAATCTTCCATGGACGAGATAAATAAAGGTGATTGTCGTATCGTATTGAACGGAAAAAGGCATTACACTACTCCGCTACCTACTGGTCCAGCGCCCTCCGTCACTACTATTCTTTCTGAAACTGCTAGTGAGCAGAGCAAAAAAAAGCTAGAGATGTGGTCAAAAGCTAACCCTGGCGTTAAGGAGAAAGCTGCTGAACGTGGGACATTTATTCATAAATGCTGTGAAGATTATGTGACGCATGGGATCAAAGACCCAGAAGTACCAGAGGAATATAGTGACTACTGGTCAGGAATGCCCGCTGTTTTGGAACAACTCGATCGTGTGATCTGGTCCGAAAACCCTTTGTTAGAAGAGCATAAATTCACACTCGGCTCTGATGATATCGCCAGGGTCTGGGGTCACGATTCCGAAGGTCGTTCTTGGGCTGGAGCCCCTGACATCATTGCCGAGGTGAAAGGCAAGCTGACATTGGCAGATATCAAGACCAGCGTCAAACCTTACAGCAAAAAATGGCCCAAGGAATATGAGAAAGGTTCGCAAGAGTGGCGCGATCTACTTGGAGGCTACATGAAATATAAAAAAACTATTAAACAATTAGCCGCTTATGACCTAGCCATTCAAGAAACTTTAGGTCTCAAAGTAGATCAGGCTGCAATTTTAGTATCGACTCCAAATCGTACGCAGATTTTTAAAGTATCCCGTCGTTTTCTTGATATGCTTCACGAAGATTGGTTGAAGATAGTCAAGGAATATTATGACCAGATGCAGGAACAAGGTCCGACAGACTACGACGCCTACTAAAAAACGGCATTACAACTTAAAACATCGGTATGGAATTACAGGAGAAGAGTATGAAAAACTCTTAGAGGAACAAAACTGCCGGTGCAAGATCTGTGAAACCACGGAACCGGGAAATAAATCGGGGTATTTTGTGGTAGATCACGACCACCTCTCAAGGGAGGTGCGGGGGCTCCTGTGCCATAGCTGCAATGTCATGCTGGGCCACGCGAAAGATAACGTGAAAACCTTAAGCGAAGCTATAAGTTATCTAGAGAACAAGCGCAATCCTTCTACATAAAACAAGAGGGTTTATAGCACAAATCCTAAGCAAACGTTAGGGCCTTGATACTCTGCCTATGTGTGGAGTACAGAATACCGGGTACCTTATGGGGATGGCAGGGGAGGAGGCCCCTCAATTCAAATTCAAACTCACCTAAGGCAAGATTACTGCCTTTAGGATATAAAAACGCTTCGGGGGAATTCACATGAAAAGGCCTATCCAGTTAGGCGAATTTTCTGCTGCCATGAAATCGGCACTGGAAAAATCGGTAGAAGGAGATACTTTTTTACTGCCAAGCGAGATGCATCTTCATGCTTTTAACCAGGTTTTGAAAGAATCAGGGGAGACAAAAAAGGTTAAACTTCAAGTCATTGGTAAGTAAATATGTCTGAGAAGACTGCACTCAAGCATGGTGAGATCCGCTTAGATCTCATCCCTTCCAACTGGCCATTGACGCCATTGGATGCAAAGAAGGCACCTTATATCGTTGGCTGGCAAAACAACCCTTTAAATGTAAGTGAGATTGCAGAGCACGTATATGGAACTCGTTGTAAGGCGATCGGATTAATTTCTGGTCCTGTTGGTAATGAACCCTTCGGAACTGTATGGGTTGATGTAGACGGAAGCAGTGTCCATGGTCTTATCGAAGAACTGTCTGGAGGTCCTTTCGATGCTGCTTTACCGCCAACACTGGCGATTATGAGCGGACGCGAAGGGCGTGTAAGAAAGTTATATCGTGTACCAAAAGAAAAATTTGATCTGTTCGTCAGGAACAAATACATCTGGCTAAGCGACGAGAAAGAAAAATTAGAGATCTTATGGAAGAAAAAACAAGGGGCTTTAATGGGTAAGCATCCTGATACACGCGGATATTTTACTCCGGATGGTCAAGGTTTTGAGCACGCAGAAAACTTACCGGAAATTCCTGACTGGTTGGTCGCTCATATTGCCGCCAAAAATAAAAAATTAGGAACACCGCACCTTGAAAGGCAGCGGTATGTCGGCATGAACTTTGCCATCAATACCGAGATCGGGCTAGAACGCGATATCCGGATGGCTGAGAAAGCTATCTTTGCGTTACCGCAAGAACATGCAGACGATTATGACTGCTGGATTAGTGCAGGACAAGCTCTTCATTCAATCGACGATAGCTGTTTAGATCTGTGGGATCGCTGGAGTCAACTCAGTGACAAGTATCGTCCAGGAATGTGCCAGGAAAAATGGCGTAGCTTTGACCGCCAAGGTGGAAAGGGACTTGGCAGCCTGATTGAAGAAGCTAAAAAGTATGGCTTTACTGTGCCAATGGATCACAAGGCACACAGTTGTGATGACGCAGAAGTAGAAGCAGCAGCCAAAAAACTGGCTGAGATAGAAAGTACATCTGTTGAGACAGTAGATCAAATTTATGAGTGGGCCGAAGAGATGCCCGTGCGAGATACTCCGCAACCACAAATTGGAGCCAAGAAAACAGAAAAAGTCAAAGGGAGCAAAACAAGCGGTGTCTCATTCAATCAGCTGGTTGATTTTGTCGTCCAGTTCTACGGCGGTAACCTTAAGTTCTGCACATCCTCACAGATCTTTCGCAAGTATCAAACGTCTGGTTATTGGAAAGCCCTTGAAAGCTATGAGTTTGGCAAGGATCTTATTGAAGCACTAGATAGTCTTGTAGAAGCAGGTGTTATTAACAGCTGGACACGTAAGATGCTGGATGATTTGAAAGCAACGTTAAGTGAAAAGTTAGTACACGATGACTGGTATGAAGCTCATGAGTACTTACTTTTTACCAATGGTTTACTCCACGTGCCATCGAGAGAATTTAAAGGACTAGACGGAGAAACAAAGCTGTTTTGTCGAAACTTGTTTTTAATTCATCAGCAGCCGTATGAGTATCTAGAAGGCGCTGACTGCTTGGAAATTAAGAAGTGGTTACTCTGGACCCAATACGATAAAGAGGACCGTGTACAGCTCTTACGAGCGTATATGCGGGCTGTTTTGCTACAGGTGAACGATGTCCAGAAATTTTTAGAGCTGGTTGGTTATGGTAAGACTGGAAAGTCTACTTTTGCTAACTTGTGTGTTTCCTTGGTAGGTCGTGACAACATTGCGTCTACCCATTTTCGGGAAATGGAATCGAATAAATTTGAATTGACTAACTTCGTAGGTAAAAAGCTGATCGTCTTGCCTGACCAAGATAAGTGGGGAGGGAGCGTAGCGACTCTCAAGGCTCTGACTGGTGGCGATCAGTTGCGTGGTGAGGTTAAATACAAAGCAAACGTCACCTCGTTCCAGTATCGAGGGATGGTTATTATCACTGCTAACTCAGAGATTCAAACCAATGACAAATCTACTGGTCTACAACGAAGAAGGATTACGCTTTATTTTAACCGTGTATATAAAGGTCGGTCCTCGGAACGTAAAGTCCTTATGGACTTTGCTAAAGATGGTAAGCCAACTGGGAGGTTCGCACCGGAACTCCCAGGCTTAACAAACTGGCTGCTGTCCATGTCCGATGAGGATATGCGTTCTTATTTGGAACACACTTCTGAATGTGTCGCTGACTATCGCAGTGAGTCTAGCGAGCGTGACAGGCGCGTCAGCCCCGTCCATGACTGGATGTCAGAGCATGTCATCTACGATCCAAACCACTGGTGTGCTGTCGGCCGTCGCCGTAAGCGTCGTCATGACGAGGATGGGCGTAATGAATACGCAGATTGGAACACGGATCTTTATCCCAGTTACCTGGAGCACACCGAAGGTATGGGTAACAAGCCTGTAAGCCAAAGTAATTTTGTGTCAACTTTGCTTGAGATCTGCGAGACAAACGAACTGGAGGTACAGAAGGAAAAGATGGAACGTAAAGCTGGATTCAAAGGGCTTCGTTTACGTGCTCCAAACAGTACGGCGAAACAGAATGAATGGCCGAACATCATCGAATACATCAATCACAAAGATAAATATCAAGAGCTTTACAGAAGTTAGGGTACACTTGATCAGATAAGTTTCTCAAAAAATGAATAAGCGCCCTAAGATTCTTTGGTCAGGCGATGCTGTTGCTAAGACTGGCTTTGCACGTGTGACTGAAAATTTAGTTACGCGCTTGAAAGATCAGTTCGATATCGTCATTCTTGCTAATAACTGGTGGGGTGATCCCTGCGAGCTAGCAAAAGAATTTAAAATTTATCCCTCATCTAATCGGTTTCAAACAGAGCCCTTTGGAGTTCAGCGTATTGCTGAAGTCGTTAAAGCAGAAAAGCCAGACATCGTCTTCGTCAATAACGACATTTGGATCGTCAACCAAATTTATGATCAGATTGCCGAAGGTCATAACAACGGTGACTTTAAGTTTGTGGCTTATTGTCCTATGGATTCTTATGACTGGGCAGGAGGCCTGTTAGATCGTTGTCCAAAGTGGGACAAGTTAATTATTTATACAGAATTCGGTGCTCAGGAGTTTATGAATGCCGGATATGAAAAAGAGATTGCTGTGATCCCTCATGGCATTACCAGCGGTCAGTTCTTTCCCACTGATCGTAAAGAATGTCGGCGGCGTCTTGGTCTGAAAGAAAATGATTTTGTGGTGCTCAACGGTAACCGCAATCAAGCCCGTAAGCGGATCGACGTGACGATTGATGGCTTTTCACGTTTTGCAGTCGGTCGTCCTGATGCAAAACTTTATTTGCACATGGGACTTAAGGACCAGGGTTGGGACGTGATGTCTCTCTTCGGCCAAGAAATGAGAAAACGTGACATGGATCCGAACGGTCGCATCGTTATGACCTCTCAGAACCCAAATCCACCGAACGTTTCTGTAGAAATGCTTAACATTATCTACGGTTGCGCTGATGTTGGCGTCAATACGTGCAAAGGCGAAGGCCATGGTCTGGTGAATCATGAGCATGGTGCCTGCCGCCGTGCCCAAATTGTCCCAAACCATACGTCTCTTAAAGAAATTTATGAAGGCGCTGCTTTACTACTTGATTCGGAGTTCACCGATGTAGATGTTAATTATTCGCGACGGATGCCTATCCCCTCTGCCGAGGATTTGGCGCAGAAACTTGGAATGCTTTATGAAGATCGTGAGCTTCTTGATCGCGTTGCGGATGCTTGCTATGAGCGGGCGACAGATCCCATGTACCAATGGGACAACATCGCTCCGCAATTCGCTGAAGTCTTTGAAGAAGTGTTGGACTGACTTCTGCGTGATCGGGGCTCCTGTGCTAACTTTCGGGAGTCCCATCGAAACAACCTCAAATGTGTCGATAAATCGGATCTAAGAACACTTGTTCTTGTTATCGGTTTTTGCTCACGCTCAATGAACAAACAACTCCCATTCATTTCCCCTGCTCACGCAAGCAAACATCTTCGCCTTTCTGAAAAATATCCCAGCGGATTGGAATGGTCCTGTGATCGAGGACAAAGAAAAGCTGGAGATATGGCAGGAAAGTGGAACGATCAAAAAAAGTTTTATCTAGTTCGTGTACTAGGTGAACAATTGTGCGCTCATCGAATTGTCTACTACCTACGTAATCACGAAGACCCTGCCGATCACGATGTTATTCATGCGTTAGATAATCTCGAACGGGACAACAGAAAAGAACTTTATCTAGTTAAACGCTCAAAACGCAAAACCTATCGCAAAAACTAATGGCAGCCCTCATTCTTCCCCATCTTCCTTTAATTGACGAGTACACCAATGAAATGCTCGATGCAGAGGGTTTTTATCACGGCTTTCCTTGCGTGCATGGTCACACCATACGACACAAGAAACAGCATTGGTGCTACCACTGCGTCCATCGTATCTCACAAAATGTATGTGGATTTGATGTCAACTATTTAGACAAACTTTATAAAATTAATGCAAAGAATTTTTTAGACTTAATCGATATTCGTGGACAAACAGACTGCTGGGAATATAAATATCCTGTCAATCGGCATTGCTTTCCCTCATATCGTTCTTCCAATGGGAAACGCACTGACAATATGTCTCCAATGAAGGTGATGTATCACATCGCATGGGGAGATACTGGTAACTTATATGTCAACCGAAGGACAACTGTGTGTGACAATCCTAGGTGTGTCAACCCGCTTCACTTAAAGACAAAGTTTAATCTAGATATCGCACCAAAATCAGTTTATCCCTTCGTTACTGAGTATGACTGGATGAAAATTAATCACTACAATAACCTGAAGAGAAAAGGTTTGGTTGAAAAATATCGCGTAGCACAGACTCGTAATCACATTATCCATCCAAAATCAGTAGCCGAAAGGGAGAAAAGCACCTTCGACTAAAATAAAGAAAATACAAATCAAATATAATGTCACGGCGAGGTAGAGTACCTACACAGACCAGGGATGCTCAGCATCCTACCTTTTTAGGTGAGTTCGAGCAATTAAGTCTTCGTGTTTTAAAAGGTCAGCTAAAACAATTCCATCGCCTTATCGGTTATAGCGACACTGCCTTTAACTCGAATGGTGGTTTTGGTGGGGGAGGATATAACGCGTGGTATCAAATTGATTTGAAAGAGCCTGCATGGGTAATTATCACTAAAGGTGGTCAGTTTCCTAATTTTATACAAACATCAGTCTTTGATCAAAATGTGAACCCTCAAGAAGGTCGCATGATTTTTCAAAGAGATCAACCTCCTGTAGAGCAGGTGCAATTTTTGTCTGCAAATGTTTTTCCTAATCAGCCAAAAAGAGGCCAAAGTCCGGCGCAAAGGGATGCTCTAAGATTTTTTGGTGATCAGTTAAATCCTAATAATACTTTTAATTATTATCCATTCTTTGGTCATGTAACTCAAAGTAACGCGGATTTATATAATACTTTTGATCGACATAGGCTCGACAAAGGCGATGAAATGTACTATCCCTTGAACAGAGGTAGATATTTAATTTGTATTTCATCTACAAGAAACGAGCCTTTAGATTTTGAAGTAGGTATTGTAGTTGAACCAAAAGAAACTGAGGTCTTTATTCTTTGCGAGGACGTGCTTGTCGTCAATCTGGCTTTAGAAAATGAACTTGAAATACCTACGAACATTGAAATTGATTCTCCGGTCACACAAAATATAACTGTGGCATCTGGACAAAACGCTTTCACAGAGATTCTATGTGATATACAGAACCCTCGTACCGTGACGGTTGAGGCACCTTCGACCTGGCTTATTTCAACCACGCAAGGCACAGACGCTGACCAAGGTTTATTCTTAGGAGAATTTACGGAAGGCTATTTAGATACCTTCCATGACCACTCTTTTGACACGTGGCAAACAGCATGGCGCCGTGATAATCGCCCCAACGATGCGTTACCTGATTTATTTATTCCACTTTTAAATCGCCGTTAATAGTATAATTAATAAAGACATTTTTGTCATGACACGACCTCTTGTAAGCGGATCTAGTGAGGATCTGATTGAACAATACTGGACCAGGGCGGGGGAAAAGAAAAGGACAAAAAGTCCCGCAGAAGAGTTCAAAAACTATTGCGAAGATCTTCCTTGGATGCCAGAATGCAAAGAATACGACATTTAATGCGTGTCTACTTTAATCACGAATGCACCTCCTGTTAAAGTTTGGGTGCGTAAGGAATATTTGTCTGATCTGAGAGACGGGCACGGTGAGTACATTCTCGGTTATTGGACTTCGATAAAAGCCCTTCCTGGTCGTTGCTTCTACTTTGAAACATATTTACCAGAGTATGGGGCGTTATTCGACAAGCTACCGATCTCAGCATTTTTAATCTGGGATTCAGATTCCCCCTCTGAACCGAAAGCTCCTTCCCCTGACTTACCTTTAGAAGAACTACAATTCTGGAATTGTTTCAGCTATGACATTACCACCCTGGAAAAAAATCTTGTCTTTACCATGGGCTGGGAAGTCAGAACCAAAACCCACGGTACTATCCCTGGGGAATACCTTTTTACTATTGACAGTTTTAATGGCGACCGCTCTAGGACTGATCTCTCTTTCGCAGAGACGCCGGATGAACACAAATCCTTTAATGTTATTGCATTGCAAAACGGTCAAATCGCTCTCTACCCAAACAATCGATGCCGTGTCACTGACCCTTCTTTGTCACCTGAAGAACTCAAAACACCGGACTTTCTTGTCAGCACCAGATATTTCAACGTTGAGTACCCCAACGCTAAATGGGGGCGTTTAGGAGAATCAGAAGAATACTTCTGGGAAACAAAGACTGAACAAATTGGGAAGCAAAAGATCGATACACATACGTTTATTGTTTTTGATCCTATGCATGATCAAGAAGAGTTTGACCGATGAAAAAAAGTATGAAACTGTGTACTATGTATCTTCCTGACGGACAGATACTGAAAGTACGTTTGTTTGCGCGATATCGTGAAAAAGACTTTACGTTATGGAACATCTCTTGCGCTGTATCTAAGTCACACAGACAACTAAACGACTGGGAAAACAAAAGAAAAAATAAACGCACAAGAGAGTTGTCCAGAAAAATGACGGGGTCAATCGGCCCAGGAGTATTTGCTCATGTGATGAGAATTACACGACAATTTTACGAAGAACTCTCACCAGGAGATTCAATTACTTTTAAATGCGAGTCCTGTGTTTTAGACAAACAGTACAGAGTTTTTAAAAAGTGGTTATTGACCAGAGAAAAAGATCCGTGGTTTGCCTTAGATGATGTCAAAGGTTTCTTTATACATAAATCACGGCCTTTAAGGAAAAGCAAAGATATTTATCAAGAACTTTGCGTATAAAATGTAAGTAGTTAAGTTTTACATCATGCAAGAAATTCTTACTAACCCGATCACTTGGATCGTCGTAGCAGCTGCTTCGGAGATTATTGCTCTTTCACCTCTGAAAGACAACAGCATCATTCAGATCGTTCTTAAAGCCCTGGTGCAGCTAAAGCCTAGCGTAAAAAAGTAAAAGACATCACTCCAAGTGATGCTGTGTTTATTGCACAGTGGTCACTAAGGAGTGATAAAGAAAGGCTGAAGCAAGAATTAGAACGTCGTAAAAATATGGCGCTGACTGGCCACCGGATTGACGAAGCTATTCGAAAATACAAAGAAGAAACAAACTGGCACGATTAATCATCTAGTGCTTGGAACCAAAATACGCAGCCATTTTTTTCTTCCACCCAGCGGCGCGTAGCGTAAGCGTGGTCTTTATCTAGAGTTTCACACTTACGCTCTTCATCTACCTCCCAGCAGATGTTTACGCGTATTCTTTTGTTTTTACTTTTCATAAATTTAAAGCGGTGACGAGCAACACCACGGCACTAATGCCCCAGAAACCTAAGAAAAGAATTGCGATTTGAACTCCTTCTTTAGACACCAAAGACTCGTTTGGTGATTTCGTATTTTTCGTCTCGGTCAGCTTTTCCATTCCAGCCTCCGTTGATTCTGTAACAGCAGGCGTCAAATCCTTTTCCAAGACAGATACCTAACAGATCATTATCCTTGATCCATGTTAGCGCAGATCTGAATGGATAATGATCCGCTACATAATCACAGCCGCGTTCCACAATCAATGGATCTTGTAATTCAGCAGCCAGGCGCGTGTAGTTGTACTTACCTGTAAGCATCAGTACACCTGTACCTTTATATTTAGGTCCGTCATTAGGACCGTTACCAAGGTCTGCTCTGTTGTTATAGGCGGTTCCATCAGCGATTTCTTTCATCCACCGATAGTTACCTGTTTCATGACTTAAATTTGCAATCAACATGCACATAGCCTCACGGTGTTTGTCGAAACCGGTGGCCATCAAGAGCTTGTTAAAATCTTGGCAAAAAGTCGAATCAAACTTACTGGCAACATAACCAGTAAGCTGCTGCATGATATCAGGTGTGATAATTTTGCCTGAAGGATTTGCAGGACCTGCACGGTACATGTCCGCAAACTCATCAAGCTGTTCATCCGTTAAGACGGATTCAAGCCAATTCCAAGCAGCAAGTTGATGCGATTCTTCTTTGTACCACTTAGCTGCTTTGCTCAGATTGATCGTCATTGTTTTCCTCGGTTTCTGCTTCGGGTTCAAATTCCAGGGTTTCAATATACTGCCCAACAAGTTGACCAGAAAACTGAATGAGGTTTGCATCATTTGAAGCACGTGCAGCAGCAAATGAATTAATAGCTGAGATCAGCTCAGACTTTTTGCAGGCCATAATTAAAAGTTATCTCGTAAATAATATATCAGTTATTTTCTAGTGTTGCAATACGGATTACCAGGGTAAATTTCTAATTGTTTGATGATCTGGAGTTTTTACTTCATTGTTGCTA
>Ga0098074_1000399_pt1 | contig 30833 bp, 28 predicted proteins | sample 32_taG_FD_75064 | JGI IMG/M metagenome (GOLD analysis project Ga0098074, IMG submission 75064) | Marine viral communities from the Gulf of Mexico - 32_GoM_OMZ_CsCl metaG | ecosystem: Environmental > Aquatic > Marine > Oceanic | place: Atlantic Ocean: Gulf of Mexico | collected 2015-07-12
AAAGAATATTATAAATACAAAATAATAGAGCAATATACAAGGAATTTAGACAAATGGAAATCAATATCTGATTCCCTGTTTGAGCTAAACCCTTTGAATCAAGATAAATACCTGAACACTCCAGGATACGCAGCTTTTCTATCTAACTGGGTTGGAAAAATGAAAGAAAATGTTTGGTCAAGTCCGAATCTTCAGCAAAACTACTTTGCTTCTGAAAAGGAAATGCAAGAATTTCTATTAGACCCGGAAAACTTATTGAAAGAAAAAATTATTAACAGGCATTTCACCGGCAAGACTGCTGAATTTTTATATGCTGATCTTTTTACAATTCACAACAATTTCAAAAATGACAATCTTCCAGAGATTTTTGAACGCTTTAAACTGCGTTATCCAAACAGTACATACATTCCATACATTGAGCCAAAGGTCAATTCAATGCTAGCTAAAAGAAAAAACGAACTTTCAGCAAATACAATAATTATTTCAAAAATAGACTCCATTCAATCTTTCGACGAAGTACTAGAATTAGTGAAAGGAAAAACGGTACTTTTGGATATGTGGGGAACGTGGTGTACTGCTTGTCGAAGAGAACTCGCAAATCATGCCGAAGACATCAAAGAATACTATAAAAACAAACCATTAGATTACCTTTATATTGCCAATAATGACGAAAGTAATGAAGAAAAATGGCGTGAGTTAATTCCATATTACAAGTTGACAGGTACACATATTTTGGCAAACCAACAACTATCGAAAGATATCATGTCAAAAGTGAACAGTTCAGGTTATCCCACTTATATCATCATCAAAAAAGATGGCACCTTTGAGCTTTACGATCGGTCGAATGGATTAGAACTCGATTCGCTTTTTAAACAAATCGATCTGATATTGAATGAGGAATAAACAGGTTCCCCTGTATTCTTAGGTCTGCGATGCACACGACATAAGAAAACCGCTATCTTATTTGCTTTTTGAAAAAAAAAATGCATATTTGTTCTGAACGATTTATTACTATAAAATCAGTGCAATGGAAAATGAGAAGAACAATGAAGTGTATTCAAAAGTTGTTAGAGCGGGGAAAAGAACGTACTTTTTTGATGTAAAATCGACCAAAGGAAATGACTTGTACTTGACAATCACAGAAAGTAAAAAAGTTGTGAACTCCGACGGAAGAGAATCGTTTCAAAAGCACAAGCTATTCCTCTACAAAGAAGATTTCGAGAAATTTCAAGATGGATTGGACGAAGTACTTGAGAAAATCAATTCATTGAAAGAAAACGATGAAAATTACGCCGAAAACACAACCGATTCGATTGAAAAATTGGCGGAAGTGAGTTTTGAGGACCTGTAACAAGAGTATTAATTCACAATTCCGAATTACGAATTACGAACTTTCGAATTATCAGTTATGAATTCTGAATTCGTAACCCGAAATTAATTTCGTTAATAACTCTACCACTTTTCTCTTCATTGCAAGGAATCTTCTACTTATCTTTATGCTCACAAAAATCTTCGAATGGGAAAAATTATTGCAATAGCAAATCAAAAAGGTGGCGTTGGAAAAACTACTACGGCCATCAACTTATCGGCATGTTTCGGAGTATTAGAATACAAAACATTAATTGTTGACGCTGATCCACAAGCAAATGCGACTTCTGGAGTTGGATTGGATCCAAATAACACGCGCAATATTTACGATTGCTTAATCAATGGAACAGATCCAACGGAATTGATTGTGAAAACGGAAAGTCCAAATTTGGACATTCTTCCATCGCACATTGACTTAGTTGGAGCAGAATTGGAAATGATTAACATGCCAAATCGCGAGTACATGCTAAAAATGGCATTGGACAAAGTGCGTGATAAGTATGATTTTATCATCATCGATTGTTCTCCATCATTGGGATTAATCACCGTGAATTCATTAACTGCTTCAGATTCTGTTATGATTCCTGTTCAATGCGAATATTTCGCTTTAGAAGGATTAGGAAAATTGTTGAACACCATCAAAATTGTTCAAGGAAGATTGAATCAAAATCTGGAAATAGAAGGAATTGTTTTGACAATGTACGATACGCGTTTGCGTTTGGCTAATCAAGTCGTGGATGAAGTGAAAACACATTTCCAAGAATTGGTGTTTGACACTGTAATTCACAGAAATACAAAATTAGGTGAAGCACCTAGCTACGGAGAAACAATTGTTATGCACGATGCAGCGAGCAAAGGATCAATTAATTATTTGAATTTTGCACGCGAAGTACTCCAAAAAAATGATTCTACTAAATTATCAAACGACGATAAAATAATTTCAATTAACGATGAGCTCTAATATCAAAAAACGTTCAGCTTTAGGTAAGGGATTAAGTGCATTATTAGAAAATGCCGAAACAGATATCACAACATCAAACGGAACTGGAATAGTTGGTTCTGTTTCCATGCTTCAAATTTCAAGTATTGAAGCAAATCCATTCAATCCGCGTACGAGCTTTGAAAAAGAGGCTTTGAAAGAATTGAGCCAATCCATTTCCATCCACGGAATCATTCAGCCCTTGACTGTTCGAAAGTTGGGAAGAGATAAATACCAATTGATTTCTGGTGAACGTCGTTTCAGAGCATCACAATTGGCTGGATTGGAAGAAGTTCCTGCTTACATTCGTGTGGCAAATGATCAAACAATGTTAGAAATGGCATTGGTTGAAAACATTCAACGTGAGGACTTAAATGCCATGGAAGTTGCTTTGTCATACCAACGTTTGATTGATGAATGTTCCTTAACGCAAGACCAGTTGAGTCAGAAAATTGCTAAGTCGCGTTCAAGCATCACCAATTACATTCGATTACTAAAATTGCCAGCATCGATTCAAGCTGGTGTAAGAGATAATTTGATTTCCATGGGACATGCGCGTGCTTTGGTTTCAGCTGGAGATGAAGATTTACAACTTGAAATTTACGATCGTGTCATAGCTGAAAACTTATCTGTTCGTGAAATTGAAGCATTGATAAAGGGTGAGCGCATCTCAAGTCCAAAAGCGACATCTGAAGAGAAAAAATCAGCTCCAACGAGCATTTCAGAATTGCAATACACCTTCAAAGAGCATTTAGGAGATCGATTGGCAGCAAAAGTTGACATTAAAAAATCGCCGAACGGTTCTGGACAAATTGTCTTGAAATTCAGCTCAGAAAATGATTTGAATCGCATCATTGAACTATTGAACAAAAAATGAAATTTCTCTTCGCGGCAGTAGTATTATCAATGGCTTCATGTGTTGCAGCGCAAGATGTTGATACAATTCCCGCTGTTGATTCTGCTCGTGTTCATTCTGTAAAAAAAGCCACAATTTTTTCTGCAGTTGTTCCTGGTGCTGGACAAATTTACAATCACATTGCCATGCCGAAGGGTAAAAAGAAAGCTTATTGGAAAGTCCCGCTGATTTATGCTGGTCTAGGTGCGACGACATATTTTGCACTAAAAAACAACAGTGAGCAACGTGCGATTAAAGAAGAGTATCGCTTTCGTCAGGACAATTCTTTCAGCAATGACCCGAATTACTTCAATTATGATTTTCAAGGATTGGAAACCTTGTACAACCAAAAAGTAACACGTCGCGATTTATTTTTTATTGGATTGGGTTTTGTCTATTTATTGCAAGTTGCAGATGCTGCTGTAGAAGCACACTTTGTCAACTTTGATGTTTCAGACGATCTAAGCATGTCCTTTCGACCAGCATTTTTACCGTCCAACCACGTAGGAATGACCTTAGCATTAAAATTTAAATAATGAGCAGCAAACACGCTGAATAATTCTATTTTTACACAAAATACATCAATGAAAATCGCACTTATCGGATACGGAAAAATGGGGAAAGCAATTGAAGAGATTGCCATCGAACGCGGACATACCATTTCTGCTAAAGTAACCACAGCAAACCCAATTGAACAATGTGATTTATCGGATTCAGATTGCGCCATTGAGTTTTCAAATCCAAACAGCGTATTGCATCACATTGATTTTTGTTTGAACAAGCAATTACCTGTTGTTGTTGGTACGACTGCATGGAATGAATCTTTACCAGAAGTCACTCAAAAAGTAATCGCTACTAATGGTGCTTTATTGCATGCTTCCAATTTCTCTGTTGGTGTCAATATATTATTTGAAATCAACAAGCAATTGGCAAAAATCATGAATCATCAACCATCGTACACTGTAAAAATTGATGAAATACATCATTTGCAAAAGCTTGACGCTCCAAGTGGAACAGCAATTACTATTGCAGATGGAATCATGGCTGAGCATGAAAAATATTCGAATTGGATCTTAGGAGAAGAAGAAGCTCCAATTGCGAAAGATTCTGAATTACCAATTATTTCATTCCGCGAACCAGATGTTCCTGGAACACATATTATTTCGTATCAATCTGAAATCGATACCATTCAATTATCACACGAAGCGCACAACAGAAAAGGATTTGCCTTGGGAGCAGTGTTAGCAGCAGAATATTTACACAACAAAAAGGGCGTTTTTACAATGTCTGACGTATTAAAATACTGATTATGAGCTTTATTTATTTTTATTTATTCATTTTAGTTCACCCATATTTGGCCATGTGGTGGAAAAGTTTCCCACAAGCAGGAAGAAGTTCATGGGAAGCGTTGGTGCCGGTTTACAATTACATGATTGCCTTTAAAGTGTTTTGTAAAAAACCTTGGTGGGTATTTTTATTGCTTTTCCCAGGTGTGCACCTTGTCATGTGGATGGTCATCAATGTAAGTTACATCAGACGTTTTGGATATTATTCGCTATTAGATACGGTTCAAGGAATCTTTTTTCCATACATCATCTTTGCAAAAATTGCTTCTTCTCAAGACAAAATGTTACCAGAAACAAACTGGGCCAACAGCAAAGAAATTGGTGAACGTGAATGGGGAGATCATTTAGCCTTATTTTTAGCTCTACCAGTTATTGGACATGCCATCGCTTTGGCCATTGCTGCTGTAACGCGACAAAAACCAGGAACAAAATCAAAAGTCAAAGAATGGGGAGATTCCATCTTGTTTGCCTTGGTAGCAGCAGGAATCATCCGAACATTCATTTTTGAACCTTTCCAAATTCCAACGGGATCAATGGAGCGTACTTTGTTGGTTGGAGATTTTTTATTCGTGAACAAATTGGCATACGGACCAAAAGTTCCGGTGACACCTCTCTCCTATCCTTTGGTGCACAACACTGTTCCATGGATCAATGTGAAATCATACACGACATTGGAGAAAGGTTCTTACACACGATTACCAGGATTTGGTTCAATCCAACGCAATGATGTGATGGTGTTCAATTATCCTTCAGGAGATACAGCCGTTTATGATCCAAGAATGCCAAATGGTTTGATGGGACATGATTATTACGGTATTGTAAATGACGAAGCTTGGAGATTGTATCAATCTGATCCAGTGAACCAACAAAAAGCAAATGCTTTGTACAACTTCTATACAGATTCGTTGACAAAAGCAGGCTCGCCAAATCCAGAATTACTGAATGAAATGGTAATGGATTATTTAGGAAAAGATTTCATCGCCAATTTGTCAACATGGCAAAACAATGCAAGAACGATGCTTGCCGTTGAAAAGAAAGCACAAGATCGGTCTACTGGTCAAATCATTGAGCATTATGGATTGATTTATCGTCCGGTCGACAAACGTGAGAATTACATCAAGCGTTGTGTTGGATTGCCAAAGGATTACATTGAAATTAAAAATTCAATCTTGTTTGTGAACGACAAACCTGCAATGGTAGCTGAAAATCAAAATTTGATGTACTTTGTGACGCCCAATTTTGAAACTCCAGACAAATTGTATACGAATTTTGGAATTGAAGTCACAGACTTGGCAAGTACGAACGGTGCACAAAACTCTTTTGATGCCATTCACATGAACTTAGCAACAGTGAAAAAATTAAGAGCTAAATACCCAGAAGTCAAGTTTGAATTGAACATTGTGCCAAATCCTCCAAAAGGAACAGCTCTTTCTGGTACTCAAATGGTGGAAAACTTAAGAAATTATCCGAAGGATCCGATGATTTCTAATAATGTCACCAACTTCCAACGCATTCAAATTCCATACTCTGGAAAAGTTGTCGATTTCACTAAAGAAAACATTGCTTGGTACCGAAGAATTATCACAGCGTATGAAGGTCATACTTTAGAAGAGCGCAAAGATGGTATTTACATTGATGGAAAGAAAACAACCACTTATACCGTTGAGATGAATTACTATTGGTTGATGGGAGACAATCGCTACAATTCTGCCGATTCAAGAATTTGGGGATTTGTTCCTGAAGATCACGTAGTTGGTAAAGCATCAATGGTTTGGTTCTCGAAAAGTCCAAATTACGGAATCCGAACAGAACGAATCTTTAAGTTGATCAAGTAATGGATGTATTTCCAACAGCATATTTTGGCAATGTCGTTTACTTTAAGTCATTACTTGCTGCGGAAAATCCAATTATTGAAACGCAAGAGCATTTTGTGAAACAGACATTGCGTTCGCGGTGTGAAATTTTGGGACCAAATGGTTTACAAGTACTGAGTTTGGCTACGAGTAAAAAGAATGGTTCAAAAACATGCATGAACGATATTGAAATTGTGGACAATGGTTGGCAGAAAATACACTGGAAGTCAATCGAAGCGGCTTATGCGTCTTCACCCTATTTTGATTATTACGGACAAGAAATTCTGGACTTAATCAATACTGATACAACTTCACTTATTGAGTTGAATCGACGCATTACCAATCGTGTATTATTGTGGTTGGATTTAGATTTTAAAATCGAATATTCAACCAAATATGTAGAACATGAAATTGCATCAGATTATCGCATGAATGATTTTACATTAACAGAACATGAAGATTTTCCATCCTACACGCAAGTATTCGAATCGAAAGCCAATTGCATTAAAAATCTTTCTATTTTGGACTTGCTATTAAACGAAGGACCTTTGGCACGGAAATGGATTCTTTGAATGAGAATAAAAAAATGAAGGTTCAAAAGAAAATAAACGAATGACTATGAAATTACTTTTCGCTCTATCAATCATCAGTGTAACTTTTAACAGTTGTGCTCAAAACACGAGAACGATTGGATTCTATAATGTTGAAAATTTATTCGATACAATTGATGGTCCTAATGATGACAAAGATTTTCTTCCAAACGCTGAATCTGAGTGGAATGCTGAAAAATACCTAACAAAATTAAAGCACTTGAATGAAGTAATCGATTCTATGGGATCTCCGATTATTCTTGGAATGTGTGAAGTTGAAAATAAAACGGTAGTTGAAGACATTTTTAAAACATCGTCTAGTCGCAAGCATTACGAAATTGTTCATTATGAAAGTCCAGATGATCGTGGAATTGATGTTGCACTTGCTTTCGACCCAACTGTTTTAACACTCAACCAATCTGGAACACTTCGATTCGATTTAGACAATCCAGAACATCCACATACACGCGATATCCTTTGGGCAAAATTTGTGATCAACAATGACACAATTGTTGCAATGGTGAATCATTGGCCAAGTCGACGTGGTGGACAAGTTGAAAGTGAGCCGAATAGAATCAAAGCTGCAGCACAAGGCAGAACATTCATCGACTCATTGATGCGTGTTTCTCCAAAAACAAAAATTGTTTTCATGGGAGATTTGAATGACTATCCAGATAATATGGCGCCAAAATTAATTGCTGAGAAATTGCAACCAATGATTTCGAAAGAATCAGGGAAATTTGGTGGAACTTACAATTACCGAGGTGAATGGGATGTTTTGGATCACATCATGATTTCATCCAATTTTCAAAAAGGTGGAAGCATCAAAGTAGTCAAAAAATCAGGTAAAATTTTATCGCCAGATTTTATCATTACAGAATACAAAGGAGATTTAGTGCCAAAACGCAATTACGCAGGAAGTAAATACCTTGATGGTTATTCCGATCATTTGCCAGTTACGATTGATGTGAATTTGAAATAATTCGAAGATTACTCATTTGAATCACAATTCTGCACCATCTGGCACTGCATTTTTCCCAAAATTATAAGGCAATTGTTCTTTGTATAAGAATTTCTTTTGAGGCGATTCAAACGGGCGATAGATGTAATAGACAAAATTGTCGTGCACAGCAATTTTCTCAACATACTTGTATTCTAATTTGATGCGTTCCTTTATCTCCCCTGTTTTGGTATCGATCAATCCTAGATAACTGATTCCATCTTTTTCAAAGCGCGCATAAATTTGTCCCGTTACATGATCTTGAATCAAGGACTTTTTCCAACCCGTTGATTTCGGTTGATAATGGTGATAGATATCTACGCTATCCAATTTATCACCGTATTTATTGAACGTAAATAACTTGTCAGCGTAATAATCAAAAACAAATAAACTGTCATTTCGATGAAATAGTGGAGCGTACAATTCCTTGTAGTAAATTGATTTCGTAAAATAATTGGCTCCTACCCAAATTTCGGCATCTATTCCTGTTTCCAATTCCTTGTTCTTTGCCCACAACTGTGTTCGAACATCCATCCATTTGTATTCAGCTCTAAACATTTCCATCATCAAATCATCTTGAATGTTGACGATTTTGCGATAGGTTGAATCCATTAAATCATAGGCGAAATAATCAAACGCTGGATAATTGGAGTTGAAATTGGAGAAATACATTTTAGAATGATTCGTATCCACAATGGGCATGATGTACTTGAGAAAATAAGGTTTTTCAATTTGACCAACTTGCAAACTTCCATTGTTCAACTGAATTCCAAACACTGTTTCTTCACAAACGATGTGTGTGTTACCTCTGTAATCCCTGACCAATTCTTCAGCAACTCCAGGAACATGAAAACTATTGAGCACCGTTTTACCTTCCGTCAACAATAAATCACTTCCTTTTTTTAAACGTTTAGGATAAGTCAGCAATATTAATTTCCCATCGTTTCGAATTTCAAAATCTGCCACACTGATTCGATCTGAACCGTAAACAACATAAGGAGTTCCAATTGGCTTCACAACAACTTCTCCAACATATTGAATGCGTTGCGAAACTAAGTTAACAGAGAAATCTAGTGTATCTTCTTTGGATTTTGTTGTAAACTTCAATTCACTCGATTCGAAGATTCCATGTGTAAAAAATGCCGTTCCTTTAGCGTCTTTTGGAGCAATAAATTCCAACATTCCATTTGCGCGAGAAGTTTTAAAAAAACTCTTTGCACCATCTAAATTGATTGTTGCATTCACATTTTGAACAGACTCACCAGTTTTCTTATCGTAAAATGACATTCTCACAACGACAGAATCCTGCGCATAGCTAAATCCAACAATGAACAAAACGACTACTAATAGTAAATCTCTCATAGACCTAATTTTAGAGTAAGATGCAGGCAAACTATTTTTCCATAAAAAAAGCCTCTAAAAGAGGCTTTAAAAAATTATACTTTGAAACACCATCCAAATTCATCCGCAATTTTCCCTGCTTTTAAATCGTCTAGGTATGTTTTAATCTTATTCGAGAAATCACGAGATTCAATAGATGGCAACTCAAAGATTTCATCTCTGAATCCTAATTTCGCCACGTGCGCGATCGTTGCTGCCGTTCCAGCTCCAAATGCATCTTGTAATTTTCCATTTCTTGCAGCATCAACAATTTCTTCCACAGTTACTTTGCGCTCTTCAACAGGAATTCCCCATTTTTTAGCCAAATCAACCACTGATCGTTTTGTTACACCACGTAAAATTGTGTCTTCATCTTCTGAAGGCGTGATTAATTTTCCATCGATTACGAAACAAATGTTCATTGTTCCTGACTCCTCAATGTATTTATGCTCTTTAGCATCTGTCCACAACAATTGGTGGAATCCTTTTTCTTGCGCTAATTTCGCTGGGAACAAAGATGCTGCATAATTTCCAGCCGTTTTTGCTCTACCAACACCTCCTGAAGCAGCTCTAGTATAATGCTCTTCTACTTTCACGTTTACTGGTTGAGAGTAATATGCTCCAACTGGACAAGTGAAAATGATAAACTTATATGTTTCTGAAGGTCGAATTCCAACAAACTCATCTGTCGCAATTAAAAATGGACGAATGTACAATGAATATCCTTCTCTGTTTGGAACCCAATCAGCATCAAACTCAACCGTTTTACGTACCAATTCTACAAATAATTCTTCTGGAATTACAGGCATACACATACGTTCACATGATTCAATGAAACGTTTCGCATTCATCTCAGGACGGAAAATTTGGATGTCACCATTCACCATTCGGTTGGCTTTCATTCCTTCAAAGATCGATTGTCCGTAATGCAAGGCAGAAGTTGCTGGATGCATCGACAAGTTTTCGAAAGGCATTATTTCTGGTGTTTGCCACTTACCATCTGCATATTCCATAACCAACATGTGGTCAGAAAAGACTTTTCCAAATGGAAGATTTTCCCAATCTACTTGACTCAATTTTGAGTTATTTGTTTTTGAGACTTTAAATGCTAGGGTATCTTGTATCATAATTCAATTTTCAATAGTGCAAATATAACTAACTATTAAATGCATTCCAAGAGTTTCATGCAACCTTGAAAAATAATATTCTGTACATTTGAATCCGAATAGCCATGAGTAAAAGTCTCGATATATTAAAGAAGTACTGGGGATTTGATTCCTTTCGACTAGGACAAGAGGATATTATCCAAGATGTCATAAATGGTCATGATGTCCTAGCGTTACTTCCTACTGGTGGAGGAAAATCCATTTGTTTCCAAGTTCCAGGATTGTGCAGAGAAGGAATTACTTTGGTGATTTCACCCTTAATTGCATTGATGCAAGACCAAGTTTCCAATTTGGAATCACGCGGAATTCGGGCGAAAGCGTTGATTAGCGGAATGTCGCACCGTGAACTAGACATTACATTGGATAATGCCAGATTCGGAGGAATTGATCTACTGTACACTTCTCCAGAACGGATTCAAAGTCAATTGTTCATTGAACGATTCAAATTGATGAATGTTGGTTTAATCGTTGTTGACGAAGCACATTGTATTTCAGAATGGGGACATGATTTCCGACCTTCTTTTCAAGAAATTTACAAATTGCGGAATCATCATCCTGAAGTTCCGATCATTGCTTTGACAGCTACGGCAACGGATTCTACCAAAAAAGACATTATTGAACAATTGGAATTGCGCAATGTCAAAGTACATCAATCTGAATTTGAACGAAAGAACTTATCCTATCAGAGTTTTCCATCCACTAACAAGCTCAGCAATATTATTAACTATTGCAAAGAACATGAATCTCAAACGGGAATAATCTATTGTCAAACAAGAAAATCAGTCAAGTTTATTGCCAGAGCTTTGCATGATCAAGGATTGAGCATTGGAGTTTATCATGGTGGAATGACCAAAGACGATCGAAAAGAAATGTTGAATGAATGGATGCTTGGAAAGACTAAAATAATGGTTGCGACGAATGCATTTGGAATGGGAATAGACAAACCAGATGTTCGATATGTGCTGCATTATGAGTTTCCTGCATCCTTGGAAGCATATTTTCAAGAAGCAGGAAGAGCTGGTCGGGATGGAGAGGCTGCTGTCGCAATCAACTATTGGGAAGAATCAGACATTCTGAATTTAGAGCGACAAAACGAACAGAAGTATCCTGATTTGGCATTCATAAAACTCGTTTATCGTGCTTTGTGCAATCACTTAAAAATTGCCATTGGCAGTGGGAAAGATGAAAATTATGACTTGGATTTGAAGAAGTTGTGTCACGCATTTAACTTGCCAATCACGGAAACCTACAACGCTTTGAAGATTCTTGAAATAAGCGGAGAGATTGTTTTTTCAGAAGGAATCTTTCATCCTACGAAGTTGAAATTTGCCATTGGAAATACTGCTTTGTATAATTTTCAAATTCAAAATGATACTTTGAATCCAATCATTGTATTGTTGACACGGAGTTATCCAGGAATTTTTGATTATTTCTTTGAAATTCATGAAAAAGAATTTTGCAAGCGACTAAAAATTACCAATCATCAATTGGAACAGCAGCTCAAACGCTTGGAACAATTCGGGGTGATTGATATTAGTTGGAAATCGGATGCTCCATCGGTGACATTTTTGCGAGAACGATTGCCGAATGATTACTTGGAAATTCGACCAGAAGTGTATCATCATCGGAAAGAATTAGCACAGAAAAAACTGCAAGCTTGCATTAATTATTTAAGAGAACCAGTATGCAGAGCGCAGCAACTTATCTCCTATTTTGGCATTGAAACAACTGATTGTGGACAATGTGATGTTTGCTTGACTCAAAATGACGCTTCGAAAATTGAGGAAATTGAACAAAAAATCTTGGAAATGGTCAAGGTTTTTCAACCAACAGTTGAACAATTAGAAGAAAAGTTCATTCATAAAAAAATGTACCAAGTCGCGATTCGTAATTTGTTGAAAGCTGAAAAGGTTGTTTTTCGGGATGGGAAATATTGTTAATTGCGGATTAAAAAATTGCGGATTACGGATTGCGGATTAGCTTTACTGCTGCCTTCGGCGGTACGGATTAAAGGATTCAAAGATTTAAGGAATCAAACATTCAAGGATTCAAGGATTCAAACACTCAAGGATTCAAAGATTCAAGGATTCAAGGATTCAAAGAAATATTATTTGGTTGATAGTTTTATAACTGAATGTCAAAGGGTTTGACAAGGAGTTTTTATTATTTCACAACACTTCAGAAAAGCTGTATCACCATTAAGACTTAATCAAACTGTTCTTTAATTCGTGTACTTCTTGTTGCAATTCTTTCAGAGAACGAGAGATATCTTTATCATCCAACTGCACTTCAGGTAATTCAGGTGAAATGTAATTCACAAACTTCCAGATTTCAATGATGTGATTAACGTGCACCAAATAAGGTTTGTAGAAAGTATTGGTTGAACACAACTGGAATGATTGTTCTGATTCCAATAAGTTGTGAACGACTTTGAATACAATTCCGTCTTCTTTGGTGACAACAATACAAGGAGTTCCATTGCGAATCGACATCCAATTTTGCACAAATTCAGCGACAACAAATGAACCTTCCACCACTGGAGGCATTGAATCACCTTTTATTGGAAATGAGCGGTACTTTCTGTCTTTCGATAAAAATGGCAAATGAAAAGTTGGTAACACTTTCAAATAATCCGGATCCGCATAACCAGATGTGTATCCTGCTGAAGCTTTCATTGTCACCATTTCAATGACTTCTTCGTTTTCAGAATCGACCATTGCAGTGAGAACACGCAATTTCTGCCCTTTCACATCCATGTACAATCCAGCATCAATTCGTTCCCATTCACTTTCTGAGAATGTCGCAAGATCCTTTTTAATCAATTCATCTATTGGTATGGAATAAAAATCAGAAAGAACCACCAAATTTTCGATACTTGGTTGTGCAACGCCATTTTCATATCCACTGTAAGTAGAACGTGTGAAGCCAAGAGCCATCGCTACCTCTTCTTGCGACATCTTCTTACGCTTTCTAACAATTTTTAAATTATTTCCAATATTCATCTTGAAATGATTTTATGAATCTTGGACTAAGATACTATAAATTCTTAAATAATAATCATTTAATGGATTATATTTTAATCATAACAAAATACGAATGCCAAACAAAAAATTTTCAAATACTTCAATTTAGTTGATTTTAGTGAGAATGATAAGATATTGAATCAAACGAAGTTGATTTACGAACTATTATTGGAATTAAGCAAAAAATGAAAATTTGGAACATGAACCGTCTTGATTTTGGAAAGTGAGGGTGAAGAAAATTTAATATTAAGTATCGATTCCAAAAGGGGCTCGTCCTTTGTATTCGCAAGAATGCACTACTTTTGGCTAAATCGATTTAATTTTAAATTTTCGCCGAACGACTTAAAATTAAGACTAGATTTTTTTGATTCTTTTTTTATCGATGAAAAAAAGAATCGTTTAATTAGAAGATATTGCTTACAGAATTGAATTTTCAATTTCCTCTTGTGTTTTGTACTTCATTTTGATCGGTAAATCAACCATTTTAGCATACACAGCAGTAAACTTCGCGCCCAAGAAAATAATATGTGCAGAATAATACACCCAAGCTAATAACACAAAAAATGTTCCCGCTAATCCGCCTTTTGCTGCAAAAAAGTAATTCGTTAGGTAGTATTTAATCAATAATTGTCCACCGTATAACAAGACTGCCGTGAACAAAGCACCAGCCATTGCCAGTTTCCAGCGAACGATTCCATCATGAACGTACTTGAAAATCGCACTAAAAATGACAAAACTCATTAAGATGGACGTGGCATGCTCCAAGAAATTGGAATAGAAGTATTTCAATGTTTCATTTTCAAACAAACTAGAACCCATTGATATTAGAACGGTTTCACTGATGTATAATGTAATGATCAATATTCCAAAACAAGCTATGATTACAATGGAAAACAAACGAAAAAGGATGTTGTTCAAGAGGATTTTACGCTTCGTTAAGCTTGGTTTTTCGATGTCAAAAAAGTCGTTGATGCTGCGTTTCAATGAAAACAAGAATGCTGAACAGGAAAAGAGTAAGGCTCCAATTCCAATTGCCTCCATGAAAAAATTGCGTTGTTCGATGTCGATGGTTTTCAAGAACTCCATGATTCCGCTGATATCAGAAATTCCCACTTGATTTTGAAGCAAACTAGCAATCGTTTCTCGCACCACTTCGTTGCCTACAACTCTTCCGAGAAAGTTAATCGCCAAATACATCAGCGGCAACATGGCAAAAAGTGTGTAATAAGCCAACGACGCACTATGCATCAATGTTGATTCTTTACTGTATTCAACAAAAGTCTCTTTAAAAAGTCCTGGAATTTCTGACCAACTAAGACGTATGGATTTTTTTTCTGATGTTGATTCCTTTGACATGGTTCAATGTTTCAATACTCAATAATACAATCTTTTTCTTGTTCTCTGCCACAAAATTGGACAAATAGAATCCACCACAAAAGGTTGAATTTTTAAATTCCAGTTTTAGTTCGGCATTTTTGGTGTTATCAACTTCAAATTCATCCGTTCTAAAATAAACGCGCTTGTTATTGACCACCGCTGAATTTACCCAGCCATACAATTCTCCTTCCTCTTTGGATTGAAACTGATAATAGGCATTTCGCGGTGATGTCGTGCGCTTAATTTTTCCGTTTTTCACATATAAAATCTTATCGCACAAACTCAATACCTCAGCGCCATCATGTGAAACTAAAATGATGCTCATGTTTCTGACTTGCTTCATCTCCAATAAATAGTTGGTGATTTTCAGTCGCAAACGTGTGTCCAAATGCACAAAAGGTTCATCCAACAATAACAGTTTTGGTTCGCAGGCTAATGCTCGAGCTATCGACAATCGTTGTTGTTCTCCTCCTGACAAAGTATGCGCTTGTTGCTTTCGCGCAAAATCTAGTTCAACCAATTCCAACAATTCATCCACAAATTGATTTCTTGCCTTTGTAGGTAAATAAAGAATTTTTTCGCGCACATTTTGTTCAACGGTATGATAAATATCTAATCCAAAATCTTGGTTCACCAATTGAATTTCATCATGACCTGGAACCAAACGAATACTTGGACCTAGGACTTTTTTATCTTCGAAAATAACATCACCCGAAGTCGGATCTTTATGTCCGCCCACAATTTTTAATATGGATGTTTTACCGGCTCCGCTTTTTCCAACCAATCCAATGATTTCGCCTTGCTTTAGACTAAATGACACCTCATCCAAGACAACACGATCATGAACCAACGACAATTTATTGAGATGCAGCATTAAAAAATAAGTTCTTTAGGAAACTCTTTTGAAGCGATGTAAATTCCTGGAATTGGATTAGCATGAGGTTCAAAATCTTTGATACACAACGTCAAGTGAATTACCTCATCAATGATTTCTTGTTTGAATTCTTCTAAAATGCTTTCAGAACAACCAATGTAGGTTGACGGAAGTCCGTCTGAAATAATCTCAAACAACATCATTTCCTTCACATCATGAGAGAATGATTCGCCATTTGGTAGCACTCCAGCTAAGGGAAAACTCGCTTTTCGATGCTCAACAACAGATTGAACATCACTCGTCACATTCATTTCATCTTCCCAATCGTATTTTCGATTGTTTTCTGATGGCTCACCACCAAAATTAGCGTCTGCATGTTCTTGAGAGAAATGTTCATTCATCAAGAATACCTTTATTTTACACTTCATACATCGAATTTATGCAAAGTTAGAAAAATTGTGAAAAGAACTTTCTCGCTCCAAAAATCAATAGGTAGCAAAAAAAAATCTCATCCAATTAAGAACAAGATTCTTTATAGTTGTACAGTACAGTAGGCAGTAGTACTTTTATTCAGTAAAAACTGAAGGGATAAATCGTTACTTTCGAGTAAATGACTGTTTCAATTTCAACATCAAATTACTTGAGTTTTCAGAATTCCCTGATTCGTTCATCTCTTTATTCAAGGCTTTTAATTCAATACTATATCCGCTCCAGTTTTTAGAAGGGATTTGAAATTCAATCTCTGCCATTTTCAAAATGCGAATTAAGTTAATTTCATGTCCCTTAATTGTGCATCGTTCGTTTGCATCAAATGCAATTAAATACCAAGTATGATCAAAAGCATCTTTGTGTATTTCATACCTCAAAGAGTGATGAGTTACTTTCAATATTTCATTACTTAACATCATAATTTTACAATCAAAAAAGATTCATACTACGTTCCTTTTCAATACTTATTTCGGTTAATTAACAAATAAAAAATGGGTACTTATTTCTCACTTGATTTTCTAAAAGTAATTCAAAGTTTCTCAAAAAATACATCTTAGATTAAAAATACGTGTTTACCCGTATATGCCTTTAACGAACCGTTTTCTATATAATTCGCTATAAAACAGTAGTTTAATTTGAAAAGTGCCTAAATGATTATTTTTTCGATCAATTGACAAGCGAACCAACTTCTTACTTAAAAAAGGAATTGCTTCTTCTATTATCCCTATTTTTGCCTAAAAATTAAGCAAGTGTCGAAAATCGTTCAACTATACAGCAAAAAAAGCCAATCTATTTTAAGAAAACATCCTTGGGTATTTTCGGGTGCCATTGATTTAGCATCGGAAGAATTAGCGGATGGAGACATTGTCACTGTCAACGATTCAAAAGGCAACTTCTTGGCGCGTGGCCATTTTCAAAATGCTACGATTGCCGTTAGAGTCTTAACGTTTGAGGATGTAGCAATTGACGCAACATTTTTCAATCAACGCATTGAAAGTGCTGTAAAAGTGAGAAAAAATCTTGCTTTGTTTACAGAAACAAATTCCATTTGTCGATTGATTCATGGTGAAGGTGATTCTTTGCCTGGTTTGATTGTGGATTATTACAATGGAGTTGCAGTGATACAATGTCACAGTATTGGCATGTACCAATCAGTAGAATTAATTGCAGAAGGATTGAAAAAAGCCTTGGGTGATGAATTGATTGCTGTTTACTCTAAATCGAGCGATACATTACCAGAACGTGCTGATGTGACTGATGGCTACTTATTTGGAACCTGTGAAACGCCGCATATTGCTCTAGAACATGGAGTGAAATTGAACATCGATTGGATCAATGGACAAAAAACGGGATTTTTCATCGATCAGCGCGAAAATAGATTTTTGCTTGGGAAATATTCTGAAGGAAAGAAAGTATTGAACACGTTTTGTTATTCAGGTGGATTTAGTCTATTGGCATTGAAGAATAACGCAACGTTGGTTCACTCATTGGATAGTTCCAAAAAAGCGATTGTACTAACGGACGATAACGTGGCATTGAATGGATTCGACAATCATGGTTCAATTGTAGCCGACGCGATGGAATACATGAAAGAATTGCCGGAAGAATACGACATTATTGTGTTGGATCCTCCAGCTTTCGCCAAACACAGAGATAAACGACACAAAGCAATACAAGGATACAAACGTTTGAATGCACATGCGATTCGACAAATAAAACCAGGTGGAATCATTTTCACCTTCTCTTGTTCTCAAGTTGTGGATAAAACGATGTTTACCAATACAATCATCGCGGCAGCGATTGAAGCAGGTAGAAATGTTCGAATTTTAGAGCAATTGCATCAGCCAGCCGATCATCCTATTAATGCTTTTCATCCGGAAGGGGAATATTTGAAGGGGTTGGTGATACAGGTGGATTAAACAATAACGGATTGCGGATTGCGAATTACGGATTTGACGATTACGGATTACGGATTAGCTTGGCGGATGTTGGATGTTGGATGTTGGATGTTGGATTGAAAAATTAAGAATTAAGAATTGAGAATTGAGTTTGCTTTGCTGCTGCCTTTAATAAATAATTATAAAACCTAATTTTCGAATCTTTGAATAACGAAGTGATTGAATTTTTGAATTAAAAAAATGTTAAGTCTCAGTTATAGAACCATATTAAGTGTTGCACTTCCTCTGATGGGCTCTTCGTTCATTCAATCGATTGTTCTATTGACAGATTCTTCATTCCTTAGTCGCTATAGCACACACGCGTTTGATGCGGCCGGAAATGCTGGTTTGATTTACATCACCGTTTTCATGGCAGTAATTGGTTTTAGCGATGGTGCTCAAATCTTATTTGCTCGACGCATTGGTCAAAATCGTGGTGATGCACTGGGTCGGATTTTTGGAACGTCGATTTCAACGATATTCTTTGTTGTTTGTCTCCTTTTTGCTTTTGTGCAATTTGTGATGCCCGACTTGCTTCTATCCTATTCCAAACATGCCGATTTAGCCGTTTCACAAGGAAACTTTATCTCCATTCGCAGTTATGCATTATTCTTTGGAATGATTTCCCTTCCTATTAGTGCTTTCTTCCTCGCAAATGGTAAAACATGGGTGGTGTTATGTTCAGCAATCATTACAGCTATTTCTAACATCTTTCTAGACTATAGTTTGATCTTTGGTCATTTTGGATTTGCTAGTCACGGTTTGGCAGGCGCAGCTTGGGCCTCTACCATTGCTGAAGGTTGTGGAATGCTCTTCTTAATCATCTTTCTCATCTATTCCAAAGAGCGCAAAAAATATGGATTACTGAAACACTTCTCCATCGATTGGACATCGACCAAAGAGTTGGTGAAAATTGGAAGTCCGATTGTGTTTCAAGGAGTACTAGCCTTGGCAACTTGGACCATTTTCTTTACATGGATTGAGCAAATGGGGAAATTTGAATTAACAGTATCTCAAAACATCAGAACATTGTACTTCTTAGCATTTGTTCCCTTGTGGGGATTTGCTGGAACGACAAAAACCTACATTTCACAGTACATTGGAGCAGGAAGGTTTGACGAGTTAGCAATTATCAAGCGACGCATTCAATTGTTAACAATGATCTTTTTGTTTGCCATTTTTCATGGAGCATTCATTTATCCGGAATTTTTAGTCGGAATGATTAATCCAGATCCGCTTTACATTGAAACAAGTGCCAGTATTCTGCGCTACATTTGTCCTTCGATGTTTGTATTTGGATTTGCCAGCGTGTATTTTCAAACAATCAACGGTTCTGGAAATACGATGGTGACATTTGCCATTGAGTTAATCAGCGTTTTAGTGTACATCATTTCCGCTTACTTGTTGATTAAAGTATTTGTCGTTGATGTTTACTGGGCGTGGACCGTGGAATACATTTATTTCACAACGATGGGATTGTTATCCTTGTTGTATTTGCGTTTATTTGACTGGAAGAAAAAAGTAGTATGATGAAAGATTTGGATATTCAACATTTAGAAAATTTGAAGATTGTGTTCATGGGAACGCCAGAGTTTGCGGTAACCATTCTAGATACATTGGTGAAAAATAATTGCAACATTGTTGGTGTCATTACTGCGCCTGACAAACCTGCAGGTCGTGGTCAAAAATTAGCGCAAAGCGATGTGAAGAAATATGCCGATGAGCATTCACTTCATACCTTGCAACCGACGAATTTGAAAGATGAGACATTCATCACTGAATTGCAAGCATTGAACGCTGATTTGTTTGTGGTTGTGGCCTTTCGTATGTTGCCTGAAGTTGTTTGGGCAATGCCTCCTAAAGGAACGATTAACTTGCATGCTTCCATTCTACCGAATTACCGTGGAGCTGCGCCAATCAATTGGGCCATTATCAATGGAGAAACGGAAACTGGAGTGACAACCTTTTTCATTGAAAAGGAAATTGACACGGGTAAAATCATTGAGCGCAACACCTTGGCTATCGGCGAAAATGAAACTGTTGGAGAATTACACGATCGTTTGATGCAATTGGGTGCTTCCACTACACTTTCTACGGTAAATAAAATTGCAAGCGGTGACGTTTCTGGAATTCCACAGATTGAATTAACGGAAGGAGAATTGAAAAACGCTCCAAAAATCTTTAAACCTACCTGCGAAGTAGATTTTAGTCGACCAGTGCAAATCGTACACAATTTCATTCGAGGATTATCGCCTTATCCTGCTGCATGGTGTTCATTGAAGCACAAAGAATCGGGGGAAGTGAAGACGTTTAAATTATTTGCTTGCTCTAAGACTGCGGAAAAGGTAGCGTCAACAACAGAAATCAAGTTATCTCCAGAAGGACTATTGTTTCCATGTAGTGATTGTTATTTGTTGATTACAGAATTGCAACCGGAAGGGAAACGCAGAATGGATTGGAAGGCTTTTCAGGCGGGGAACGATATAAAGGATTATGAATTGAGAATTGAGAATTGAGAATTGCGGATTACGGATTACGGATTGAAATCTATAAACATCGCAGATGGTTTTTAGCTTCGCGGTGTGCCCTCGCAGTTAGAATTAAAGTGAAGGAGTCAAACAAGGTTTTGGTCGGTTTGTATTCTCTGCGTTCTTTGCGAAATACCTTAGCGAAACTTTGCGGTTAAAGGAAATTAAGAATTGAAAATTAAGAATTAAGAATTGAAACCTATATACATCGTAGATGGTTTTTAGCTTCGCTGCTGCCTTCGGCGGTCGCCGTGTCAGTTACTTTGCTTTTCCCTGTGACTTCCGTGCCCTTGCGGTGAATTAAAAAAAGTAAAACATGAATCAAAACAACATCACATACAGAACAATCGAAGTAAACGACAATGAAGCGTTGGCGACAATGATCCGGGAAGTGTTTCATGAATTTGATGCTCCGCGAAGTGGAACGGTTTATTCTGATCCAACGACGGATGATTTGTTTGAATTGTTCAAAGAACCGAAATCTGTGTTGTGGGTCGCGACTGAAAATGATGTTGTTTTAGGTTGTTGTGGTGTGTATCCAACTCCTGGATTGGACCATTCAACGGTTGAATTGGTCAAGTTTTACTTACCAAAGGAAGCACGAGGAAAAGGTATTGGTTATCAATTGATGCAATTATCCATTCAATCGGCGAAAGAATTTGGTTTCACGAACATCTACTTAGAATCTTTGCCTCATTTCGATAAAGCGATAAAGCTGTACACTTCTGTTGGATTTGAAGTATTGGATGCATCCTTGGGAGAATCTGGACATCGGTCTTGTGATGTGTGGATGGTGAAGGAGATTAAAAATTAAAAGTGAAAAATGAAAAATGAAAAGTGAAGACCGCCGTTGGATGGATAATTGCGTCCTTTGCGAAATACCTTAGCGAATCTTTGCGGTTAAGGAAATTAAAAATTAAGAATTGAGAATTGAAAATTGAGAATTGAGCGGGGAAATTAGCTTCGCTTTTGCCTTATGCGGTCGAGGTGCGTCCTTTGCGAAATACCTTAGCGAATCTTTGCGGTTAAGGAAAATTAAGAATTAGACGATTACGGATTTATCGATTACGGATTACGGATTGAAATCTATAAACATCGTAGATGTTTGGTCGCTGTGTCAGTTACTTTGGTTTTCCCTGTGACATCCGTGCCTCCGTGGTTGGATTAAATTAAAAAGTGATGGATAAAAAAAATCCATTCTCAAACGCTACATGGAATGAGAATGGATTGCAAATTAAACTATGAACGATAAAACTGTTTTCTGTTTATTTCTCTGCTTCTTTTTTGTCTTTCGCGGCACCAACACCAAATCCGACACCTGAACCAACGGCACCTCCGATGATACCACCAACAATGGCACCTTTCTTCTTGTCTTCACTTACTGCAGCTCCTGTTGCTACACCTCCAACAATTCCGGCTCCGGTTCCGATGAGTGCACCTTTGGTTTTGTTACTCATCCCTTTTTTCTCTTCTGTTTCACTGCTACTTGTCGACGTGGCCGCTGCATTGTTTGCTGAAGCTTGTTGTTGAGCTTCTAAGTTCACAATTTTCATGGAGTCAATAATTCGCTGTTTCTCTAGTTCTTCTTGTGCGATTGCTTCACGTTCTAACTCTTCTGCCGTCATAGAGTTACTACATGCAACTAAGGTTGGCAGGATTAAAATCATCAAATACTTTTTCATCTTGCTTCGTTTTAAAAGGCAACAATTGAACAATAACATTGCCCTTATGTTTCATTTTAAATTTAGGCATTATTGTCGCTGAAAAATGGACGAAATTCATAAAAAACGCTAAAATGGAAAACGGACAGCTATTGCACTAACATAGTTCGTACTTTTGTTTGATTCCTAAAACCCTCACATAATTTCAAGCGAATGAATCGACAATTTGGAGCAAAAATCTCGCAGGAAGAGATCGCTCAGTATGAAAAGTCACCGAATTTTAAAGACGGCCATTTTCACAACATCCTTGAAACCAAATTGGGGTTTAATCCACTATTGATTCCCGTTGTGCTCTACAAACAAATCGCCAATCGGAAGAAAATGAATCCGCCAAGTGATTTGCCCCTACTTCCCTTCGATCCATCTGCATTTTTAGCAACATCTGAGAAAGGAAGGTTTTGTTGGTTCGGACATTCTGCCTTGCTCATGCGCTTGATGAATACAACCATTTTCATTGATCCCATGATGGGACCAAACAGTTCACCCATTGCTCCGTTTAAAACAGAACGTTTTTCGAAGAATACTCTGGACATGCTCGATGAACTTCCAGCAATCGATTTAATTGTCCTCACACACGATCACTACGACCATCTTGATTTGGCGAGCATGGAAACATTGAGCAAAAAAACCAAACAGTTCTTTGTTGCACTGGGCGTAAAACGTCATTTAGTGAGTTGGGGCATTGATCCTGCATGCATCACAGAATTTGATTGGTGGCAAGAAGCACAGTTCGAAGGCATTACCATTACCTTCACTCCTACGCGCCATTTTGCAGGGAGAGGATTGCGCGACAGAAACAAATCATTTTGGGGAGGTTGGGCCTTTCAAACGAAGCATGAGAACATTTGGTTCAGCGGCGATGGCGGCTACGGTTCCCATTTCAAGGAAATTGGCAAACGTTTGGGGCCGTTTGATCTAGCGTTCATGGAATGTGGACAGTACAATGATTATTGGAAAGACATTCACTTATTTCCGCATGAAAGCGTTCAAGCTGGAAAGGATGGACGTGCACAAAAAATCATGCCGGTGCATTGGGCGGGCTTCGCTTTGTCTTTTCAACATACGTGGCAACAACCTGCAGAGGAATTTACAGAAGCTGCTCGTGCTCAAGAAATGCCTGTTCTCTTACCAAGATTGGGACAACTTTTTCAAGCGGATGATGTGTTGGACGAGAAATGGTGGCGGGAGATTTGAAGAATAACGTGCGGCAGCTAAGCCATCGTATTATTGTGGCTTAACTGTTGTTATAAATCTATTTTTCAGATTTCCGAACTTTTGATGTAGCATCTATCAGTCTTTGTTCTGCCATAGTAATTTCATGTTTTTCACAAAGTCTTTGTTTCAATTCATGACTTACATAATACATATACAAGTAGCCTTTAATCATGTTCTGAAGAACATTAATACATAGATAATTTGTTCCGTTTCTATCTTTGAATTCTTCAAGTTCGGCCTCTGGAATCCCTTTAAAATGATCAAGCTTAATTGACAAGTTGATTAATTCAGTAGATCTATGGTTATGCTTCTCTAAAACTTGATCGAATGTTGAAGATAAATCTTCAAGTCCAATTGCGTTTGATATTCTTTTAATAACCGCTAATGAAGATGTTGAACTTAAACGAAAAATAAAATCATTTGATAATAACTCAAGTCCTTTTCTATTTATTTTTTCTCTAAGTTTCTTGGATTCAATAAGACTTTTAACGTGCTCCACAAGTAAAGGGATATTATCCTCTAGAAGGGTAAAATAAAAACTTAAAGTTCTAAGTCCTAGCAAATAAGTTTCTTCTGTAAGTTCTAACTTTTTTGGTCCTTTTATCTCTGCCCAATGTTTCTTGGTTAATTGCCCAAGTATTTCAATTGTTTTAAGGGCTCTAGTGATACGAGGAATGATATCCAATTGAGAAACATCATCATCAAGTTTATACTTAGAAGCTAAATCACTTTCTTTAAAATCTCGTTCAGTGTTTTCTATATCTTCTTCATCTTCACGATTTTCTTTTCTTGCATCCTCTACGGAGTAACTATCTAGAATTTCTTGTGGAAGTTGATTTACTAGTTTGTTGATGAAATCAATGTCCCTATCAAGCTCAGCAATTGGAATATCCTTAAAGAGATTGCGAGAATTATTCAGCAAGAGATCAAGAATGAAGGAACTTTTCTCTAAGTGCACTAAAAACATAACAATATTCGAATACTCCTCTCGAAAAACTCTATTACAAAGTTTTTCGATTTTCTCGATCGCGTATTTTTCTTGAACGTGATCTGAAAGATATTTTGCAACGAAATAATAGTACACATAAGGATATGAAACTTTAACAAAACCATTTACTTCAGTAAGTAATTTTGCTTTTTGAAGATTATTGATCAGGGTGTCTTGGGAAAGTGTTGTTATGTCATAATCACCACAGAATTTCATAAAAATCGTAGTGAAACTAACCTTGGAAAGGGGTTTGAGTCGAACTTCATTTTCAAATAGAAAATAACAGTACTCAGCCATAAAACTGTGATATGCGCCCAGTTTTCCTGACTCAACATTTTTTGATAGTGTTCTGGAAATAAGAAGCTGATAATAATATCCATGCATACTATATTCTGCTTTACCTTCTCTTCCATTTAGAGATTGAAGCATTGAAAGAATGAAAATAGGATATGAAGGGATTAAATTGCTTTTTACTATGTTGTTAACAAATTTTGCGCAGGCGTCATTTTTAGTTAATAGTTCATTAGGCTCCGTGAAAAAGTCGGCACCTAAATTGTTCCAGCGATTGATTAGTTCATAACGGAGGTCGGGTCCCATTTCCTGAATTAAATACTGTTCAAACTGTTCATACAAGACACCTCCTCCTTCTTCCGTGTAATCCTCTAGTTCCATTAGTTTATTACCTGTAATAACAATATTGGGATACAACTCAACAAGATTGTCTATAAGTCTCTCTTTAGCCTTGCCTTTTGATTGAAACTTGTGAAAATCATCAATCAGTAGGACGATGTATTCTTTGTCTATTTGTTTAAATATTTCTAATTCGTTTTCATGATACTGTGCTATAAAGGCTCTATTGATGATGCGTTTTATCTTTTCTTTATCTATTGCATTGATTTCATCCCCATTCAATAGAATTGGAACTTTACCATTCTGATATAGATCGTGAAAAAGATACTTGCACATTGTAGATTTACCGGAGACTTCATCTCCCAGCATGAGTATTTTTTTTGATTCGCTTAAGAATTCATCGAATAGTTCTTTTGAAGAAAACACATCAACTTTCTTTCGTTTCTCACCAACACCGCTAGTTGGTGATACGTTTGGATATATAAACAAATCCGTAAGCGTAAATTCATCACCTATTTTTTCATGTTCAAAAGTTGCTCCTGGATCTGAAATCTCAGTAAGAAATTTATCATTGATGTTGATTTTTCTTTTCTTCAAATCTTGACCGCGAACTAGTTTCTGCCAATCGGTGTCTTGTTTTACTTCATATGCTCCAGAATTCCATAGAACTACTTCAATTTTAAATTGCTGAGTATTAAAGTCAAAATAAATTAAGTTATATCCTGATTTTCTAGGGTCTGAACTATCCTGAAGTACTGGAGATTCTATATAAATAGTGTTGTTCCCTTCCAAATTGTTATATTGTCCTTTTGAACCCGCATGTTCATGACCAGACATCACTACATCTGATGTAGCTTCAAGATGTTGTCTGAAAGTGCGAGCATTTTCTGGTGATTGCCAATTTAATGGATGGTGTATCAGACTTATTACTAAATCATCATTACCTAATTCCCAATCATTTTTAAAGTGATTAATAGGAAATGACATGTAACCCGGTTTGTCATTAAGCTGTGAAAACCATGCACTATTATATCCAAGAATTTTAATGGATGTATCATCAAATTCTAGCTTATACTGCTTAAGTAATTTATTATCTGTTCCATTAATTAAATGACTCGAATTAATTTTTGAAAAATTTTCAAATTCTATTTGTGGTTCGCAGCACGCTTCAATTTTATATTGGTCAAATTTTTCGAAACCATTTTCGCTAAAATCATTAATTGCGAGCTTACGCATTCCTTCTTTTTCTAAGTTAAAATCGCAATCATGATTTCCAGGGACAGAAATGAATTCTGGTTCATGACCTGAATAAGCTGTGACATTGGATTTTAGTGCATCAATGATTTCTTGGGCAACGGAATACTGACTTTTCTTACCTGAAAACGCAATATCACCACTGCTAAGAAATACTATATGATCAACCTCATCTAATTTATTCTTAAATGAATCGAAGAGCTTATCTACCTTTTTGGATATTGAATTATTGTTGTCTTTTAGGTGAATATCACTAATGTGCAAAAACAGTACTTTCATGATTATTTTCTTAGTGCTTTTAATTTATTATAATATGCTTCAGTTGATAAAGTGTAGTATGGTTAATAACGGTTGGCGCTTGGCGCCGTTTTTCTGTGTTGCGCCTGCGGCAGAAAAATGGAGCTAAGCGCATGTTAGCTTAAGTTTTTATCCGGAAATATACTCTAACAATTCTGCATCAACAGCAGTTTTCATTATTCTTGCTCTTGCAGGACCAACATTATAAATTTTGTCTATTAAATCGGCCTCTGTTTTATTATGTAAATCTGAAATTGTTAAGATATTTGCTTCGTTTAATTTATTCTTTTGCCACGTAGTTAATAAGTGTAATACCTTTATTGATTTCGACAAAATATTCGTTATTGATTCTTTAAAAATTCTTTCTTCATCATTTATTACTTTAGCTAGATCCAAAACATGATTATATGCCGGGCTATTTTTTCCGAATTCAGGAAATTTAGTTATAGTAAGATTGGTGAAAAAAGACTTTGAATTGTTTAAAGGTTTTGCATCTAAACTTAAAATACAACCATATTTCACCTCGTATCTGTCTCCGAGTTGTGCTTTAGTTGCTCTAATTCCGGAATCAACTTTTCTAATTATTCCTGTATAAGTTAACAACCTTAAAGATTCTTTCACTGTTTCAGGAGCGTCTTTATGCACCCAAAAATAAATTGTTGATTCATCTTTACCTGAATCAAGTCTAGTTGTATTATAACGTTGAATTGCAGGTATTACATTATTCTCTAAAAAATCTCTTCCCCAATCAATTAAACCTTTATGTCCAAAATATTTTTCACCCAAATCAGTATGTTCGGACCAAATTTTTATTCTATAAAAATTCTTTAGAACTTGTTCAATGTTTGTAGAATTAAAGGTTTGAATATCTCTAATCGTATTTAATAAGAATCTTGGATTACCACCGGCGGATAAGGCTAGGGTAATAAAATCACTTAGTTTAGTTTTTATAATTCTTTTTAAACTTTCATCCGCTTGTTTAAACACTATTTCTTTGAAATAATCAATATAATCGCTATCTCGAACGTCACGTTCCAGTTTTAAATATATACAATCGTGAAGTGGTTCAAATGAGTTGCCAAAATATGTCACACCTGGATATATTGCGGCGTTACAAGTTATGTAAGGAGAACGTAAATCTTTAAATAAACTAAAAAATTGCCTTTGTTGTTCAGGTCTAAAAACATGAGCAGCTTCGTCGAACATAAAGTAGATACGCTCTAAATCGTTTTCTTTACAAATTATTTCAATTGCTTCTTTAACATCCTCTATATCTGGAAGACTATTAATATTTATTTCTGATTTGCCCTTGAAAGAATTCTCATATAATTTAATTATGTTTTTCAAATTAACATTTATCTCATCAGAACTTTCATTTTCATCATTACTAAGCAAAGATACTGAGTCACTATTGATGATAATTCCTTTTTTTCTTATTGAATTTAATAGTGACTTAAGTGTTTTTGCAAGCATCCAGTGATAAAATTGTAATTGGTCACTTGTGTCAATTAATGAACTGATATTGAAAGACATATAAACACAAACACATTTAGGTAGTTTGTCATTTATTTCTATTTCAGCTAATCTCAACAGGAATGATTTACCTGTTCCACGAGATCCTTCCAATAGACAAGGATCGGGAAGAAGTAAATTTTTTATCAATGATTTGTCCTGGTCATTAACAACTGATAATTGTTTAATTTCTTCAGGTTTAATACTTTCAGTTCTTAAATAAAATGTTGACATAAATTTTTTAATTATTTTGGACCACCTAAATATAATCTAATCCCTTCTATATGTGATAATTCGGTTAGTATAAAATCTAAATTTCCTCTTTCTAAATGCTTTAAATATCGCATTGATAAACATATTAATAGAATCTCTGAAATTGATTTATAATGACTAAAATAGTTTTTGGCTAAGTTTGAATTATATGTTAATTCTAATCCATCTTTCTTCCAAGTTTCATTATTTCCGTGAACAAATTCAGATAATTTTCGATATGAATTTTTTGCAGAAGAATTATAATATTCAACAACTGTGGTTAATTCTGGAAAGAAAACATCAAAAAATCTTTTAGAAAGTACACCATTTTCTTCATCAATAATTTTACTCCACTTTACATCTTGCTTACCTATTTGCCATTCTAAAAAGTCAAGTTTATTAACTGAAAATTGGATCGAACCTAATGCTAGTTCAAACCCTAATCTTAGGGATGAATATGCTTGTCTATAAAGTCCAAGTGATAAACAATAAATACTAGTCTCAAGTTGTGAAATTGCATTCTTAAGAGCACATGGTTCTTCATTTGAATTTATTATTTCTTCAATGAAGTCATATAACAACCCATATTTAAAATGACTGTCTGAAAGCTCATTGTGATATTCGCTAATGGATTTTATTGAAATTTCATTCGATTTTTCAAGTAGCTTCGTTATATATGATTTTATTTCCATTTAGAATTATGTTGATTGTGAAATTTACGCTAACATATCAATTTGAGTACCCTTACACATATCTCTCATTTATTATTTTTCTAGAAACCTATTCATAAACAACAACCTATCCAAGTATTAGCACTTATAACTACTTAAATTTGCATCTTGTTGTCACTGATTATTCTTCATTTCTCCCCAAACACCTGTCCCGATACTTCGGGAACTTTTCTCCTCCTCGTTTCAAACATACTCATTTCTATCCGCATTTCCGTATACGTATAAACCCGTAATTTTCGCCTATTTCCAAAAATCATCAACATGAAAAAAGTCCCACCGTGATTGGATGGAACTTTTATTGCCTAACGGTTTTCCCGAAAGACATTGCGTACAGGATTTAATCTTCATCAATTAGTATTATTACTCCAACTTTGGACTTATCCAAAACTATTAAGGAGCAATCGAATGTGTGTTTTGTCACGGAAGTCCATCCATTAGCCTTCACACCGTCCGTTTCTACATCATCCCAATTAGTGAAATATCGACAATCACCCTCAAAATTCCTTGTTAGTTTGGCTAGGCATTCCTTTGCTTGCTCTTTTGACATAATCTCAACTCCATAAGCCATAGAAGTTGTAAGTTTCTCAATTGAGAACTCATAGAAAACCTCCTTAGAGCATTCGTATTCGCTCCAATCAATAGAATATTCAAGATATAATTTCTGATATCTGGATAGTGCTTCTTGAATTCTTCCTTGAATATCTTTCTCTTTTGAGACTATTATTTCTTCAAAATCTATCATTTATTGATTGTACACGGTTTGCCACTAGGAAAGGTAGGGCTTTTTTCGGGTATGGTTGTTAGCCCTATCTTTTTTAGTGGCTGTTATAGTTACTTTGTCCATCCTTCTTCGCGGCGCTTAATTATTTCCTTAATGTTGGTTGCATCTCCCTTTGTTTTTAATTTTACCCCCCATTTTTCATGATGAATCAGTGTGTTTACTTTTCTGAAATCTTCTGGTTCTCTTTCAATTGAGATTTTATATTCTTTTGAATTCGTATTCACACGTATTAAATCAGATCTTCTTTTTGTGTTATATAAAATCAGATGGTAAACTGCTTCTATTTCATCTACTGAGTAGGAAATATTTTTCTTTTTCATTAAAGGATAAACCACTTTTACTTGATGGTCATCAAATTCCAAATAGTAATATTTTGCACCAAACCATAAATAGATAATTAGCCCTACAATAATTGAAATCCAAGGGTTATCAGAAAGCAACCACATAAAGGTTAAGCAGCCGAACAGTATGAAAACCTCGATTCTATTATCAAGTCGCTCTTTGAATACTTCCTTCATTAACTATAACACACAAATAAACCGATATGGTTTATCCGCATTCTATTTTTTATTATTAAATCTATTTAAAATCATCATCATATCCAATTACAAGTATATATAATTATTTATACTCTTTGATCCATCTTA
>Ga0098074_1000400_pt1 | contig 30822 bp, 20 predicted proteins | sample 32_taG_FD_75064 | JGI IMG/M metagenome (GOLD analysis project Ga0098074, IMG submission 75064) | Marine viral communities from the Gulf of Mexico - 32_GoM_OMZ_CsCl metaG | ecosystem: Environmental > Aquatic > Marine > Oceanic | place: Atlantic Ocean: Gulf of Mexico | collected 2015-07-12
ATCCATTAAGAAAAAAAGGCATTCTTTACTTAGCTAGCAATGAATCAGAATGGCGAGGAGAACATTGGAGTTCATCTACTCACCACTTTCCAATTAATATAACCGATAAAGCCTATTTATATTTCAAAAACAAAATGAAAAATCAACCATGACGCCCCTCCGATCAATAAAAACCCCCGCCTATGTCGCCGACATCGCGGCCATAAAGCGCAATATGGCGGTGGCAGAGCGGATTAAGGCCGAGACGGGGGTGAAAATTTTGCTCGCCACCAAGGCGTTTTCTATGTTTTCGGTGTTTCCGTTTATGAAAGACACGCTAGATGGCACCACGGCAAGTGGATTGTATGAGGCGCGGTTGGGGGCGACGCATTTTGGGCCCGGTGAAGGCAAAGACGTACATACATACGCCCCCGCCTTTACGGAGCAGGATTTACGGGCTTGCCTTGAATATAGCAATCACATTTATTTTAATTCTGTCAGTCAGTTAAACAGGTTTGCTAAACTGGTGGGACAAAAGCGGCCGGATGCGAAAATCGGCCTACGGGTTAATCCGGGGCTTTCGCTTGTGAAGAATAGCGCGCTGTATGATCCCTCCTCGCCCTGCTCGCGCTTTGGCGTGCAGCCCGCCGAGCTGAGCGATGATGTTCTGGCGCAGATTGATATTTTACACTTCCATAATCTGTGCGAGAACATGGCCGAAGATTCAGCGGCGCTTATAGCGCATATCAGCAAGAATTTCGCTCATGCTCTCCATCGTGTGGCCGAGGTGAATTTGGGCGGCGGTCACTATATTACGCATGCGGATTATGATGTGAATCACCTAATAAAAAGCCTTAAAAAATTTCAGCAAGAACATGATATTAAAGTTACTTTGGAGCCTGGAGGGGCGCTGGTTTATAACGGCGGCTATCTTGTGTCTACCGTGCTGGACATTACACAGAACGAAAAGAAAATCGCAATCATTGACGCCTCGGCCAGCACGCATATGCCCGATGTGCTTGAGGTGCCCTATCGCCCACATATCATTAATAGCGCCGAGGTGGGCGCTAAGGCATATAGCTACTTACTGGGCGGCAATACCTGCATGACCGGTGATGTGATTGGGGAGTATAGTTTTGACGAGCCGCTCTCTATAGGAGATAAACTGGTTTTCACCGATATGATGCAGTATTCCTTTGTGAAGAACACGACCTTTAATGGTGTGCCCCTGCCCGATCTCGGTATTCTACATGAGGACGGGCGCTATGAGCTCATCAAGCGCTTTGGCTATGAAGATTTTGAAATGCGACTGTCCTAACGAAAAAGGCGCCCATAGGGACGCCTTTTTGTTTATTTGGAATACACACAAACCGTATCAGCATGGCCAAAGCCATTAAAGTTTGATCTCAAGACTGCACTGTAAGCCCCTGTATTTTCGAAGACAACCCAGTCACCCATACCAATATCATAAGGCAGTGAGAATGGGCCTTGCATCATATCAAGGCTATCGCAGGTTGGTCCTGCGATACGGTAATCCTGCATCTCGCCATCAAAAGCACGGTCGCAGGTGAAAGCCTTAACAGGGTAATTCAAGCCCAGCCAATCGCAGGCATCAAACAAACCCCCGTAAATACCGTCATTGATATAAAGCGTCTCGCCCTTGCGAAGTTCTACGCGTGTGACAAGGCTTGCGCCTTTGGCCACAAGCACACGCCCCGGCTCTGCCAAAAGCGGCATTGATTGCCACCCGTGCCGTTTCAGAGCGCTCTTGATCTCCTTAACACACTCCTCAACGCTGCAGACCATTTCATCGCCCTCATAGGCAATGGGAAAGCCGCCGCCAACATTGAGGGAGTCGATCTTCACGCCCGCTTCGCGCACCAAATCAACTGTATAGGCGATTGCGGCGGCGTATTTGGCCGCATCCGTGGTCTGGGTACCGACATGGAAGCTTATGCTGAGCGATCCGGCAACATTGCGGGTCTCGCGTAGTAAAGCAATGGCCTCCATACGGCTCGCGCCGAATTTGGAGGAGAAATCAATCATGGCGGAATCGTTCTTCGGCAAAGCCAAACGAATGAACAGATTTAAGTCCTGCGCCAAATCTGTCTCACGGAGAATTTTGAACAGCTCGTCTTTACTATCCAGCACAAAATTACGCACACCGTAATCGAAATACGCCGCGCGAATATCTTCGGGCGCCTTTACAGGGTGCATGAAATAAATTTCGGCCGCGGGATAGCGGGCTTTGACGCGAGAAATCTCTTCAATAGAGGCCACATCAAAGGCTTCAACGCCGCCAGCTGTAACAGCGTCCAGAACGGTCGCCTCAGGATTGGTTTTGATCGCATAGAGCGCTTTACCCGGAAAAGCGTTCACGAAATGCGCCGCGGTCTTACGAATGATATCTGGATAGAGTACATAAAGCGGTTTTGCAGGGCGAAGCGTTTCCACAGCCTGCGCCAGCGATGTAAAGCCGCCTTTATCTAAATTTGTATTGCTTGCCGGATGTGTCTTACCCGGGAAAAATTTTTCCACCATTGCCTAGTTGTTCCTTGTTCAATGAAGATATGTAGATTTTTATAAGGGGATTTAAAGCATCCTGCGAAAATACTGCGCGCGGATAACTTTACGGCTTGACCGGAATAGCGCCGGACAAGCCAGCGCCCTTACCACATATTTCCTTTAGAACGGGAAATAGGTATACTTCTTGGTTTGGAAGTGTTTGCGGGCAAAATAAGGCCCTGATTTATTGCAGCTAGAGGTTTCATAACGTAAACCCTTTCAAATCTAGGGTTTGGATTTGCAAAAATCCGCCCCGGTTTTAAAATGTTCACGCCGCCGTATAAACCATGACTGTGTATACACAGAAGGGCCAGAGACACGTACGCATAATTCATTATGTGTCATTTCCCACCTAAAAAGAAAAGAAAAAAATGCATATTCACTCAACTTTCTTCGCACGCACACCGCATAAATTATTCTCGACTGGCTTGCGCTAGAATAATTTATGACATTTTATTACTAAATATTTTAAAGGCTCTTCTGCCTTTATTGAAGCATATTTAGTTATTAACATTTATAAACAAACCATTAGCAATGTTTTTTATTTTTTTAATGACAAATAATCATATTCTTATTATATTCCTCTCATATACAAAATTTTGACCGGAAACATGCATATGAATATTATATTCTGTATGGCGATTATCTTTTTGTAAAGACGTGTGTGGGGGCCTTTATCTGCCGCTTGGCGGGTGATACCCCTACTTTCCGCGAAAACGATATTTTCGCGCAAAAATTATAAGAACATACCGCTTAAGGGGATGCAGAGAAATGGTGGGAAAATGAACAACCGGCCTAAAAATAACGACAAAGACAGTCTCACATGGGGCGATTACAGGCGAATCGCCGCGGAATTACAGCAGAATCACGCAAATGAGGACGTGATGATGCTGCGGCGCGACAAAATAATTGCGCTTATACAAGATATCCCCCATTTTGATGATTTTGGTGTCAAACCCACTCCGTATATGTTGGATGATATACGTTTCGAATGGTTTTTTTTAAAAAAGGGCACTGGAGAAAACGAGGGTTTCTGGCGGTTAAAGTCCAGCTTTTAGGTATTTGTCGTAAGAACTTCCTTTACATTTTAATATCAAGTTTGTATGGTCTGGGTAAATTATAAACAGAAATAGAAAAAGGCTCTCGGGGAATACGAGCCTTGATGGTTAAGGGGAACGGCCATCATAACTATTCGATAAACAGGAAGAAGAATGCATCCACGCATGGATACATTTGGTCGCTACACGCTAGAAAAGATGCTGGGGAGACAGTAAATGCTTAAGGACTGGGAACAGATAACACACGGATATTTTAACCGTGAACATCCCTTCAAATTACCCATTTTCGACGATTTTGGCCTGGATGAGCAGGATAATTATTACTACGACACCGCCACATTGTCGAAGTCCGAGCGCGTATCGCGCGATGCCAACAAACAACGGCTGGTAATCGAAACGGTTGCTGATAATGTCAAATACGGCAATGCCAAAACGATGTATATGGCCTGCCCGATTACCAGCGGACTATATGCCTCGGAGTGGATAGCCGAGAAAAACCGTAGCCATGATTTCGACCCGCTCAGCACAATCAAGACCACCCATAAATTAGCCCGTCATATGGGCTCTAGTCTTATGGGGCAGCTTGTAACGGGCCCTAATGTACGTGACAACCTAATGCGCGGCGCCCTTGCGTGGGATAATATCCCCGACCAGCATCCGCTGATGCCCGTGGTTCGTGAAATGGTCGTTAAACATATGACAGAGAACCCGGATTACTCGGGCGGCCAGAAATACGAAGACGTCGACTTTATGGCCAAATGGTACATCAAAATCGACAATTGCGCCTCACTTGTCATGGATGGTCCCCTGACGTTCTCGCGCTCTACTGATAAAGAGATCATGCGCGCCCTTCTCGTTCAATCCGGCTTGCATCCATCACGCCCGGACGCGGACATGGATATCAATGATATTAACGGCGACAATGTTGATACTATTGAAGTCTACAGCAAAATGTTTGATACGCTGCGCTATCAGGTCGGAAGTGGTATTCATCCAAAAGAATCACTGACCGTTCTTTTGCGAATGAACGATATGTTTGATCATTTGCAGGGCAAGGAAAACAAAATTTCTGCCGCGCGTGAAGCTGCCGGCATGAGCAAGTTTCCCGAGACCATGCACCCTTCCATGGAAAAATGGGTTAAGAACGATGCCAATGCCTTTGAGGCCCTGCGCGAACAGGTTGATGCCTTTGCCAAAGAATACTGCGTTTCGGTTCTCAATGATAATGAACTTGTCCAGTTGGATGACAAGTATCAGGCTTGGAAAAACGAGGGCTACGGACAGATGCCATCCTATGCCGATGGGATGTCACCCAATTTACGCAAGAAGCTCGAGATTTGCGTTGATAATGCGGATTCGGTTGAAAACTTCTTCCAACAAGTATTACCCCATAAAGACGAACGTGACGGCGCGGAGTTGTCTCTTCGCAAAGCCGAACTTGTCGACATGATTCAGGAAAACGCCCGGGACTATAATCGTATAAACGGCCGCAATAACGGCCATTGGAATCCCCGCCTAAACGAAGTACGCACCATTGTTACAAAACATGAGGCCCTGGCCAATACTCTGGACGGCGCATCGCCCTCCAATCATGAGAGGCTAGTGAAAATTGCGCTTGAGATCAAGGAGACAGCGCACGAGATAAAAAACCAGATCGCCGAGATACTAAACGATAGTTCTGTCGCCGATTTGCGCGCTGAAGCCCGCGTCATTGCTAAAGCCAATCTGGACTTAACCAATGAGGTTACGAGCAAACCCGTCAGCGCCGAGGCAACAGCAGCTATGCGCAAATATAACGATTACTTCGCGCCGTTTTCGAAAGATGCCGATGCCACGGCCTTTAATGATCATATCTTTGATTGCTTAAGCACGCGGGAACAGGCTGGATTAACCCCGACTGTCATGGCGACAGAAACGGTCTACCCCGCTAAAAACCACCCCTTTACGGCGCGCATAAGTATTGATCCGAAATCTGTCGGCCAAATCGGTAATCAGGCAAAAGCACAAAACGTAAACGGCATTAAGAATGTTTTCGGCGCGGCAGGCAACGATTCAGCCGGGCTTTCAGAGCAGGCTATGGGCTATGCGGTGGCCGCTATGGAGTATATTGAAAAATTGCGCCCCGGAAAGATTGTCCACGGCACCCCCGGTGATGCACAGCTTTATAATGCCATCGGCAGTAATCCGGGTTTTGTCGCCAAAAAAGGCGGCGGGTATCGCTGGAGCTCTGCGGCAAAGCTGTTGAACGAGACCAAATTTACGCAAATGCGCGATGATGAAGTATTTTTCGGCCCCGGTTGGGAGCGCTCGGAACACCAGGTACAAGAGCGCGTCAATGCAGTAAAAATCCAGCTTGGCATGATGGAGCGCGATCATGGCTCGCAGCTTAAAATTTATACTTTGCCGGAAGATCTGAGCAAAGCGCCGGCCAATCCTGATCCGGACTCGCTTCTGGAATCCATTTTGCCGATTGCACGCTTTGTCGATGAAGAATTCGAAGCCGGACGCATGGTTCCGCCAAAAATCACGCTTGGACTGATCCGCCTTTGTGAAATCCATGCCATGATTGAAGATCCGGCCTTGGTAAAGCGTCTGCCGGAAAAGGAGCGCTTTAACGCCCATCAGGTTGACCCTAGCCTTATTGCCTATATGCGCGACGACCGCAAAAACAAAATCGGCAATAACAACAATGATGGACTGTATAAATATCTTTGCGACAGGCACAACGGGCTTTTGATGGAGCCTGCGATAATTCGCCATGTTCCCGCAAAAGCGCTGGAAGACCCTGCACTGGGAACAAACTACATTGAGATGCAGAAAGAAGCGCAGGGCAAGCATGCCAGCCGTACAACGCAGCGCCCGTCCAATGATATTTTACATGTTGATATTGGATTACATGCATAAAATCATTTAAACACAACCATTTATAAACTATATTTAAAGTAAATTATAATGAGTAAGACTGAAACAGCGCAGGACACAGGAATGGAGGGGGTCATAGGATGGCCGGCCAAATCCTATGCTGCCATGCTTGGTCTTGAACAAAGAGTGCCCGCCCATAGCGCGGATGGAAAAACCGCCCCCGCACGCATCTATTTAGCCAAAGCCGATATCGACCAGGCCACGGGCGGCATTGTCCACCTGGAAACGCAAGCCAGCGCCGATAAAAGAACGGGCGCCATTCTCTCGCTGGATATGAAATTCACCAACCAGCAGCTCACTGGCAACCGCACCACTCAGCATGTTTTTCAAATCGAGAACACGATCAATAAAAATGGCGATATCGTGCCCGATAGCATCTATTGCATGGGTGTACGTGTTTACAGCGCGGCGCAGGATGGTGCCGATTTTAACGTACAGGCGCTGAATAATATCTTTCAGGCCGTGCAAGAGATTAACAACACCATGCGCCCGCCTTATGCTGGCGATCAAAACGAGTATTCACCGAAAAATGTCCTGCGCATATTGCTGAGAAACCACATTCAGGATGTTATCGGCGAAGATTTGGCTATCAAATTCGAGGGTATTGATGAAAAAGGCCGCTTTGATTTTGAATACCGCGATGTTTTTAACAAGCTAGCCTCCAATGATAACAGACGCATAACCTTCCCAAGCCGAGATTTTGCCATGGCCGCGGCAGGCGACCGCAGTGTTAATACACTGGATTACAGCAACGCGGAAAAAGGGCTGGTTGCGCCGAAATTTGCAACACATACGCCTTCCGGTGTCATGTACAAGGCCGAGCAGATTAGAAAAAATCTGAAAACCAAACTGAATTATCAAAGCGCCCTTAGCCCTGTTGGCCCGTCCATAGCAGGCATTAACGCCCAAAGCCTACCTAGCGTGGTTGCGCTGGAATTTCGCAGCGCCCATACCGGAGCGCGCGCGCAGGATGAACAGTATTTGAAAACGGTCGATTTGTACGGCACACCGATCAAGGGCAGTGACCCACTTGAACAGATGCGAGCCCTGCGTCTGCAAAACCGCATCAATAACGATATTGCCGATGGCCGCTATCCTCAGTTCATGACCCATAGCATCGAGGCCGATGTGCACGATTATGCCTATGATATAGTACCGCCCGATAAAGGTCAGACCCGTATTGATATTATCCGCAAACAGGGTAATGATAATATGAAGCGCATTGCGGGTATGGGCGACCAACTGGGCGATAACACAACCTATATCCACACAAAAACCGACAAAGATGGGGTCGTTCATAAACAAGGCATCATGGTAGACCTGGGTATGAGTTTTGCACCGAAAAACTCCGAATACTCCGCTGGTGTGCCTGATATTACCAAGGATTTAGAGCATTTCGACGATTTCTTCCTAACGCACCACCACGCCGACCATTTGGGGGGGGTGCCAATCTATACAGATGCAGGACTTTTTGCCAGCCCAGAACATTATGAGAGAGCAGGCAAAGGTGAATACCGTGGCAAGACCTTCCACGCCAGCGACAAGCAGATATTGCGCGCCAAATACGATCTGCAACGCAAAGGCATTGATAAAGAAAAATGGCCCAAATTTAACGAGTTGAAAGGTGATGGCTGGGTTCATATCCGTAACAAGAAGACCGGCGAGCTCTGCTTCAGTGTCGGATTTAGCGCAGAGACCATTCCCCATACCGCCCGCACCAACGGCTTCAAAATTATTGCTTATAACGGTAACAAGATGGAATTTGCCCATATGAAGCTGGGGGATATGCGCTATGGACGCCACCTTCTTGAAGGTCATAACAGCCCTATTCCCGCGGCAGAAGTGCTGGATAGTGGCTGGCTGGCCAAAGGACCTGAAGAAATTCTCGAGGTTCAGGCACGTATGCTGGAAGGCGGGGAAATCACAGTAGAGGAAATGGTGGACCCTGCATCCGTTACAGGGCGCCGTTTTATCGCCGAAATTGACGGCACCAATTATAAAAAACCTGGATTTGCCCGCACAGAACTGGATGCCGAAGAAAACGAAGTCCTGATCAAAAATCGTCTGCACAAAGATAAGGCAGTTATGGTGTCGATGATGAGCACATCCGATGCAGGGTTCGAGCGCGAATTACGCGTGGCCGTGCGCACGGATTCACACGTTTCGCTGGTTGGCGCCAATCTGGAAAATGCCGGTATCATTATGAACAAAACAGGCGTAAACGCCGAATTGGTCGACGTGGACGGCACTAAGGAAGTACAAAGCTACCTCGATTGGGCCTATGAGAAGCTTCATAGCATTGATTACGATAATTTTCCGCATAATCTTGATGAGATATATTGTGAATATAAGGACTGTAAGAAGCCTGAAAAACGCGAAGAATATATTGAACGAATTATTGAAGCAAATAAAGATAAGCCCGAACAATTGCGCGGCATCCTGTTTTATGTCCTGCAGCAGAACAAAGCATCCAATCACCGCTACGCCGCCCAAATGATGTTCGAAGCGAAAACGAAAGAATTACTTGGCGAGAAAATGATGCTCGGCTCCATTTATGTCGGGCGCGATGCGCAGACTTACAAAAATATGTTCAAAGACGACAAGGGACGTGTACGCACGGGCCTGACAGGCACGCAGGGCACCGAGAACGAGGAAGAAGCCGCCACCCCGAAGCACTTCGCAGGTCGCGGTATTTATAATGCCAACCATAAAAACCGCAAAGCCGCAGTTCCGCTAAAAGCTGATGATTATTTCTGGATGTTCGCACAAGGCGCCATTCCCGGAAACGAGCCGGAACGCCATGCCATGGAAAAACGCGGCGCCGATTTAGGTTTCCCGATTTATTCGGCTTATGGCGAGGGCTTCAAGGTTTACAATGCTGATGATGAGGAAGCGCTGCGGACGCTTATTCAAGAGCAAAAAGGCTTTGCCGAGCGCGATATGGAAGGAAATCTAATCGTCAGTGACATGCCTATCTACCCGTCCGGTCACGGCCATAAAGAGGACGCCAAGGCGTTTTTGGAGGTCATTAAGCCCGATATGGCAACCATCAATCATACCGATGACATTGAGACGATTAACGAGTTCATCACGGAAATGCGTGAATGGGGTATCAATACACCGGGCGAACAAATCAAAAACTTTCATTACTTTACCTTTGTTCACGGCGAAACCAATGGGGATGGCGTGAAATGCTTGACGTTAGGGCGCACCCTGCCCTCCATGATCCTTGCCACCGAAATTCGTGAATGGAACAAGCAATATGGAGGCACCACAACCGCGCAGCGCATAGTCTCCCTTGATGGCGAAGGCGGCGTGGTCAGTGATGGCCTAACCGCAGGCGAGGACATCGACCCTGAAAACGGTAAAACGATCTTTACCTATTTCGGCTCCCTGAGCCGTCAGGAAGAGGACGAGAACAGCGAACGCAGAAAACCTGCGCAGCGCCGCAGCGAAGCCGATATAGAGGAGCCGCAAGAAGACAAGCGCTACAAAGGCCCCACAATGCCCAAACGCTGCAATAATAATGACGATGAAAGTTTTGATGCTTTCATGGAAGGTTTGGGGCTATAGATCATGGCAACAACGAAGCAAAAAATTGCAAAACTGAAAGATATCGAGCATCTGGTCGAGCGCGGTAGCCTGATAAAATTCACCTATGATACCGAGATCTATAATCTCGATAAGACATTCCCCGGGATTTACGATTTCGGCGCCTTGATTGAAGACCTTGCGGGCAACGAGATCGGCGCGCCCGTCCATTATTTACGCCAGCCCAAGGATACGCTGCACTCTGTGGTATCAAATCTGATAACGCGCAGCTTCCCTGAAGATCATCCGGACGCCGTGGATTTCAAGACCTTTGTTGGTAAAACCGCGGACACGCTGGACCGTTTCTATGAATATACATGGGACCGCTACCGTGATGAGCAGAAGATAAAATATGTTAATAAAGGCCATCAGAAAGAAAACGAAGAGACTGTACGTCTTTTTCCGCTGGAAGATGAAAATGGGGATATAAAACACGTACGCCTGCATGAGGGTGGGCGCCGCGTTTCCTTTCAGGTTCCGGATCACAGCGAGAACTGGAATTACATCGAAGTTGACGATGATGGCAATAAAACAAAATGGCGCAAAACCTACGCCAGCGCGGAAATGCGTGGCTATGCCAATACCACCGCCGATGATCCGTGGATTTGGTCAACACTATATATGGCCATGTATCCCGAGATTTATAAAACACACACCAAGAACGAACATAAATTCCGTCAGGATTTATTTCCCGCGATGGTCGGCCATATCCTGTGGGGGGATAAGGGCGAAAACGGCCTAAGGCCGGGCTCACGCTATCATCCCATCAAAGAAAAGATGGTCACATCGCTCAAGCAGTCTGACTTTATACCCGCCAATACACGCAACGAAGGCGCCTTTCATGAGCGCGGCGTGCATTTGCGCGATGGTTCAGATTATGATGCCGATCAGGCGCACGGCACAATTGCAGACGTACGGGGCACGAGCGCCTCGGAGAACCGCGCGCGCGATGTAAACCCTGAGATTGCAAAGCATTTCGAGCTTATGGCCGATCCCTCCTATGCCCGCGAATTCATCATGAAAGGTGCTGCCAGCGAGCGCTACGGTTTCCGCGCCCGCCCTCTGCTGGCGTTTGGCCGTTACAATCTGGAAGACGGGCCGACATCGCATCTGGGTATCTGTATTGAAACCGATGAGCGTTACGGTAACCGCAGCAATGCGGTCATCCTTAAAACCGACGTCGATTGGAGCGCTATTAAAGACGATAAAGGTCGCTCAATCCTTGATATCAAGCACAAAGAGACACTGAAGAAACTAATCCGTTCACAAATCTTCAACAAATTCGGCAAGCAAGATTCATTGCTGGAGATTACGCACACTAAAAAGACGCCAAAAGTATATGACGGGCAAAAAGCTCTGGAATCAGGGGCTCATAAGCAAGAGCAGTTCAACCTCGCCCTGCGCAATGCCAATAAAATCCGCAAGAATGCCAATTTCCGCGATGCCATTATGGAGGTCTACCAAGACGGTATTCCGCAGATGAAAGCGCTGATGGAAAAACCCAATCCATTGGATGACGAGTTAAAAGATAACTTTACCGGAAAGCCATATTACTTTGAAATTGAAGACAAAAATGGCAAAGTCCGGATCGTAGATGAGCGCAACGAGCTGTACGAGCACGCCCTGAATGAATGGAACACTGGCATTAAGAACGACCACTTCTTGCAAGACCTGATACGCCCCCACTCCATAGAGTGGTGTGAGGAAGACGACGCAGAACAGGAGCTGGAGCGCTTCAATAAGGTCTTAGCCAAGGCTAGAGCTGAATTTGATGGTGCCAAGGGATTTAACAACCGTGATAATCGCGGCCATAAGGACCGTCCGCCAGTCCATATTCCCCTGGTTCATGTGCCAAAATCAAAAGCACTGAAAGATGAGAGTAAAAGCCTTTCACAAATTTTCAGCGGCTCCGCGGGTGATGAAGTCAAAAAGCCCCTCAATCAAGCCCAAGCCAAGGCGTATATTACGCGGCTGCGTTTTCAGGCACTTTGGGCAGATTACAATGATGATCCCTCCTTCCGCTTTAATGACAATAGCTGGAAGGTCGAGATCACCGACCGCGATGGCCATATGGTGAATTGGGACGCCTATCACGCCCTGACGCCGAAAGAACGCAGTAATAAATGGAAAAACGGTGATCTGGATGTGAAATTGCAACCGATTGCTGGCCATAGCGTACGACGCATTGCCCGCATGATGTGCGAATCAGGTGAAATGCAGCACCTCATGGACAATTTCGCCGATCTCGCGCGTGATTGCGATACGGACACACCCGAAGGACAGGCAGAAAAAGAGGAATTAATCGATAAGCTCCGCTGCCTTTATAAACACAAAGAGCTTTACGAGGCACGCTCAGCGTTCTTGCTACATGGGTATCCCAATATTCCCGTTGAAAAACAGCCCTATTTGACCATTGAAAAGGCGCGCAATCAGGCACATGAAATCTTACAAAACCTGAAAGTCGGCAAACTGCATCAATGCGGCGTAGACGAGATCGGCGCGCTCGAGTTTATGGCCGATCATAAGGATGAGGCGGAAAAAGTGCTGACGCGCTATTTGACCTATCTGGATAAAAAAGAAAAAGATGTGCCGCCGCCAACACCTGCACAATACCGTATGCTGGGCATTGACCCCGTCAGCGGCGATCCTCTACCATTTATTAAATACGCGGTCAATCCGAAGAAAACCCTAGAGATTGCATGCCCCGATGGTCTGGCAGAAAAGCCATTCTCGAATGATGAAATCGGCGCATGCTTTACCATTATCGAATTACCAAAGGGAATGAGTGCACAAAAGATCAATAAAAAGTTGTCAGGTCAGGACGACCTGGTGCTCGTGAGCGAGAAAACCGGAGAACGCCGTCTGGCCGCAAAGGCAAAAATTCTGCCGCTTTGGGATGAAGGTCAAGACCATCACTTTGAAAAAGAGCTGGATAAATTCCGGAAATCATACAATGACATTGATGCAAGATTACCCATAAACCGCGAACGCCTAGCGATTGTTAAAATGGAAGATAATCCGCAAATTGCAGGCTTGCGCGGCGACGGGCGCTATGTGAACACCAATCTTCAGGCGCTGCATGTGCCCGATAGCTCCTCGCGCAGGCCCTTCTTGGGTATGCTCAGTCGCAAATTAGGCAATGTCAGCGAAAGAGTTACTGGCATGGTTGTCCCGACCGAGGATTTAAAACAGCCCATCGAAAAAGGAGCCATCCGCATCCGCGAGATGAAAGGCGAAGAGCTGAGCGGCCGGGAGATTGAGCACGAAGTCACCAAAGTCTCCCAACTGAATATGAAACGTGTCATGGCCGCCTTTGCTCTGCTGGAAGAAACCCCGAACATTGACGCCGCAGACTATGATCTTGAGGGCGCGCGCGATCTCGGATTCAATGATAAAGCACAGCTTAATCAATATATTAGCGCGGTTAACAATCATTCTCGCTATGGGTTCACCAGCAAACTCGACATGTATGATTCATTGATCGGTCTGTTTACCCAAAACCGCCAAAATGTCATGAAGACGCCTGAAAAATATAATGTAAGCGTGATTGACCTCAGAAAAGATATCAAAGCCACAGCCCTTCGAGAAACCATGGCCTATTTTGACCTTTACAATCGCCCGAAAGCCTCTATATCGGAACATGCAACCAGTGCGAAAAAGCAGGATAAGGGTAAAGCCGCCTATCTGTATGCAGGCGCCTATCCCGCCCAGCCGCCATCGCATGAAAGCTAGTTCATAAATAACCGGTTTAGAGTGACACAATGACAGATATTAATATCAACGCCATCATTGATAGAGGGATTATAACGCCTGACGAGCTGCATTATATTATGCACAGCCCCGGAAAGAATCAGCCCCCCTTGAAAATTCTGGATGGTACCTTCGTCCTGCCCGGCAGCGGAATTGATCCGAGACAGGAATTCTCAAGCGAGCACATCGCAGGCGCCCGTTATTTTGACATTGAAGCCATCAGCGATAAAAATAGCGATTTGCCGCATATGTTACCGCCCAAAGACCAATTCGAGGATGCCATTTCTAGCCTAGGAATTGACAATGAGGATTTTATTGTCGTTTATGGGCAAGGCGGCCTTGTGATGGGCCCTGCCCGCGTCTGGTGGATGTTTCGTACATTCGGGCATGAAAAGATATGCGTCCTTGATGGTGGCCTACCGTTATGGGTAGCGCAAGGATACAAGACCACTGATCGGGCGATTAAAATTGAAAGACAGTCATTTGAAGCCGACTTCAATGACAAACTCGTTCGTGATAAATCACAAGTATTGAGCGCCAGCCAGCATACAAAGGCCCACATTCTGGATGCCCGCCCCGCCCCACGATTTAACGGAGAGGTGCCCGAGCCGCGCACGGGTATGCGGGCAGGCCATATTGAAAACTCGCACAATATCCCCGCCCAAACGCTAGTTGATGCGCAAACAGGCAGTTTAAAACCTACAGAGGAACTAAAAACACTTTTAAAGCCTTATATAGAGCCAGACAGTAACGAGATTATCACCACATGCGGAAGCGGCGTGACGGCCTGCGTCATTGCACTGGCTTTATTCAATTGCGGAACTAAATATGCAAGTGTTTACGATGGATCCTGGTCGGAATGGGGAAGGAAGAAGTAAAACAATTTAAATAGTAAAATATTAACGATCATAAATACTGATTATATATAAATAGCATTAAAGAACTACTATAGACCCAGTAATTTAATTAATTTTTTACAATAAATAATATTACTTACTTGGTTAGTTTCGGTTTTGATAAAATTTTACACAAATACGGAACTTTTTTCTTGCAAATAAAACCGGTCTAACATATAAAGAATGTACACACCCTCTATTACCGCCGTTTGTCCGGAGTTACCAAAAGGTCCTCCGGACCTTTTTTTGCCCAATCGAATATTTTATTCTTTTAGAAACAAAGCAATCAAACATAGCACTCCATAATTCCCCTTATTAAAGTAAAAACAATGCCACTTTATGGACAAGCACAATAAAAACCGTGCATAAGATCTGTTAAATTATTCATTTTTACTATTTATCAAAATATATATACACAATTATAAGAACAATTACTTGTTTTACTTGTTTAGTTTCGGTTTTGGTAAAATTTTAGACAAATGCGGCACTTTTTTCTTGCAATCAAATCCGCCATAACATATAAAGAATGTACACACCCTCTATTACCGCCGTTTGTCCGGAGTTACCAAAAGGTCCTCCGGACCTTTTTTTGTCCGAAGCATGGATTTAGCAAAAACATAGTTGATGAAAAGAACTGGCGATCCCGGCAGGACTCGAACCTGCAACCTACGCATTAGAAGTGCGTTGCTCTATCCAATTGAGCTACGGGACCTTTAAAAAGAGCCTGTGCTATCTATATGCCCGAAATCGGCAGATAAGATCAAGACTTAAGTTTACAGGGCAATTAATCGGCTACTTCGCGATAAACGAAATTATCAGTGTAATTACGCGGCTTTATGCGGCGCTCTTGCGGTTGCACGATGGTGAACTCAAAGCCCTCTTTCTTCGCTCGGGTAACGGCTTGCTCTAACGTGTCGAACTTCAGGCGCACCTGATTGAGGGTATCCCCCGATGCCGTCCATCCCATGAGGGCCTCAGGCCCCAACGGGGCTTGACGTTCGTATTCCAGCAGCCATTTCTCGGTCTTACCGCGGCCTGACTGCATGGCGGATTTGGATGGTTTATAAATTTTTGCTTTGATCATGGATTTATTGTGCCTTGTTTTGTCTTAAACTACGGTAAAAATATTATCATTCCAAGCGTAAAAGAATAGCTACCAGCGATAAATTTTTCTCGCAAAGGCACCAATCATAGCCCCCACAACGACAAAGGGTAAGACATGATAGAGGATTGCGTGATCCATCGAATCGATACCGCAGGAAAAGCGCAAACCAATCGAAGCCACTGAAGCGCCCGCAATCGTATTCATAGCTGCCATTTTATAAGGATGCGTCGTATTGCCGCGCATCGAAATTACAGCAATTACAATCGCGGGGATACCGGCCATAAAGAGACCTTCAGCAAAACAGTGGTTCCAATGGGTATGATCCAGATGTGTGAGGTCTTCCGCGCCCATCGTGACCATCCAAAGCAAAAAGTTGGCGGTCAATGCCGTGGGCACAGCGACAATCCAGCCATTACCCCGCACATCGGGTATACATAGCCAGATAGAGGCGCAAGCGGCCGCAAAACCGATCATGGCCACCGTCATAATTTCATAAACAAAATGCGGGTCTGATAGACGCGCGGCCAGATCATGGCGTACGCCGACGATCAACAGAACAACGGTCACATAAGCGATGACCAGCCCCGCCCAAACGAGCGCACGCCAAGCCGGATGACGCGCACGTCTAAGCGGCTTTAAATCACCACTCAGGCTCTCTATCATGCTTTCTATGTTGGTATCGTTACTCATCGTTGCTTACTATTCTTCCTGTAATTTCTTTTGCGAGCGATGCACGGAAACTTTTACCGCCGAGACGCTCATATCCAGTTCATCCGCCACCTCTTGCGCCGTATAGCCGTATATGCGCATTTTTTCGAATATCGTGCGCTGCTTGCCTTTCAATTTGTTCAGGTGCGCCTCTATGTCCTTTAATTCGCCCGCATGGCCTGAAATGGTTACACCCTGCCCTTTTAAGGTCGTTTCATTGAGTTCCACCTGCATATTGCCGCGTTTGGCGTAATGCTTACGCAAGTAATCGGCTTTCCTGAAACCGACAATCGCCATAAGCCAAGGCTTAAAGGCGCGCTCGGCACTATAGCTTCCCAGCGATTTATGAACGGAGACCAAAACCTCTTGGGTAATATCATCTGCCCAATCGGGATTGGCCACGCGTGTTATCAGATAATTTTTTATAAATCCCGATATGTCACGGAGCAAAATGGCGTATGCACGTTTATCGCCCGCTTGCGCTAACTTGGCGAGCGCGCCCCATTCATCATCACTATCAATTTGCGTGGGTCCCATCGGGTACCGGCTCCAGCTATTATCTTATTATGCAAGAATGCGGAGGGGCATAAGAATTTTCTGTGATGGTCGGAGTGGAGAGATTCGAACTCCCGACCCACTGCTCCCAAAGCAGTTGCGCTACCAGGCTGCGCTACACTCCGAACTCACAGGAAAATACATATACACACCGCATACCCATTCCGCAAGTATTTTTCGTTAAAAATATTACTCCAGATTGGTATTGCGGAAGGCTTCATGGAAAATGTAATCCCCGGCATCCAGCTCCAGCTTGCCCGCCATGCCGCCATTGATTTCCAAAACAGCGTAAGATGGCTCGCCAGATGTTATCAGGCTTTCATCCAGCGGCTTGGCCATCGAATGAATATGTTGTATGCGACCCGTTTTCTCGACAAAGATTATATCAAGTGGGATAAGCGTATCTTTCATCCAAAAGGACCGTATGTGTTCAGACCCGAACACAAATAACATGCCGTGCATCTCGGGCATTTCTTTACGGAACATCAGTCCTTTTTGCTGCTGTGGCGGGGTAAGGGCCAACTCGACCGTGAAAGTATAATGACGACCATCTTCGGTTTTAATCAAAAGATCATGCTCGAAACCGCCGCCAAAGTTACGATCTTCGGGAAGAGCATCCTTTGCGCCCTCCTCTTCTATACTTTCAGATACAGAATCGTCCGGAAACATTTGCATCCCATAGTCCTGCGCAGATACAGGCATGGTCTGCACTGCAAATGCGATACAAAAAAAGCCCAGTACAAATAAGACAATATAGCGTTTATATTTAATCAACATATTTAAGCCTTTATCCATGTGATTCCATTCCTCCCGGTTCATCTTGCATACGCTCCAATTCGGCGATCGCGGTTGTTTCGTCCATAGCGCCGATATAGTTTTCACTATCCTCATCTAGAATAAATATAGGGCTTCCATGCTCAACCAGCATCTGCACACCCTCCCATAGCGGGGTATTGGGTAGTACTGAATGCAGTTTACGCTCCATAACATTGGTAACGGCGAGCGGCTTAACCTTACGCAAACGCTTGGCGACACCGGGGGCGGCCCCAACCATCATATCAGCATTTTTTCCCGGCATTTGAACACTAAGGGATACAGGGAGCAGATTCTTGAGCAAAACCTGCATATCGAGATATCCAAGCAAAGCACCGTCTTCGTCCACGACAACACATAGCCTCGTCTTTTTCTTACGCATATCGGCAAGAACTTTTTCCACGAGCGTTTCCGGCTGAACGACCACTACATTCTCTAAAAGGGCAGAATGGCAAGGCATGAAATAAAATCTCCTTCGTAACTATCAAGCGATAATACCCGAAATGTTCCAATGTACAATGCATCTTGATAAAGAAAAAATAATACATTAGATTTAACTGCAAAATATAAAAAAGAATAATATTTAAAACAGGGTTCTATAATATGAAAAAATCTCGTCGTAATGATAGGGAATTTAACGCTATTAGCGCTGCGGAACAAAAAGCTTCGGCGGACAATGATAACAACGCAGTTCCACGTGCCGTCACGGCCATTCCCCAGCATGCCCTGCAACATAGAGAGATTTTTCTCCAAGGCCAGATCACGCGGGAAAGCGCACATTCTGTCGTTCTACAAATGCGCGCTCTGGCGCGGCAGAACAAAGAACCTGTGACCCTATGGATCAATTCTGTCGGTGGATCGGTCTATGACGGCCTTGCTATCTTCGATACCATGCGCGACCTCATGAGCGAGGGTATCACGTTAAAAACAGTGTCCTATGGACTTGCCGCTTCTATGGGCTCGTTTTTGCTAAGCGCAGGAAGCCCCGGTCACCGCACAATGCTCCCCAATGCGCGGGAGATGACGCACCAGCCCTCACGCGGATTAAATGGTGCCAATGAAGACCAGATGCAAGAACATGCAAAAGCCCTGAGCGAGACTCGTGATATAATGGAGAGCCATTACGCGCATTTTATGGGGCTGGATGATGAAAACCCTAAGACACGTAAGCTTTTGAAAGAATATATGTCGCCTGATGTTTATCTGAATGCCTATATGGCGCAGCGCTTAGGCTTGATAGATAATATTGCCATGCAAAATGACGGCAAACCGGGCAAAGGGATCAAGGATGAATTTTTGCGCAAATCTGTGGAGATCGATATCCGGCTTAACAAACGCCAATTCGATAATATTGATTCAAGTCCGGGGTCAACCGATCCAAGGCGTCACGTAAAGAGACTTATAAGGCACCGCGATAAGCAGCTGAAAACTAAAACCGCCAACAATAAGTCGGTAATGCTCGTAACCCAAACCGAGGCAGATCAACCTGCGCCATAAAGACTATGGATTATCAAGACCTACTATAAATTCAAGCGTGTGATCTTTTGCCCCGTGGTAATACAGATCATTGTGCCCGGCTTGCGGCAGGCGAATAAATGTTTTGGGCTGCGGCGCTGCGTCGTATAGGCTCTGTGCCAGTGCAACGGGGATAATGCTGTCACGCTCTCCGTGTATCATAAGTACAGGCATTTTAATTTGTCCGATTTTATCAAGGCTGCGGTATTGGTCACGCATAACCCAATCGACCGGAAACATCCAGTATTGGCGCTTTGCCACTTCCGACATCGCATTATAAAAAGCCTGTAAAATCAGGGCTCTTATATCCTCATACTCTATGGCCATCTGGACAGCAACGCCGCTGCCCAAGGAAAACCCCAACAGCACCATATCGGCGAGGACTATATCCTCAAGCTCATTTAATGCGCTGATATAGGCGCGCGCATCTCTATACAATCCCTGTTCGGTTGGAACACCCGGATTACCGCCAAAGCCTCTATATTCGGCCAACAAAAAACCGTACCCCGCCGATGTATAATCACGCGCCAAGGACAGGTAAAAACCATAATCCTGCGCATTACCATGAAAAAAAATGAAGGTTAGATCTTCGGGCGTTGCGGGCGGCCAGTAAAGCCCTGTCAGCTCTAGATTATCGGACGTGCGCACCACAAAATCCCTGGGTACGTCTTCAAATCGCGCAATAACAGGTCGGATATCGCTCGGGAAATAGATAAAACTACGCTGATAAATGCCAAGAAAAGCCAGAAAGCCAACATAAATAATCAGGCAGCCTAATATAAAGGCACGGTTGCGTTTGATAAATGTTTTCATGCTCAGGATAGACCCACATGATACATTTTGGCGTATAGACCATCCAGTGCCAGCAATTCATCATGCTTGCCCTGCTCTACGATTTTGCCTTTATCCAGAACAATAATTTTATCCGCGCTTTGCACCGTGGAGAGGCGATGCGCGATTACAATCGTGGTGCGCCCGTGTTGCAGCTCTTCCAAGGCTTGCTGCACGGCATGTTCGGATTCATTATCCAGCGCTGAAGTAGCCTCATCCAGCAATAATATAGGCGCATCGCGAAGCACAGCGCGCGCGATGGATATACGTTGTTTTTGCCCGCCCGAGAGACGTACACCATCCTCCCCCAGACGCGTTTCGTACCCATCTGGCATAGTACTGATAAAATCATGCGCGTAAGCCATGCGAGCGGCGCGCTCGATTTCTACCTGCGTAGCTTCGGGCTTGGAATAGCGGATATTATTAGCGACCGTATCATCAAAGATCGTAATATCTTGGGACACGAGGGCAATATGGCTGCGGAGTGAGGCCATGCTGACGTCTTTAATATCGCGTCCATTAATCGTAACCGCACCGGCATCGGCATCATAAAAACGCGGAATGAGGTTAATGACTGTACTCTTTCCGCCGCCAGAGGGGCCGACAAGTGCCAATACTTTACCGCTTTGCGCTGTAAAACTTACTTGATCCAGAGCCTTGGCATCGGTTTCGGGGTATTGAAACTCAACATTATCAAAACGAATGTCCGGCTTGACCTCTTGCAGTGCCTCAGGCGTGGCCGGATCATTAATTGTGATATCACGGTCCATCAGAGCAAAGACACGCTCCGCCGCGCCAAGCCCTGTTTGCAATGTGTTGTTGAGCTTGGCCAATTTTTTCATCGGTTCATACGCCATTATAAAGGCCGCGAGGAACGCGCCGAGCTGCCCGCCTGTCATCTCGCCATTGGCAACCTGCGTTCCGCCATAGCCGATCACGCCGAATAGCACGATCCCGACCAGAATTTCATTCACGGGCGTGGACAGATTGCCCGTACGTACGGATTTCATGTTCAGGTTTTTGACCTTTTTAATAGCCTTGCCTGCGCGCTGCTGCTCGTAATCTTCCATGCCGTACGCTTTGACCTGGCGAATGCCTTGAAAGATTTGCGATAGCATATCCGATAGCCCGGCCATTTCATCTTGTATCGAGCCCGAAACACGTCGAAGGCGCTTGCCCAACATGGCGACAAACAGGGCGGCAAAGGGAAAGATAATGAAGGCCGCGAGGGAAAGTTTCCAATCCTGATAGAACATAACACCCGTTAGAAACAGTAGTGTCAGAGTGCTTTTCCCCAATCCAGTCAAACTATCGGACACAGCAATGCGCATAACGTTAACATCATTCACCACGCGCGAGATGAGCTGACCGCTGGGGTTGGCGTGAAAGAAGGCCAAATCCATATTCATAAACTTGGCAAAAAGGGTCGTCTGGATATCGGCCACAATATTCTGGCCAATTTTGTTCATCAAGATGACATGCAAATAAGTCGATATACCGCGTAGGAAGAATGTACCGAATAGCGCCGCCGCGACGGTCCAGACCATACGCCCTTGGCTATCGGCGCTGAGCACGCCATCCAGAACCGGTTGCATCATCTGCGCGATACCGGCCGTCATCGCCGCAGCGATCACCATAAAGATGAAAGCAAGCCCAAGCGTTCCCAAATATGGTTTTAAATATTCCCGCATTAAGCGCTTAACCAAGGCTATTGTATCGGGCTTTGGCGGTGCCCCCTCTATCAGGGCTTGGTCTTGCGGCGTTGCAGCAGTTTCAGTCATACGATTACTTATATTTCTATGATAAAATGAACCTGAACAATAAACTATGACAGAATAAAAGCAAAAACAAATCATGGATGACGATTTACCCGGCGCTATGCCGGACAACGGAATTAAGGGTGTCGGTCTGGCTTTGGGCAGCGGTCTTGCCAAAGGCTTTGCCCATATAGGTGTTCTCAAAGTTTTGCATAAAAACGGCATTGCCCCGAGTATCGTAACGGGCAGCTCTATCGGCGCCGTTGTCGGGGGCAGTTATCTAGCCGGAAAAATGCAAGAGCTCGAAGATTGGTCGTTATCCCTAACGCGCCTAAATATATTCTCGTATCTGGATTTTCGGGTCCGCAGCGCGGGCTTAATAGGTGGAAACCGCCTGACAAAACTATTAGAAGAGCATTTCGGCGGCCTAATGATCGAGGATTTGCCCCACCCTTTCGTTGCACTGGCTGCCGATTTAAAAACAGGACACGAGGTCTGGCTACGCAATGGCTCCCTCAGCGATGCTATGCGCTCGTCCTTCGCACTGCCCGGTGTTTTCCCGCCTGCGGAATATAATCACCGCTTTTTGGTAGATGGGGCTCTGGTTAATCCGGTGCCTGTATCACCTTGCCGCGCTTTGGGGGCACATATGACGATTGCGGTCGATTTGAACGCGGATCTAATCGGAAAGGCCTCCGACCCTGACAAGAAATACCAAAAAGTGGCCGGGTTTGATGTTTTTGATGAAAATGATGTTCCGCTGGAAAACCAGGGAATATTCAAGAAATCTGGGTTGTCGCGTAAATTATTTCGCCGCGAGGCCAATCACCCAAGCCTGTTCGGTGTTATGGTGTCCGCGCTTAATATTATGCAGGACCGTCTAACGCGTTCGCGTCTTGCCGGTGATCCGCCCGATGTGCATATCAAGCCTGAAATCGGCCATATAGGCTTGCTGGAGTTTGAAAAGGCGGAGGAATTAATTGCGCTCGGCGAAGAAGCTGCACTGAAAGCATTGCCTGAAATACGCGCCGCCATGGAGGTGTTGCTGCCGCCCAAAGTATTGGAAGAGTTTTATAAAAACCGCAGAAACTAAGCCTTAATCAGCGGCGCGCCGTACGCTTACGGTGCTTACGATCGGGCAACGGGTTGCCCCACACCAATTTATTCACCATATAATTCGGGTGTACGTTATTGAAACGCCCAGCCAGCAAATTGACAGCCTTTGTAAGCTCCGCACGGTCTTTCACGGTTTTGAATGACGCATTATGCAGGCCGATTTTCACCAAGCAGGTGTCGATATTGGCCATCGAGCCGCCGACAATATCATGCGCCATAGAATCACCGATGATGACTGTCTGGCCGGGATAAATATCGTTTTGTTGTAGAATTTTCAGACAATGCTGGAAAATTGGCTGATGCGGTTTGCCAATATAATGGACGACGCCTCCGAAATCCTTATAACGCTGCGCAATTGTGCCCGGCCCCATAATAGCGCCCATGCCTCTTATGGCCTGACTATCAGGGTTTGCACATAGGGCTTTTAAGCGTTTTTGAGCAGCCTTACGCAAAGCAGGCTCATAATCTTCGATAGATTTGTTCGGTGCGTCCGTACCACTGATAATCATAAAATCGGCGTCATTCACGTCTTCTACAATTTCGACATCAAGATCATCAACAATTGACGTGTCATCGCCGCGTCTGATTAAATAGCATTTCTTTCCAAGATCTTTAAAGACTCCCTCGTCCTGATTTTTCAATCCCTGATAGGTCATCTCGCCTGAGGTCATAATAACGTCATAAAGGCTGGGTCCCAGACCCATTTTTTTCAGGCGCTCTTTATTCACTTCCGCCGTTTTACCGGAGTTTGATAGAATAATGATGTATTTATTACGGGACTTTAACTCTTTCAGACAATCGACCACGCCATCAAAAAGTTTATCGCCATCATGCAGCACACCCCATTGATCAATAATAAAGCCGCTATAACTATCCGATATGTCGGATATTCCCTGACAAAACTTTGTTGTCACTTTGTGAACCTCTTTTTGGTTGTAACCGTTTCAGGTTAAAAATTTTATCCGTTTCCAGATATATATCAATCTTTCTTTTACCATTGAAAGTATTAAGAGGCTTTTAACATGCCCCCACCAAATTTGGTATCGCGTGCAGAAATCTCACAAAGCAGTTGATAAAGCTTCCCTATTTCACTGGATGCAAAGGTCGAAGTCAGCAGCGAACCATGGTCATTAGCCGTAGCCTGATCATAGAGTTCCTCAAACTGGCGAATGTAGCGCTGCACGTATGTACGGAACTCATTGTCTTTCGAAAATTTCTCACGCGCTTGGTCCAAAGGTATATTATCACCCAGTTGCACAAGCTTGCGCGTAAAGGCCGCGACATCGCCCTTCTGGAAGGCTTTCCACGTCTTATCGGAGATATCACCCTTCATCATACGGGTCAAATCAACCGATAGAGAATGCAGGCTCTCGACCACGAATTTCGCAGAGGACATAAAGGCATCACGCTGCGTGCGTACCTGCGCACTGGCAATTTTCTCGGCGAAGGATTTTGCATCCTCTGAAGCCTTAAACAGCGATTCCGATTGCTTGCCGAATGTCGAGGCCGCGCGGTTGATACTTTCCATTGTCTCGGCGGAGACCATGAGCAAGCGCTCGGATTCCTCGGACAAGCCTCGGCGGGAACGCTCTATCTTGATGCTCACATCATTGGCGGCTTTCTCGATGTCGTCCACGCGGTGCGTCAGTATAGAGACCGATTTGCTCAAACGCTCGGCCGTATCGGCAGAGGCATTGGAGATTTGCGCCGCTTGTGAGCGTAGTTCCTGACCATAAGCAGCAGATGTATGCAGTGAGGATTTCATCTGCTCGGCCACTTCGCGAGCGCGGACGGAGAAGCTGTCCCCTGCCTTGCGCAGATTGCCAAGCGCCTCTTCGGCTTGGGAAAGAAGCTTATCGGCCTCTTCCTTCATGCCGGCAACCAGATCCTCTGTATGCGTAATAACAACAGCGGCCTCTTTCTGGTAACGCTGGACTTCACCGCGTGTACGCTCGCCCGCGATCTCCATATCACTGGAGGCGCTATCGGCCGCATCACCTACGCTAGAGGCCTGACGGACGAATTCGTTGCCAACATCCTGAATTTGGGCAACCGCTTGGCCAACTGAGGCTGACAATTCATGGAATTGCTCGTTAATGACTTTTTGTACACCCTCGACTTTCAAAATAGCCTGATCGGTCAATAGGTGAATATCGGTGGCCTGATCGCTCAACGAATCAGATATATCCTGCATTTTCACATGCGCGGACTTGGCTGCGTTTTCTATATCTTCCACGCGCTCCTTCAAATGATCGCTGGAACTGCGGAGCACATCGGCAGCATTATCGGAGCCTTGACGGAGCTGGGTCAAACGCTCGTCAAAGACAACGCCGATTTGTTGCATGCGGGATAAATTACTATCCGTAGAGCTCTCAAAACCAGATTTTAAGCGCTCGAAACGGGTGTACGCGTCCTCTGCCTGTTCGATAGCGCGCAGATAAATCGGTTCTATATCACTGGCGGAGTTTTCCAAGGCTTCCTTGACGCTGACAACGGATTCCATGGCGCTATCGGCCTGACGCTTCAATAGCATGATTTTCCCATCCAGTGATTGGTCAATACCTTGCAAATCTGTAAAGGCTTGAGAGGTAAAGCTGGAGATATCCTGCGCCCGCGCTTCGATCTGCTCGGTAAAGCCGGACATGCCATCCATGGCTTTGAGCGATATCTTCTCGAGCGAGCCGGATTGCTGAACAAGGGCCTCATGAACTTTTTCAATGCCTTCCAGAGATTCATGCACCTGCACCGATAGCGTGTCCTTTTGCTGACTGATCTGTTCATTGATCGTGCGTGTATTGCCTGCGATCTGGCCTGAAAGTGTCGCGATTTCCTGCGCTTGGCCGCGCAGAGTCGTGCGGATGGTCTCGGCACTGCTGACGGCTTTCTCGGTTGCCTCGTTCAGATCGGTCACGCGGCGGCGCAGCGTGGTTTCAATCTGTTCATGGCGGCCATCGGCATCGGCCACAGCTTTATTGATATCATGCAGAGGCTCGGCCAAAGCGGAGCGAATTTTTTCGACCCTCTCTTCCAATCTACGCGTTGAGAGAGATAGGTCTTCACCCTGCTTGGCCACTGCCAGCGCCAGCTCTTCCATATGCGTACGTGTCGCCTCGCCCGTGCCTTCGATTTTCTTGCGGCTTTCATCGAGCAAGGAGATGACGTTCTTCAAATTGTCCATATTGGCCGCATTGCTGTCGCCAAGCTCGCCAATGCGCTGCGCGGTTGTGTCCACCATCTCTGTGGCCTGCTGTTTGGCGGTATTTGTTGCCTCACTGAGCGAAGCCACAGCGCGGCGAACAGACGCGCTGATTTCTTCGGATCCTGACAAAGCCAATGACAGGGCTTCACCCAGCTTATGAGCGGCGGCATTACCGGCCTCTTCAATGGTCTCGGCTTCTCGTCCTATACCCGAGATGGCAGTACGGACTTTTTCGACGCGCTCTTCAATGCGAGCCTCGATCTTGCCGGATTGATCCACAATGTTATCCACAGCTTTATCCAGACCATCTACGGATGTTTGCACAACATCTCCGATACGCTCGGCCTGATAGGCCAGATCATCACTGGCTTTGTTCAGCTCTTCGCGGCTGGCCTTGATCATACCTTCGGAACGGCCCATCGTGTCCAGCGCGTTCTGCGTAACATCGCTAAGGTCTTCGACCTGCGTACGCAAAAGATCACTGAGACCTTGGGTTTGGCCAGACATCTTCTCGATGGCTTCTTCCATACCTCTATGATGGGTATCCATTTTGCCGTTCAGGGCTTCGAGTTTTTCGGCGGCACGCTCAACGGCCTCTTCGAGGGTTTTGTTGTTTGTCTTAAGTTGTTCTTCAATGACAATCGTCTTCTCATGCGCTTTATCGGCGGTGGATAGCAGCATGTCCGCGCCTTTATTCAGGGCGCTTTCCATCTCGGCTGTACGCTCGAACACTTTTAGGGTTGCCTGATCCCAGGCTTCGGCGCCTGCGCGGGTTTTTTCATCAATGCCTGCCGTACGCTGCTCGATATCCTGTGTCAGGGATTCCAGCTTGGCGGTGCGGTCTTGCAGGGATTCTGCCAGACGGTCAATGTGGAACTCGGCCTTTTTGGAGACACCCGAGAAGTCACGGATTTCAACGCGCAACCCTTGACGGGCGCGCTGCAGAGATTTCAAAACAGCCTTAGACGCAGCCGACACTTCGGCAGCCTGACGACACAGGCGCTCGACATCCTTATTTATGACGCTGGCATTTTCTTCAGACGGGAAAAGCATGGTTTGCAGCTCTTTGCGCAAGGACGCGGCGTAAATTTGCACATCGGCCTGACGGTTCATATTGGCCAAAATAAGCCAAAGCATGGCCGGAGGCGCAAAGACACCGGCGATTAAGGAGCCAAGCGATTGCGGCGTGAGAGAAATATCCCCGCTCGCACCCATGATGTAGGACGCGCAAAAAACAAACCAGCCCCATGTGAGCAATGTCGCCGCAGCGTATGTGATTTTCGTACGCATGTTAATTTTTGCAGACACACCCGGATCATTGGAGGGCTGAAGCACTACAACGGATTCTTCTTCTTCGGCATTATCATTCTCGTAAGATCCAAGGCCGGATTGTAATTCCATCTTGGGAGCCGAAGTGATTTTCAATCCACCAAGCGCAGAGGCTGGCTTTTTGGTCGTGGAAGCTTTTTCGCGCAATTCATCAAGGCGCGTGGCGCGCAGATCACCAAATTTTTTAGAGGTTTTATCAAGCCCGAGCAATTCATCTGCACCCTTGGTCAATGCCGTAATACCCTCGAGGCCTTTGGATGAGGCTTTTGCCTGATCGTCAGAGATATTTTCAGACTCATTGGTGGCTTTGGTGACTTTGTCGTCCATGCTTACTTGCTCCTAGGGTATGTATGAAGAGCTAGATAAGGACACGGAAAAAAGCACAAATCAACGAAGAGTTATCCACATCTCCACAGCAAACGGTGGATAAAAATGAAAGGGCTTGATGATAGCCCTTTCGCAGTTACCCAAGCCGTGTGGATAAAATTATGTGGCCTTTATCTTGGCCACAAAGTCTTTTAGGTCGGCTTTGAGCTCGGGGGCGAGAATATACAAGCCCACAATGTTCGGAATGGCCAATGACAAGATCATCGCATCGGAGAAGTTTACAATTGAGGATAACTCTGTGGATGAACCTATGACTACAAACGCGCAGAAGGCGAATTTGTAGAGATAGCCAAGAGTCTTGTTTTCTCCACAGAGGAAGGTCAACGCCTTTTCCCCGTAATACGACCATGTAATCATCGTCGAATAGGCAAAAAGAAACACCGTGAGCGCCAGCACATAGGGGAACCAGCTAATTCCCGCCGCGAACGCTTCGGAGGTCAGGGATACGCCCTGCACGTCAACCCCTTCAGGGATCGTGGCATATGCGCCTGTCACAACGATCACCAATGCGGTCATCGTACAGATCACGACGGTATCAATGAACGGGCCGAGCATAGCAACCATCCCTTGGGAGATATGACTGTTGGTTTTGGCGGTGGAGTGTACAATCGCTGCCGAACCCAAACCGGCTTCGTTGGAAAACGCTGCGCGCTGGATACCGTTCAAAATGCCGCCCAATAAAGCGCCAAATCCTGCTTGCATACTAAATGCACTATCCCAAATGGTAACAAAAGCGGACGGGATTTGTTGATAAAAAATCACCAAAACGGTTAGCCCCGCCAGCATATATATAAGCCCCATCATTGGTACAAGCTTCGAAGCAACGCTGGCAATCGACTTAATACCGCCCACAATGACAACGCCCACCAAAAGTGATAAGCCAAGCCCGAAGAGCCAGCCTTTATCGGCAAAGAAACTTGCATCGCCGCCTGTTACATTGACCACTTGTTGATAGGCCTGATTGGCCTGAAACATATTTCCGCCGCCGACTGCGCCGCCGATACAACAAATGGCAAACAAGCTGGCGAAGAATGTCCCTAGCAGCGGCATATTGCGGTTGGCAAACGCATCACGCAGGTAATACATCGGACCACCAGAAATAATCGATGGGTCATTCGGGTCAGGATGATGGCGATATTTCACGCCCAGCGCAGCCTCGGCAAATTTTGACGACATCCCGAAAAAACCCATCAGGATCATCCAGATCGTAGCTCCCGGCCCGCCGACAGAGATCGCCACGGCAACCCCCGCGATGTTACCAAGACCAACCGTTCCGGATAAGGAGGCGGCCAAAGCCTGAAAGCTGCTGACCTGCCCATCATCATCGTCTTTGTCGTATTTTCCGCGGACGACATCGATGGCCAATTTGAAATAGCGGAAATTGATAAAATTCAAGTAAACCGTGAAGAACAGCGCCGCCATGACGAGCCAGATCAAAAGCAGTTTGACCTCGATCAACACACCGCCAGAGCCATCCATGATCGGCACGGAATAAAAAACAATGCTGGAGGCGCAATCGGCTATCGGGGCAAAAGTCTGGTTGATAATTTCATCAAAACCAGACGGCGAAGCGTCAACAGTCAAGTCCTGCGCGCTCGCTTCACCCTCGGCTGTTTTCAGGCCGCAACTAATCAGTATATTTTCGAATGACATGGAATCTCCCTAGGATTATTTGCTCCAATCATAAAGCGAGATAAATGTCTGTAAAAGGTGCTTATGGGGTAATCCGTAAATTACCCCCAAGCAAAAAGACGCTTAACCTATTGATCGCAAAGCGGTTTGGAAACGGGATGGGACGGATAGATCGTCGCCGCCCATTTGCGCAAATCCTGCTGGCTCATGGATACCGCTTGAGTGATACGCGGGGAATAGCGTGAGCAGAAAATGTCTGGCCGCATTTTGGCCGCATCATTGGAAATTTTATTGGCAAATTGGGTACGTAGCGTGTTGATCTGCGCATCGGCATTCATACCGTTCTTGCGGAAATAGGCCATAAGAACGTCTTCGTAGCCACCAAACAGATTACCGTGCTGCGCTGTAAATTCGCGGTACGCCGCGTAAAGGTTTTGACCATTGGCCGTCGCCATATGTTGGCAGTTCAGACCGATCACCATGAGCTCGCTATGAATGCGAATGCCCTGCTCTGCTTCGGCTTCACCGGCCTTGTAACATGACGCGGCATAGGATGCTGTGGAGGAAAGAACAATTAGAAGTAACGCAAGGATGAGGTTTTTCATTTCTTAATCACCAAAATCTAGATTTTTAAATCGTTAAAGCGCTAGGCACTTTTTCACCATTCAAACAAGCGCGTATATTGGCCACAACCAATTCCCCCATTACACGTCTCGTCTCAAAAGTTGCGGAGCCAATATGAGGGCTCAGAACAACATTGTCCATTACAAAAAATGCATCAGGAACATTGGGTTCATTTTCATAAACGTCAAGAGCTGCGCCTGCAATAATTTTATTGCTGAGCGCAATCAAAAGGTCTTCCTGATTGACGACCGAGCCGCGCGCAATATTAACCAGATAACCATTACTGCCCAAATGCCCCAGGATATTATAATTGATGATATTTTTGGTCGCCGCCCCGCCTGGACAGGTTAAGGCCAGCACATCGGATTGCACGGCCATTTCCGCCAGATCATCATAATAGACATACGGGACATCTTTTATATTAGGCCCGTGGTAAATGACACGCATACCAAAAGCAACCGCCCGTTTAGCAAGCGCTTGTCCAATCGCG
>Ga0098074_1000406_pt1 | contig 30506 bp, 31 predicted proteins | sample 32_taG_FD_75064 | JGI IMG/M metagenome (GOLD analysis project Ga0098074, IMG submission 75064) | Marine viral communities from the Gulf of Mexico - 32_GoM_OMZ_CsCl metaG | ecosystem: Environmental > Aquatic > Marine > Oceanic | place: Atlantic Ocean: Gulf of Mexico | collected 2015-07-12
CGAATAATCCCACTCGGCAATCGCCCCGGTGCGCTGCGGATTGACCACCCCGTGCCATGTGGTGGCCATGCTGCCGACAATCGTCGCGCCGACCAGCACCATCACGAAGGGCCCATGCGTTTCGGAATCGAACACGCAGACCACGCGTTCGTTGCGGGCAAACAGTCCGGGCACGCCGCGCGCGGTCACCGGATTGACCGAAAACAGCGCGCCGGGAACATAGATCATGCGCTGCAGGCGGCCCGCGCATGGCATGTGCAACCGGTGATAATCCCGCGGCGAGAGATACAGGTTCGCGAAACTGCCGTGGCGGAACCGGCCCGCCAGCGCGGCGTCCCCGCCGACCAGTTGGGTCGTGGTGAAGCGATGCCCCTTGGCCTGCAGGATATGGTGATCGTCGATCGCGCCGAACTGGCTGATGGCACCGTCCACCGGCGAGATGAAATCGGCATCGGCCAGCGGCCGCGCGCCCGGTTTCAGCGGGCGGCCGAAAAAATCGTTGAACGAGGCGTAGCTGGCAATGTCCGGGTTTTCGGCCTCGCTCATGTCGACGCCGTATTTTCCGACGAACCAGCGGATCAGCCGGGTCGTCGCCCGCCCCCCACGCGCCCGGGCAACGCGCCCGGCAAGACGGGTCAGCCCGCGTTTGGGCAGGAGATATTGCGGCAGGACAGACAGGCGATCGAACATCATGACCTCTAACGTGGAGCAAGCCCGATCGTGCCCCTGGATGAACCGGCTGCGGTGTTGAACACGCGCAATCGGGCAGCGCAATGGGGATGCCGGCGATACCCGAGAATTTGCAGCGATGGGAAGGCCCGCGGCCAGGCGCGGAGCGGTGACAGAACGGCGCCGTGGCGCACCCACTGACCGGCAATTTCTTAACGGCTCGGTAAGCCAGACTGGTTAGGATAGCGAAAATTCAGGAGTGAACCGGGTGTTGCAAATAGCCTATGTGAGCAGGGCATCGAGCGTCCTTGCTCCCGACGATGTGTTCAAGATCATCGAAACCTCGGCACGAAACAATTCCCGAGACGATCTCACCGGGTTCCTGATCTTCGCGGAAAACCGCTTCTTCCAGGTCGTCGAAGGTTCCCGGAGCGCAATCGATGCGCTGCTTTCGCGGCTTGACGAAGACACGCGCCATTCGCAGATCGAGATCCTGAGCCAGACCGAAATCGCGCAGCGCGCATTTCCCAACTGGCGCATGAAACGGCTCAAGCCGGACACGAGGATCGGGGCGCCGATTGGCGAGGCCCCCGGGCTCGACCATTTCCCGACGCATCTCAAACACCTCGTACGGCAATTCCTCGCCGCGTCGCAGCCCGCGACCGAAGCGGCCTAGCCTCGGGCGAGATAACCGCGGACGAAAGCGATTTTCTCCGCGCGGTCGAATTGGGCGAGGCAATCGAAGCGCAGCATTCGCGCCCCGTCCCTACCGAAATGACGCTCGCCGCAGCCGGCGGCAGGCTGTTCCCCGCGATCACGCTCGGCCTGGGCTACGCTTCGGCCCGCGCTATCCCGCGGGCGGGGTGATTGGTGGGTGCGGCGGTAGGATATGGTGGCGAGCGCTGGGATGTTAGCCGAGCCGATTAGCCAACTTATCGGTATCTAATCCAAAACCGCGATTGCAGCTATCAAAGGCGACCAACGAGATAAAACATTCCATTTCACCTCATTGTATCCTTTTGGAAGAGCCCAATAAAATCACCAACGGGAAAATCTTCTGGGAAGTCCTCATTGGAGAGATTCATTTCCCTGATGTTGCCCAACCATCCCAACCGTTGCTCAATCCCGCTCGTAACCGGATCGTCGGTGATCTGCACAGTGATGCGCTTGAGGCGGACCCCTTCTCCGAATGTCGCGGCCAGATCGTCGGGGTCGACTCGTTCGACGCTGGCAGGATCGTCGAGGTCGCCGAAACTGACCAGCATCGGATAGGCCGAGCGTTTATTCACCTGGTCGGCGCGCGAAAAATGTCGCGGCACGGTCCTTTCCGGCCGGTGCCGCAGCATGTTCCGATATCCGTCCCGAAGAGCATTTTCGCCGGCGTATTGCGGAGAAAGGCGGTACATTACCCGTCCCGCCCAATCGATGTCGGCCTCCGAACGCAGCAGTGCGAACAACACCCGCCCCTCGCCAAGATCGACCGTCACCGCTTCGCCGCGTACGCGATTGGTAACCCGCCCGGGTGTCGGGATCGAATATCCGCCCGCTACCTCGGTATCCACCTCGATCACGCTCGATCCGGTTTTCACCCCATCGGGCGTATCGACCTCCACGGTCAGCCGATAGCGATAGACTGGCGTCTGATCGGTGAGCGAACACCCCGCCACTGCCAGTGCAAGGCAGAGCATGACCCATCCGGACATGCGACGTGTGATTTGGCCGAATTGCTGCATACCAGCGTGCTTAGGCGCAGATCGTCATAGCTATGTTAACGCGCGCAGCCGGCCCGTGAGGATAAGCCCCCCCTTCACACGTCCTTGAACACCGGCGCGCGTTTCTGCATTTCGGCCATGACCGCCTCGATCTGGTTGGGCTGGCGCATGATGGCGTCCTGTTCCTCGCTCTCGGCCAGCAGGATCGCATCCTCGCCCTCTTCATGCATCACGCGGAACAGCCGCTTGGCGCCGCGGATGGCTTGCGGGTTCTTGTTGGCGATGGTTTCGGCCAGCACATTGGCGCGGGCGTGCGGGTCGTCGTCGAGCATGGTGGCGAGGCCGAGCTGGAGCGCTTCCTCGCCGATGAATTCGCGATTGGTGTAGGTCAGCTCGCGCAGCACGTCGTCGCGCACCAGCCCGCGCCATAGCGCATAGCCGCCCATGTCGGGCACGAGGCCCCATTTCATTTCCATCACCGCCATGCGCGTCTGCGGGTGCACCACCCGGATATCGGCGCCGCTGGCGATCTGCAGCCCGCCGCCGAAGCACACGCCGTGCACTGCGGCAATCACCGGCACGGGGCATTTGCGCCAGGTCATCGCAGCTTCCTGTGCGCGGTTGGCATTGCCATAGCCGCGTTCGGCAAGCTTGGACGATCCGCCGCCGTCGCCGCCGAAGCTGGCAGTGTCGAGCCCGGCGCAAAAGGCGCGCCCCTCGCCCGACAGCACGGCGACGCGCAGCCCCTTCATCGTGCGCAGCGCTTCGCCCGCGGCGATCACCGCGTCGAATTGAGCGGGATCGAGCGCGTTCATCTTGTCGCCGCGAGTGAAGCGGACCTGCGCCACGCCATTATCGGCCAGGTCGATGGAAACGCGATCGTTGAACTGCATGCTGAAACCTCTCTCCGCAACTGTGCGCCCCTTGGTACCCATCGGGCGGGCCATGTCCAGTTGCCGCGTGCCGGCAGCGGCACGGACGGTCAGGCGCATTGCGCCTCGCAGGGGATGGCCGCGGGCCGGGCCGCCAGCCGGTAGCCGCCTTGCGGATGCGTTTCCACTAACCAGCTGCAGGCGGAGACCGCCAGCTTGGCCCGGAGCCGCGAGACATGCACGGCGAGCGAGTTGGTTTCGGGCGGATGCTCGATCCGCCACACATCGCGCAGCAGCTGGCGGCGGGTGATCGGCATGCCGCGCGCTTCGGCGAGCCGCCAGAGCAGGCCGAATTCGCGTGGATGCAGCCCCAGCCAGCGGCCATCGAGCCGCCCGTCGCGGTGGAACAGGTCGAGCGTCACCGGCCCCGCCCGCAACGACCGCGGGAGCGAGCTTTCGCCATGGCGCAGCCGCGCCAGTCGCACGCCGAGCTCGACGAAGGCGACGTGGCTGGAGAGCGCATCGCCCAGCCCGGCATCGAGCAAGCGCGCGCGTTCCCGCGGGCTATCGACCCCCACCGCGACGATCCGGTTGCGTCCCGCAAGCGCATGCCAGTCACGCAGCCGGCTGGCGGCGCGCCAGTCGAGCACGCCCGGCAACGCCGCGGATGCGCTGGCGGCATCCGGTGCGTGTTCCATCGACCAGCCGGCATGGCCCAGATCCCATCGGACCGGGACAGCCGGGCTGGTCGACAGCCATGCGAATGTCGCGCCCCTCATCAAGCGACCCCTCGGTTTTCCGATGCGGGCCGGAGACTAAGTAAAAACCGAGGTTTGAGAACCGCCCGGACGCGGAAATGCTACCGATCCGGATGCAACAGCCGCATCAGCGCCTCGCGTGGTCGGCGAGGAAGCGCTTCACATTGCGCGCGGCCTGGCGAATGCGCTGCTCGTTCTCGACCATGGCGATGCGGACATGGCCTTCGCCCTCCTCGCCATAGCCGACCCCGGCCGCGACCGCGACATCGGCATGTTCGAGCAATTGCTTGGAAAATTCGAGGCTGCCCATCTCCTCGAAACCGGGCGGCAGCTTGGCCCAGGCGAACATGCTGGCGGGCGGCGTGGGGATATCCCACCCGGCGCGGGCGAAGCTTTCGACCATCACGTCGCGGCGGCTCTGGTAGCGTGCGCGGTTTTCCTCGACCACGTCCTGCGGCCCGTTGAGCGCGGCGCAGGCGGCCGCCTGGATCGGGGTGAAGGCGCCGTAGTCGAGATAGGACTTCACCCGCGTCAGCGCGGAGATCAGCGTGGGGTTGCCGACCGCGAAGCCCATCCGCCAGCCGGCCATCGAATAGGTTTTCGACATCGAGGTGAATTCCACCGCGACATCCTTCGCCCCCGGGACCTCGAGGATCGAGCGGGTCGGCTTGCCGTCGTAATAGAGTTCCGAATAGGCGAGGTCGGACAGCACCCAGACCCGGTTCTCCTTCGCCCATGCGACCAGCCGTTCGTAGAACGCGAGGTCGACCGTTTCGGCAGTCGGGTTGCTGGGGTAGTTGACCACCAGCACGGTCGGGCGCGGCACGGTGTAGTCCATCGCGTTCTCGAGCGCGCGCCAATAGCGCTCGTCGGGCGTGGTCGGCACGCTGCGGATGGTCGCCCCGGCGATGATGAAGCCGAAGGTGTGGATCGGATAGGACGGGCTCGGCGCAAGGATCACGTCGCCCGGCGCAGTAATCGCGGTGGCCATCGACGACAGGCCTTCCTTCGAGCCCATCGTCACCACCACTTCGCGATCGGGATCGAGATCGACGTTGAAGCGGCGGCCGTAATAGTTCGCCTGCGCCTTGCGCAGCCCGGGAATGCCCTTGGACTGCGAATAGCCATGCGCGCCCGGCTTGGCCGCGACCTCGCACAATTTGTCGATCACGTGCTGCGGCGGCGGGTGGTCCGGATTGCCCATGCCGAGATCGATGATGTCGCGCCCCGCGCGCCGCGCCTCGTGCCGCATCGCGTTGACCTCGGCGATGACATAGGGCGGCAGGCGCTTGATACGGTAGAATTCGTTGGACATCATGGCTCTTTCGGGCGTTGGTCGAGTCACACTGATTACCTATTCACCTCCCCGGTGCAATCGGCGCGCGTGCATGCGGAGGCGGAATATCCTATTGCGACCCCAACAGGCGCTTGGCACCAGGCAGGAGCGATGATGACCGACGACGGCCCCGACCCCTTCACCAACCTTTTCGAAGCGCCGGCGAAATTCGCCCGCGCGCTGTTCGCGCCGATGGCCGAGGCGGCAGGGGGCAACCCGCTGTCGGCGGAGGACATGCGCCACTGGGCCGAGGTCGGGACGAAGCTGCAGACGATGTGGCTGGAATACCAGGCCGAGCAACTGGCCGATCCGCAGGCGCTGGTGCCGTGGATGGACCCGGCGCGGTGGATGGGGCTGGCGCAGGACTGGTACCGCCAGATGCCGCTGGCCGATCCCGCGCAGCAGCAGGCGCTGTGGCAGGAAGGGATGGAGGTGTGGCAGCAGGTGCTGGCGCAATACGGACTGGGCGCCGGCGGGCAGGAAGAGGCCCGGGACGCCGCCGACATGCCGCGCCGCGACCGCCGTTTCGCCGACCCGCGCTGGCGCGCGCACCCCGCCTATGCGCTGATCCACCAGACCTATCTGTTCCTGGCCGAGCGCGTGGCCGAAATGGTCGACCGGATCGACGGGCTGTCCGACGACAAGCGCGAACAATTGCGGTTCACCACGCGGACGATGACCGATGCGGCCAGCCCGGCCAATTTCCCGCTGCTCAACCCGGTGGTGATGGAACGCACGCTGGAAACGCAGGGCGAAAACCTCGTCACGGGGATGGAACACCTGCTCGCCGATCTGAGGCGCGGGCAATTGTCGCATACCGACGCGAGCGCTTTCACGCTGGGCGAGAACATCGCGGTGACGCCGGGCAAGGTGGTGCACGAGACCCCGCTCTACCAGCTGATCCAGTACACGCCGGCGACCGACACGGTGCTGGCGACGCCGCTGGTCATCTTCCCGCCATGGATAAACCGGTTCTACATCCTCGACCTCAACGCCCGGAAAAGCTTCGTGGGCTGGGCGGTCGAACAGGGCGTCACCGTGTTCATGGTCAGCTGGAAATCGGCCGATGCCAGCATGAAAGACGTGGTGTGGGACGATTACGTCCGTGCGCAAATCGACGCGATCGACCATATCCGTGCGCGGCTGGACGTGCCGGCGGTCCACGCGATCGGCTATTGCGTGGCCGGCACGACGCTGGCGGGAACGCTGGCGGTGCTGCACCGCCGCGGCGAGCAGGACAAGGTCAGGAGCGCGACCTTCTTCACCGCGCAGGTCGATTTCGAGAAGGCGGGCGAGCTGCGCCACTTCGTCGACGACCAGCAGCTGGCGGCGATCAGGGGCCTGACCCCCGAAGGCTATCTCGACGGGCGTTACATGGCTGCGACCTTCAACCTGCTGCGCGGCACCGACCTGATCTGGAACTACGTGGTCAACAATTACCTGCTGGGCGAGGATTACCCGGCCTTCGACCTGCTTCACTGGAATGGCGACGTCACCAACCTGCCCGCCAAGTGGCATGAACAATATCTGCGCGATTTCTACCGCGACAACCGGCTGGTCGAACCCGATGCGCTGAGCGCCGACGGCACGCCGATCGATCTCGGCCTGGTCGAGACCCCGACCTACGTCCAGGCGGGCAAGGAAGACCACATCGCGCCCGCCGAAAGTGTCTGGCGGATTACCGACCATTTCGCCGGCCCGCAGAAATTCGTGCTGGCGGGATCGGGCCATATCGCGGGCGTGGTCAATCCCCCGGGCTCGGGCAAGTACCAGTACTGGACCAATACGGGATCGCCGCGCACCCTGGCCGAATTCCGCGACGGTGCGCAGGAGCATCCCGGCAGCTGGTGGCCCAACTGGATCGAATGGCTGCGCGAACAGGATCCCGCCACGGTGGCTGCGAAGGGCAAGCGCAAGCCCGGCGGCCGCGGTGACCGAGTGATCGAGGATGCGCCGGGACGCTACGTCGCGGAGCGATAACCCGCCCCGCCCGCCGCGGTCGCGGCTTATTGTGCGGTGCACAAAATATCCTTGACTTCGCGGGTGCAGTGCCTATTTTGTGCACTGCAACATAGCGAGGTTCCCGATGGGTGACAGCCAGAACAAGAGCGCCAAGGCGACTGCCACGGTTTCGACCGAGCCTGCGGCTGCGCCGGCAAGCGATGCAGTAAGCACCGCGGCCATCGCCAAGGCCGTGGAAGCCGATGCCGGCCCCGCCAGCGTTGCGAAAAAGCCGAAGAAAGCCGCGACGAAAAAGGCCGCACCCAAGACCGCCCGGCGCAAAGCAGCGCCGGCGGCGAAGCAGGCCACTCCCGCGGCGCCGGCTGCGGCGCTCGCCAAGACCGCCCCGATCTCCCAGTTGAAGGACACCATCATGGCTACTGCCAAGACCGCTAACACCACCGATTACACCGCCAAGGCGCAGAACATGGCTGCCGACATGCAGACCCGCGTCAAGGCCGCCTACGAAAAGGGCACTGCAATGACCAAGGAAGCCGCCGAATTCCAGAAGGGCAATCTCGAGGCCGTGGTCGAATCGGGCAAGATCCTCGCTTCGGGCATGCAGGACATAGGCCGCAGCTATGCGGAAGAAGCCAAGTCGGCTGCCGAGACCGTGCAGGAAGACATGAAGAAGTTCACCGCGATCAAGTCGCCGACCGAGCTCTTCGAACTGCAGGGCGAAATCGCCCGCCGCAATTTCGATGCCATGGTCTCGACTGCGTCGAAGAACACCGAAGCCATGCTCAAGCTGGTCAACGAGGCGTTCGCGCCGATGTCGAACCGCATGAGCCTGGCCGCCGAAAAGGTCGGCAAGGCCGCCTGAGGCCGAATTTCCAGCTTCAATTCCACCGGGCACTCTCTCCTCTCTCCCTCGCCCGGCGAATTGGACACCGTGGGCCGGATGGTTTTGCCATCCGGCCCTTTTTTCCGTCTGCCGCACAGGCTGCATCCGTGCGGCCCAGCGGGCGCGCACAGGCACGGGCTCACCGCTCGTGCCTTGCGATTTGCCCAAGCGTTACGATAATGGGTTCAGCAATGGCCGAGATTCCCCCCCTTACCCCCATCCGCGCTGCCGGCGAGGACGACGATTCGCGCGAGGGCGACGGTCAGGTCGGCATTGCCACCAAGACCCGCACCAAGCCCAAGAAGCCCAGCCAGTACAAGGTGCTGCTGCTCAACGACGATTACACGCCGATGGAATTCGTGGTCATCGTCCTGAAACGCTTCTTCAAGATGGACATGGAGGAAGCCACCCGCGTGATGCTCCACGTCCACCAGAAGGGTGTCGGGGTCTGCGGGATCTTCCCCTACGAGGTTGCCGAAACCAAGGTCCACCAGGTGATGGACTTCGCCCGGCAGAACCAGCACCCGCTGCAATGCACGCTGGAGAAGGCCTGAACCGGCGACGCCGCGCGGCCCGTCCGCACAAGGGGCATGACCTGCAGGCAAAAGCGCGCTAGGGGCTGGCGCGGAGACAATTGACCGGCGGCCCCTTGCTCAAATTCCTGCCCAGCATCGATCGATACATCTTCCGGCTCGTGACCGTGCCGATGCTGGCGGTGTTTGCCATCGCCGCGTCGCTGCTCGTGCTCGACAAGATGCTGCGGCTGTTCGATTTCGTCGCGGTCGAAGGCGGCCCGGTGGGCGTCGTGTTCAAGATGCTGATCGCGCTGGTGCCCGAATATGCCAGCCTCGCCATTCCGCTGGGCCTGCTGCTGGGCATCCTGCTTGCCTTCCGAAAGCTGGCGACGACCAGCGAACTCGATGTCTTCCACGCGGTCGGGCTCGGCTATGGCCGCCTGCTGCGCGTCCCGTTCGCCATCACCGCCGTGCTGATGATGGTCAATGTCGCGCTGGTGTTCTTCATCCAGCCGGTCAGCCGCTATTATTACGAGCAGATGGAATATGAGCTGCGCTCGGGCGCGCTCGGCGCCTCGATCAAGGTGGGCGAATTTACCACGCTGGCCGATCGCATGGCGCTGCGGATCGAGGAAAGCGAGGACGACGGCCGCCGCCTGAAGGGGATTTTCGCCCGCGTCGCGAACGACCGCGGCCAGGTGCTATCGATCTCCGCCAAGGAAGGCGCCTTCCTCGCCACCACCGACAGCCCCGATACGATCATCCTGCGGCTGACCGATGGCACGATCGTGCAGGACACCGGCAGCCAGACGCCGCGTGTGCTGACCTTCACGCGCCACGACCTGCCGATCGACCTGCCCGCGGTGGAGGAATTTCGCGCGCGCGGCGATGCCGAACGCGAATACATCCTGCCCGAACTGCTGCGCATCGGGTGGAGCGACGAACGCCCCGAAGCCCAGCGCGACGCCAGCCAGGCAAGCTTCAACTTCCGGCTGGTCGAAGTGGTGATGATGGCACTGATGCCGCTGCTGGCCGTGGCGCTCGGCGTGCCGCCCAAACGTTCGAGCAGCGCGCTGGGCGTGTTCCTGTCGATCGTGATGGTGGTCGCCTATCACAAGGTGAACCAGTATGGCGAAGACGTCGCCGCGCTGGGCCGCGTCGATCCGATCCTGGCGCTGTGGGGGCCGTTCTTCCTGTTCGCCGCGCTGATCGTGTGGATGTACTGGCGGGTCGCCTACGTCCCCGGCGGGCAGGCGATCGGTGCGCTCGAAATCTGGTTCGACAAGCTGGCCAAGCGCGTCGGCCGCGTATTCCGCCGCCGGCGGCTCAAGATCGACCTGGCAGCAGCCGAATAGCGGGAACCCATGCAGCTCGATTTCTTCCCCTCGCGCACGCTGACGCTGTACCTCGCGAAGATGTTCGTCGCGCGGATCGCGGCAATGCTGTTCGTCCTCGTGCTGGTGCTGATGATGCTCGACCTGCTGTCGAGCAGCGGCGAGATCCTGGCGGTGGAAGGCAATGGCCAGGGCGAATTGCTCACCTATGCGGGGCTGCGCATCCCGCAGCTGGTATCGCGTTTCCTGCCCTATTCGGTGCTGCTCGCCACGCTGATCACGCTGGTCACGCTCAACCAGAACAGCGAGGTCATCGCCATGAAGGCGGCGGGGCTGTCGGCGCATCAGGTGCTGGCCCCGCTGCTGCTGACCGCGGGGCTGGTGTCGGTGGCCACCTTCGCCTTCAACGAGCGCGTGGTCACCCGCGCGACCGAGACGCTCAAGGCGTGGGAAGCGGTCGAATACGGGCCGATCCCCGAAGAAGAGCGCGTGCGCACCAATATCTACCTCAACGACAACGGCAACATCCTGACGGCCGGCTATCTCGCCGGGTCGGGCGAGGGCATCGTGATGCGCCAGGTCACCTGGTACGAACGCAATGCCGACGGCATGATCACCGAGCAGGTCGAAGCCGAGGAAGCGCGCTATGCCGCGCCGGGCTGGCAGCTGTCGGGCGTCACGCGCTTCGGAGTGCAGAACGCAGTGACCGACACCCCCGATACGCTGTTGGTGGGCGAAGCGCTGACCCCCGATCAGATCGATCTTGCCAAGATCGACCCCGATGCCGAACCCTTCTGGACCCTGACCCGCTCGATTGCGGAATTCGAACGCGCGGGGAGGCCGACGGCCGAATTGCGCGCGAAATGGTGGCACAAGATATCGGGCCCGCTGTCCGCTTTCCTGATGCCGCTGCTTGGCGCGGTGGCGGCGTTCGGCCTGGCCCGGTCGGGGCAATTGTTCGTCCGCGCGGTGATCGGCATGGCGCTGGGCTTCGCCTATTTCGTGGTCGACAATGCCGCGCTCGCAATGGGCAGCTTCGGCGGATACCCGCCCTTCCTTGCCGCCTGGGCACCGTTCTTCCTGTTCCTGCTGATCGGCGAGACGGTGCTGATCCGCACCGAGGAATGAGCGCGTTCTCGATCCGGCTGGCGCGCCCCGAAGATGCCGAGGCGCTCCCCGGTATCGAACGCGAGGCGGCCACGGCTTTCGCCGACGACCCCGACAGCGCCGCGATCGACCCGGCGCGCGTGATCCCTGCGGATGAGCATCGCCGCCTGATCGCCCGCGGGCACTGCCTCATCGCCGAGGCGCAGGGCGACATTGTTGGCTTCCTTGCGGCAAGGCCGTGCGGGCGCGAAGTGCATATTCAGGAGATGGACGTGCTGCCCCGCTGGCAGGGACAAGGGATCGGCGCGGTACTGCTGCGCGCCTGCCTGATCGATGCGGGCAATGGCGGATTTCGGGCAGCCACGCTGACCACTTTCCGCGATGTCGCGTGGAATGCTCCCTTTTATGCGCGGATCGGTTTCGTCGAGGTCGAGGACCTGGCCGCGCACCCGCGGCTGGCAAGCGAGCTCGACGCCGAGATCGCTGCGGGCCTGCCCGCGGAGCGCCGTATCGCGATGATCAGGTTTATCGACTGAGCGGCGGCTGCGGCGATGCGCCGCCGGCCCCGCAGGACCAGCGGCACAAGCGCGAATGCCTCAGCCGCGCGGGCGCATCGTGTTGCGTGCGATGCGCGATACCAGCACGCCCATCCCGGCATGGTTGGCGCCGTGGTAGCTGGAATCGGTTGCCAGCTCGGCCACCAGCCGACGGTGCGCTTCGGGCAGCGAGTGATAGGGCATCGACGGCATCAGGTGATGCAGCGCGTGATAGCGCAGGCCGACGGGCGCCCACAGTTCGGCAATCCGGCCCGGGGGCGGCACGTTGACGCTGTCGAGGAACTGCGCGGTGACGGTCATGGCCTCGCCCTCGTTCTCCCACAGATGCGCCACCAGAGTGCGCAGCTGGTTGAGCAGCGCGACCACCGAGGCAACCGCGAGCGCGACGAGCAGCGGCTTCCAGCCGAACGCGAAGACGCTGCCGATCAGCGCCCAGCTCCACAGCATGCCGCCCGCTTCCTGCAGCCGCACCCGGCGGCGCAGGTCGCCTTCGGGATTGCGGCGACGGAAATCGGGATTGATCGCCAGCGCGCTCAGCCGCTGCCAGGTCAGCCGGCGAACCGGCGGGATAATCGCGCCCAGCGGGACCAGCACGGCGAAGCGCAGCAGCAGCGCGACCGGTGCGAGCAGCGCGATCAGCACGAATGCGGGCAAGCTCCACGGCTTCATCAGCGCCAGCGGAAGGTATTCGGGATCCTCGATCGTGCCGTATTGCGTGCGCTTGTGATGCAGCGTGTGCACGCCTTCATACATGAACGACGGAGTGAGCATCGGCACGCCGACCAATGCGTTCCACGCGGTGCGGAAGCCCGGCAGCGCCCCGTTACGGAAATGCGAGATCTCGTGGATGAACAGCAGCGCGCGGTAGAGCGCCAGCACCGAAACCACGCCCAGCGCGATTGCCAGCGGCAGGCTGCCGGTCAGGATCGCGCCCGCCAGCGCGCCATAGCCGACCAGCGCCGAAACGATCATGTCGGCCCAGTAGATGTCCGCGCGGTGGGCGAAGATATCCTTGGTCAGGTCGCGCGCGGCGCGCAGCATGGCCTTGTCGTCGGGGATTTGCGCATGCCAGCCGCTTCCCGCCTCGCGACGCGAAAGGGTATCGGCAGCCGAAATCTGTGTCTGTTGAACATTCATGGTCTGGTATCCTGGAGCGGCCCTTAGCCGAAAACGCACCCGCATTACAGCGATGGGTTGCGATCATAGTGATCGGCGCGGTGCGGTTCCTTGACAAAGATCAGCTAGCGCACACAGGGCTAATCCAAGCTGAACGAGGTGTGCGCGAATGAATGGTGAAGTGGTGATCGATCCGGTCGAAGGCAAGCGGGGCCGTGCCCTTTTCGTCGATACGGGCCGCCGCTTCGCATCGCGCGAGCTGCATGCGGTGCCGCAATTGCGCGGCGAACAGCTCGAACTGGTCGATCCTGCCAAGAACCCCTTTTTCGGCCATGCCGCACACCAGCTGTTCGTGGCCCGGCGCGGCGACGCGGTGGTCGGCCGGATCTCGGCGCATATCGACCGCCTCGCGCTGGAATTGCCGCGCCAGCAGGGCTTCGGCCCGGGTGCCGGCATGTTCGGCTATTTCGACGCCGCCGATGAAACGGTGGCGCATGCGCTGCTGCGCGCGGCGGAGGACTGGCTGCGGGGCCAGGGCATGGACCGCGCGATCGGGCCGATTTCGATGTCGATCTGGGAAGAGCCGGGCCTGCTCGTGAGCGGACAGGACCACGCGCCGATGATCATGATGGGGCACCATCCCGAAATCTACCAGCACTGGATCGAAAGCGCGGGCTATGCGCGCGCCAAGACGCTGCTGACCTACGATCTCGACGTGACGGTGGGGTTCCCGCCGCTGATTCGCCGGATCGTCCAGTCGGGCCAGCGCAACGAGCGGATCAGCCTGCGCCCGGTCGACCTGTCGCGGTGGGACGAGGAGGTCGAGACCATCCTCGCCATCCTCAACGATGCATGGTCGAACAATTGGGGCTTCATCCCCTTCACCAATGCCGAGATCGCCTATGCCGGCAAGAAGCTGAAGCCGATCATCCATCCGCAGATCAATTTGATCGCCGAGGTCGACGGCAAGCCGGTGGCCTTCATGCTGACCCTGCCCGACATCAACGATGTGCTGCGCAAGGTGAACGGCAGGCTGTGGCCGCTGGGCTGGCTCCGCCTGCTGCGCTGGATGCGCAAGCCGAGCGGTGCAGGCATGCGCGTTCCGCTGATGGGGGTGCGCCGCGAACTGCACAATTCACGGCTCGCCAGCCAGCTGGCCTTCATGATGATTAGCCAGATCCGCGAGGTGGCGATCGCCGAATACCAGACCAAGCGCGCGGAGATCGGCTGGATCCTCGACGACAACCAGGGGATGAAGGCAATTGCCGATGCGATTGGCAGCACGGTCAACCGCGAATATGCGATCTACGAACGCTCGCTTGCCTCCTGACCGCGGGATTGTCGCAATTGCGCCACGGCCCGGCGGCAATGCGCGCGGGCCGGGAACTGCGCCCGGCCGCCTCCCGTTGGACAGCCGAAAGCGGCGCCCGTGTCGCCAGCCATGCGAGAGACGATGACGCAGCACCCCGAGACGGCCGCCCCCGCTAAACTGCCCGGCCACGTGCTGGTCGTCGAGGATGACGCCGTGCTCGGCATGACGATCGAGCAGGCGCTGCTCGATGCAGGCGTGGCCCGGGTGGCGCTGTGCGCGTCGACAGAAGAAGCCATGCAGCACCTGCGCGACGGGCGTCCCGAAGCGATCGTGCTCGACGTCCACCTCGCCGATCGCGACGACGGCTGGGCGATTGCCGAACTGGTGCGCACGCTGGGCGCCGACAGCCCCCAGATCATCTTTTCGACCGGCGCCCCGCAGGACATTCCGGCGGACATCGCCGCGCTGGGCTGCACGCTCGAGAAGCCTTACGACGCGCAGGAACTGATTGCCGTGCTGCGCCAGTCGAAGCCGCGCGGGATCATCTCGCGGCTGCGCGGCGCGCTGCGATAGCCGGGGCCGCGCGCGCCGGATCAAGGCGCGCGTTCCGGATCACAAACCCTGCCGAAACTACGCCGGACAGAAAAAAGGCCTCCGTTGCCGTGCAACGGAGGCCTTTCGGGATCGTATCACCAGCCGCTTTGGACGGGAGGGGGGGTCTCGGCGGTGACATAAGGAATACGCGCCGCCAGAAACTGGGTTCCCAAGCGGGGTGAAATTTTTTGCCTAAAATGACATTCCGAAGTAAAAACAATCAGATGTATGGGCGCCCACCGCCCTGTTTGCGCTCGAACTGCGCATAATCGGCGGCGTGGTCGAGATCGGGCACGTGGATCCGTCGCGACTGCCAGTCCACCAGCCCTTCGCGCGCGAGCTGGCGCAGCGTGCGGTTGGTATGCACCAGCGACAGCCCGAGCATGTCCGCGATCTGCGCCTGCGTGATCGGCAGCGCGAGCGTATTGTGGTGATCGGCGAGACAGGTCGCTTGCGCCCGGTCGAGCAGCCAGACCGCGAGATAGGTCACCCGTTCGCGCGCACTGCGTTGTCCCAGCGAAACGATATGGCCTTCGAGCGCGGTTTCTTCCTTAGCCGCCAGCCAGGTGATGTCGTAGCCCAGCGCCGGGTGCTGCGCGATGAGATCGGCAAAATCGGCGCGACGGAAACGGCACAGGCGCGCGTCGATCAGCGCCTCGATCGTATGGGTCGCCGGTTCGTCGAAGGCGCTTTGCAAGCCGACCAGATCGCCGGGGAACATGAAATTGAGGATCTGCCGGCGCCCATCCTCGAGCGCACGCGAGCGAATGAGCACGCCGTCGAGCAAGGTAAACAGGCGGCGATGCGACGCGCCTTCCTCGATCAGGATATCGCCGCGCTGCAGCGCGATTTCGCCGTCCTTGAACCGCTGCATGTAGGATAATTGGTTCGGCTCGAGCGGCCGCAGTCCCGGACAGGACTGGAGCGGACACTCGACACAGGCAATCGGATCGGCAATTTCTTGCAACGCGGCAGTCCTCGACAGGCAATCCCCAGCACCCGGAATGGGCCTGAAACGGCATGGATGTCAAACCTGCGGGTTGCGGCATCGGCCCAAGGAACCTAACCCCCATCGGGACGTTAGAAGCGCGCACCTTAAGGAAGGGGTCTAAATGTCGCTTGGTGATCAAATTGCTCGTAACCTGCCGTACCTGCGCCGCTATGCGCGCGCACTGACCGGTTCGCAGGCCACGGGAGACGCATTCGTACGTGCCACGCTGGAAGCCGCACTGGCCGACAGCGAACTCAAGGAATCGCTCGAAGGCGGCCGCGTCCCGCTGTACCGGGCGTTCAACAAGGTCTGGTCGAGCGCTTATATGGAAGTGCCCGAAGCCGTCGGCGACAACACGCATGAGAATGCGGCGCAGGACCGGCTGAAATCGGTAACCCCGCTGAACCGGCAAGCGCTGCTGCTGACCACGCTGGAGGACTTCTCGTCCGACCAGGCGGGCGAAATCATGGACATGTCGGCCGAGGATATCGAGCGGCTGGCCCAGGAAGCGGTTTCGGAAATCGACCGCGAGTCGTCGACCAGTGTGCTGATCATCGAGGACGAACCGCTCATCTCGATGCAGCTCGAAGACCTCGTGACCTCGCTCGGCCATGAAGTCTGCGGCACCGCTGCCACGCGCACGCAGGCCCAGGAAGTCGTGGCGCAGAAGACGCCCGGCCTTGTGCTGGCGGATATCCAGCTGGCGGACGGGTCCTCGGGCCTCGATGCTGTCGACGATATCCTTGCGATCAGCAGCGTGCCGGTGATCTTCATCACTGCCTATCCCGAACGCCTGCTGACCGGCGACCGTCCCGAGCCGACCTATCTCGTGACCAAGCCGTTCCAGGAACAGACCGTTCGTGCCGCGATCAGCCAGGCGCTGTTCTTCGGCTCGAGCCGCCCGCTGGGCTAACCCCCGCCGGCAATCGGTTTTTGAAAGCCCGGGTCCCTGCGGCCCGGGTTTTTCTTTGCCTGCAGTGCGAAGGCTGCACCGTGCCGATGCGGTCGGCACAGACGCGGCGCGATCGCCGCGTTTTTCTCGGATCAATTGATGTGGTTGCGAGAGGTTGGCGCGGAGACTTGCGGCCGCGAAACCCGTGCTGTTAGCGCCCGACCGCCGCGGGACCCTTGCGGCGCAGTTCGAACTCGCTCGGTTCGCGCACCGGGACCAGCAGCGTGCACCGCACCCCTTCGGGGCAGAAATCGAGCTCGACCGGGTGGCGCAGCTCATGCGCGACGATCTTCTCGATCAGATCGGTGCCGAAACCGCGGCGGCGCGGCTTGTCCACCGGCGGCCCGTTGCTTTCGATCCATTCGATTTTCGCCAGCGTGTCGTTGACCTGGCTCCAATGCACCGCGACCTCGCCCCCGGGGACGCTGAGCGAACCGAACTTTGCCGCATTGGTCGCCAGTTCGTGGATCGCGAGCCCCAGCGACAGCGCATCATTGGGCGCCAGCTCGGTATGCGGCCCCACCAGATCGAGCGAATGGTCCTGGTCGCGCGCATAGGGTGCGAGCTCGACCTCGACCACCGAACGGATCGGCGTGGTGCCCCATTCGGACTGGGTCAGCAGGTCGTGCGTGGCCGACAGCGCGCGGATGCGACCGTCGAGACCTTCGGCGAATTCGTCGAGGTCCTGCGACCGGCGCCGCGTCAGCGATACGATCGAGAGGACATTTGCGAGCGTGTTCTTGACCCGGTGGTTGAGCTCGCGCGTCAGCGAGTTGCGGATCGAGTTTTGTTCCTCGAACCAGCTGATCGCGCGGCGATCCTCGAGCGTCTGCTGGGTCAGCAGGCGGGCCACGAGCATCAGCAGGCTGGCGACCGCCAGCCCGAACAGCAGCGTGATCATCGACATGGCCGACAACCCTTCCTCGCGCGCGGACTGCACTTCGAGCAGCATCGACCGGTTGGCGAGGCTGAGTTCGCGGGTGATCGTGGGGCGCCCCTCGATCCAGCTGTTGCTCTGCGCGATCGCGACCTCCGCCGTGGCATCCGTATCGAGCAAGCGCGCCCCGACCGCCTCGTAACTGACCAGTTCGCTGGCCGAGCTGAGGAATTGCGAGGCATTGAACGGACTGTAGATGAAGCCCTTGAGCTCGCGCGTGCTGCTCAACCCTTCGAACACCGGCATATATATGAGGAAGCCCGCAGCCTCGCTGTCGCCTTCCTGCTGCAAGACGATCGGCCCGCTGGCAGTGGGCCGATCGTTCGCCCCCGCCAGATCCATCGCGGCCCGGCGGATGGGTTCCGAATACATGTCGTAGCCGAGTGCGCGGCGATTGCGCACCGTGTCGGGCTGCAGGTAGAGGATCGGAGTGAGCATGTCGCGCGGCTGTTCGGCCAGGCTCGGCGACACCCGCTGTTCTTCCACGCGGCTGCGGCTCAGCCGGGCTTCGAATTCAGGCAGTTCGGCCGCAGTGACGACCGGGGCCCAGCCGATCCCCTCTGCCCCGCGGTAATTGGCATCCAGCCGCAATTCGGAAACGAAGCGGCGGAACAGTTCGGGCGTGATCTCGTCCTGCGTGGACAGCAGCGCGGCGCCGGCGCGAAGGTAGGCCGAACTGGTATAAGCGCGGCGTTCGATCGCCGAAGTCATCGCCTGCGCCTTGCGCGCGACATCCGCGGCATCGCGCTGCGCCTCGCCGCGCTCGATCGCGAAGACGCTGAGCACGGTTATGGCGGTGACCAGGACGAAGATCAGCACCGGGATTCCGCGCGGATAGTCGATCAGCCAACGCCTGCGGCGCCCTTTGCGTTGGAGTTCTTCGCTTACCAGCTTCCTGCCCCTGACGGTTTGCCCGGTCCCATAGTAACGCTTACTATCCCGCGGGGGCCTAATTGTTCCATTGCACAAAGCAAGGGAACTCGACATCGTCCCATGCGTTGTGCGAAGCACATTGCGGGATCGAAAGATGCTGGTAGGGCATCGTGCCGGTGACATACGAAAAGGGTAGCAGTCTTCAAGCCATGAGCTCAGATACGCCGAACACTCCGCAGCGGGCGCCCGCTGGCGGGCCGCCGCCACATCCATCTGCTCCGGGGAAGGAACAGGATCCGGATTGGGCGAACGGCCTGCGCCAACTCTATGACTCCGTGGTTGAAGAGCCCCTCCCCGACAGTTTCCAGGACCTGCTCGACAAGCTGGATGTAAAGGACTGATGTCGGACCACGAACGGACGGCAGCGGACAAAGCCGACTTCAAACGGGAACTGACCGAGGTCGTCCCCCACCTGCGCGCTTTCGCGCGCGGCCTGTGCGGACGCGCCGACATGGCCGACGATCTGGTCCAGGAAACGCTGCTCAAGGCATGGGCGGCGCAGGAGCGCTTCCAGCCCGGCACCAGCATGCGCGCATGGACCTTCGTGATCCTGCGCAATGCCTATCTCACCGACATGCGCCGCAACCGCTTTCGCGGCGAATATGACGAGACCGTCGCCGAGCGCGTCCTGACCGCACCGGCGGGACAGGAAGAACCGATCCACCTGTCCGACATGCACCGGGCGCTGCTGACGCTGCCGCCCGAGCGGCGCGAAGCGCTGCTGCTCGTGGGTGCGGGCGGCTTTTCCTACGAAGAAGCCGCGACGATCTGCGATTGTGCGGTGGGCACGATCAAGAGCCGGGTGGGCCGTGCGCGCGCCGCGCTCAATGCGATGCTGGCGGATGGCAACATTCCGAAGCGTTCGATCAGCGACAGCGCAGCGCACCGCGCGATCCTGCAGGAACTTGACGATGTGGCCTCCGGCATGGGCAGCAGCCGCAGCTAGCAACCGTCGCGACCGCGCCGCTTGTCACCAATCGCCATGCGAGGCAGATAAGCGCCGATGAGCGAGACCAAGCCGCCCGAGGAAACCGTGTCACCGGCGCCGCGCCGCCGGTCGAGCAGGCACGCCTTCGCCGAACAGGAATTGCGGCTGATCTCGTCGCTGGTGCTGCTGATCGGGCTGGGCCTGTTCCTCGCCCTGCCCTTCGTGCTGTCGATCGGTTCGGTGGTGTTCCTGCCAGTGGTTACCGCGCTGGTGCTGACCGTGATCCTTTCGCCGCTGGCCGACAAGCTCAACGGCTGGGGCCTGCCCAATGCGCTCGCCTCGCTCGCGGCGCTCCTGTTCTTCTTTGCCATCCTGCTGCTGGCGCTGGCGCTGATCCTGCAGCCGGCCGTCGCGCTGTTCGACGACGTGCCGGCAATGGCGCAGGGCGTGATGGCGCGCTTCGGCGAATTGCGCGAGCGCTTCGCCTGGATTGCCACGCTTAACGAACAGCTCGCCGCGCTGATGAACACTGACGGCACCCGCGAAGTGGTGCTGGCCGCACCCAGCCTGCTCGAACAGGTGGCCTTTGCCACGCCGAGCCTGATCCTCGAGACGATCCTGACGCTGCTGATGGCCTATTTCATGATCGAGGCGCGCGTGCGGCTGCGCCAGCGGCTGCTGTTCGGCCGCGCCAGCTTCGGCACCAGCATCAAGGCCGCGCGCGTGATCCGCGAAGTGCAGGACCGGGTCGCCGCCTATATCCTCACGGTGGGGTCGATCAATGCCATGGTCGGCGTGGTCGTGGCGCTGGGCGCCTGGGCGCTTGGGGTCGATGCCCCGATCATGTGGGGCGGGCTGGCGGCGCTGCTCAATTTCCTGCCCTATGTCGGACCGATCGTGATGGTCGCGTTGCTCGGCCTGTTCGGCATCGGCACCGCCGATACAGTGGTGCTGGGCCTCGTCCCGGCGGCTGCCTATCTAGCGCTGCACACGGTCGAAGCCAATCTCGTGACCCCGTCGATCCTGGGCGCGCGCTTCACCATGAACCCGGTGCTGATCCTGATCGCGCTGTCCTATTTCACCTGGATCTGGGGCGTGTTCGGGGCCTTGCTCTCGGTCCCCATCCTGTTGATGCTGACTGCGCTGTTCGACCATATCGGACGCCCCAATCTGGTCGGGTTCATCTTCGGCGAACCGCTGTTCGCGACCGATCTGTTTGGCGAAGCCGAGACCGCCGAAACTGCCGCGCAGCAGTAAAAAACCCGCCGCCATTGCTGGCGACGGGTTTCGAAATCGTCGGGTTCCTGGCGCTTAGCAGGGATATTCCCAGGTCGTTCCGCGCGCGAGGTTTTCGCTCGCGAAGCTCCAGTTGAGCTTGCCATTGACCGCCTCGAGATAGGCCGGGCGCGCGTTCTGGTGATCGAGGTAATAGGCGTGTTCCCACAGGTCGATCACGAGCAGCGGGTTCACCCCGTCGAGATCGGCCAGCGTGTCGCCGTCATGCGTTTCCTCGATCGTCAGCTTGCCGTCCTTCACGGCGAGCCAGACCCAGCCGCTGGCGAAGTGGCCCGCACCGCGTTCGGCGAGCTTTTCCTTCACGCCGTCGACCGAGCCGAAGACATCGTCGATCATGCTCTTGAGCTCGTCCGACGGGCTGGTTTCTTCCGGGGCCATCGAGTGCCAGTAGAAGCCGTGGTTCCAGCTCTGCGCCGAATTGTTGAACAGGCCCTGGTCGCTGTCGCGCGCGGCGGCGACTACCTCTTCCAGCTTCTTGCCTTCGTGGGCCGTGCCCTCGATCGCCTTGTTGGTCTTGTCGAGATAGGCCTTGTGGTGCTTGCCGTGGTGATACGAGAGCGTCTTGGCCGAAACCGCAGGTTCCAGCGCAGTGTCGTCGTAAGGCAGGTCGATCAGCTCAAAAGCCATGGAATGTCCCCTCTTGGGTTGGTGTGAACAAATTTCGTACTCGCGTCCCTAACGCCCCTGTAAGCGCGTGGTTGCACATAGCGGCGATATAGCACGCGAAAAGAGGGGCGCTGGCCTTTTATTTCTCGGGCAACCGCGCCATTGGGGCCCCGACACAAGGGAGTTTGACCATCTATGGCTCGCAAGTTCTTCGGCACTGACGGAATCCGCGGACGCACCAATAGCGGGGTGATGACTGCCGCAACTGCGATGCGCGTCGGCCAGGCGGCAGGCACGCATTTCCTGCGCGGCGACCATCGCCACCGCGTGGTGATCGGCAAGGATACGCGGCTGTCGGGCTACATGATGGAAAGCGCGCTGGTGGCGGGCTTCACCAGCGTCGGCATGGATGTGGTCATGACCGGGCCGCTGCCCACCCCTGCTATCGCGATGCTGACCCGCGAGATGCGCGCCGATCTGGGCGTGATGATTTCGGCCAGCCACAATCCGTTCGAGGATAATGGCATCAAGCTGTTCGGTCCCGATGGCTTCAAGCTGTCCGACGAAGCGGAGGCCTCGATCGAGGCGCTGCTCGAAGAGCAGCCGCAGCTCGTCGAGCCAGGCCATATCGGCCGCGCCCGGCGGATCGAGGATGCCCGCGGGCGCTATATGCACGCGGTCAAGCAATCGATCGGGAGCGACGTGCGCTTCGATGGGCTGAAGGTGGTGGTCGATTGCGCCAATGGCGCCGCCTACGAGGTCACCCCGGGCGCGATCTGGGAACTGGGCGCCGAAGTGATCGCCATGGGCGTGGAGCCCAACGGAACCAATATCAACGACGGCGTGGGTTCGACCTCGCTCGCGGCGATCAAGGCGCGCGTGGTCGCCGAAGGCGCCGATATCGGTATCGCGCTGGATGGCGATGCCGACCGCCTCATCGTCATCGATGAGAAGGGCGAGACGGTCGACGGGGACCAGATCATGGCGGCAATCGCCACCCGGCTGCACGAACGCGGCAAGCTAACCGGCGGCGGCGTGGTTGCCACGGTGATGTCGAACCTGGGTCTCGAACGCTATCTTGCGGGCATCGGGCTGACGCTCGAACGGACGCAGGTGGGGGACCGGCACGTGCTCGAACGCATGCGCAGCGGCGGCTTCAACGTCGGCGGGGAACAGTCGGGGCACATGATCCTGTTCGATCACGCCACCACCGGCGACGGCACGGTCGCGGCGCTGAGCGTGCTGACCGGCCTGGTGCGTTCGGGCAAGCGTGCGAGCGAATTGCTGCGGCTCTTCGAACCGGTGCCGCAATTGCTCAAGAACGTGCGCTATGACGGCGGGGCGCCGCTCGAGCAGGACAGCGTCCAGCAGGCGATCGCCGAGGCCGAACGTGAACTGGGGGGCAACGGACGGCTGATCATCCGCCCGTCGGGCACCGAACCGGTTATCCGGGTGATGGCCGAAGGCGACGATGCCGCCCAGGTCGAGTTGCTGGTCGACCGGATCTGCGATGCCGTGCGGGCGGCGTCCTGACGCCTCGCCGCGCGCACCATCGATAAATTGAACCGCTGCGCATTGCGGGGGCGGAAACGGAGCAAGCCATGCTGGACATGAGACCCGATTGCGAGCGTTGCGGAACCGACCTGCCGGCGCAGGATCCCGGCGCTTTCATCTGCAGTTTCGAATGCACTTTCTGCGCCGATTGCGCGAACGAACTGGACGATCTGTGCCACAATTGCGGGGGCGAACTGATGGACCGCCCGACCCGGGCCAAGAAGCTGCACGAAAAATTCCCGCCTGCCACCAAGCGAAAGGCTGCCGCGTGAGCGACGCCCCGCCTCCCCGCATCCTGTCCATCGCGGGCTCCGACAGTTCGGGCGGCGCGGGTATCCAGGCGGATATCAAGACCATCACCATGCTGGGCGGTTATGCGATGACGGCGCTGACCGCGATCACCGCGCAGAATACGCGCGGCGTCCAGGGTGTCGAAGCGCTGCCGCCCCACTTCGTGCTCGATCAGGTGGCAAGCTGCCTGTCGGACATCGGCGCCGATGCGATCAAGATCGGCATGCTCGGTTCCCCCGAGACTGCCCGGCTGCTGGCCGAGCGGCTCGACACCTTCGCCGGCCCGATCGTGTTCGACCCCGTCATGGTGGCAACCAGCGGATCGGTGCTGGCCGACGATGAGACGATCGCCGGGTTCGCCGCGTTGATGGACATCGCCACCATCGTCACCCCCAACAAGCCCGAACTCGAGATACTGGCCGGTCGCGGTCCGCTTGCCGACGATGAGATGTTCGACGCGGCCCACGCGCTGGCCGAACGCCATGGCGTCCAGGTGCTGGCCAAGGGCGGCCACGGCGGCGACGAAACGCAGGTGGTCGACCGGATCGCCTCGCCTTCGGGGAAATTCGCCAGCTTCGCGCATACCCGCCTCGACACGCGCCATACGCATGGCACCGGCTGCACCCTGTCTGCCGCGCTGGCCACGCTGCTGGGGCACCGGCAGCCACTGACCCACGCGATCCGGATCGCCCGCGCGTTCACCTATGCCGCGATCGAGAATGCGCCCGGTTTCGGCGACGGGTCAGGCCCGCTGGGCCATCACGCGGTCCGCAACCGGGGCGAACGCGATCAGCAGCCCAGATCGTAGAAGTCGCACAGATATTCCCACGCCTCGTCCGCGGTTTCGCACCAGCGGAACAGGTCGAGATCCTTCTTCGAGATCGTGCCTTCTTCGGCAATCGCCTCGAAATTGACGACGCGCGACCAGAAATCCTTGCCGAACAGCAGGATCGGGATCGGCTTCATCTTGCCCGTCTGGATTAGGGTCAGCAGTTCGAAGAATTCGTCGAACGTGCCGAACCCTCCGGGGAACACTGCAACCGCGCGCGCGCGCAGCAGGAAGTGCATCTTGCGCAGCGCGAAATAATGGAAGTTGAGCGACAGGTAGGGCGTCACATACTGGTTGGGCGCCTGTTCGTGCGGCAGGATGATGTTGAGACCGATCGATTCGCCGCCCGCCTCGCTGGCACCGCGATTGGCCGCTTCCATGATCGACGGACCGCCGCCCGAGCACACGACGAACTGGCGCTTGCCGTTCTCGATGATCGACTTCTCGGTCGCCAGCTTGGCCAGCTTGCGCGCTTCCTCGTAATATTTCGACTTGGCGACCAGGCTCTCGACGACCTTGCGCTCTTCCTCGGGCAGGTCCTTCGCGCCTTCGAGCGCGGTTTCCGCCGCTTCGGGAGGCGGAATGCGCGCGCTGCCGTACATCACCAGCGTCGAGCCCACCCCGGCCTCATCGAGGACCATCTCGGGCTTGAGCAGTTCGAGCTGGAAGCGCACCGGGCGCAATTCCTCGCGCAGCAGGAAGTCCTTGTCCTGGAACGCAAGTTTGTAGCTTGGATGTTCGGTCTGGGGAGTGTGCGATTCGAGGCCCTGTTTCTCGAACCGGGCTTCCTGTTCGGCAGCGTAAAACTTGCGGTCTTCGATGCCGCGCCGGCGCTTTTCGTCTTCTGTCATGCGCTGCCCGATAGGGCGGGCGGGAGCCAACGACAAGTCACCGCGAAAAGGAAATGGCAGGGGTGACAGGATTCGAACCCGTGGCCCTCGGTTTTGGAGACCGATGCTCTACCAGCTGAGCTACACCCCTGCAGGAAGGGCGCGCATTAGTATGCCCATCCCTACTTGGCAAGGCGGATATCGCTGGCAATCGGGAAGTGGTAGAGCGCAGCGCGATGCATGCCCCCAACCTCTCGCTGATTCCGGTCGAATTGCTGCTCCGCGCCTATCGCGGCGGGGTGTTCCCAATGGCCGACCACCGGGACGACCCCGAAGTCTACTGGGTCGAGCCGCGCGAGCGCGCGATCATTCCGCTTGGCGGGTTCCGCATGTCGAAGAGCCTGCGAAAGACGCTGCGGCAGGACCGCTTCCGCGTGACCTGCGATCACGCCTTCGCCGCCGTGATCGCCCAATGCGCCCTGCCGCGCGAAGAGCATGCCGAAAGCTGGATCAGCCACCGCGTCGAAGCGAGCTACAACGCGCTGCACAGGGCCGGTCACGCGCATTCGATCGAATGCTGGCAGGACGGCGAGCTGGTCGGCGGGCTGTACGGGGTGGCGTTCGACCGCGTGTTTTGCGGGGAAAGCATGTTCAGCCGCATATCCGATGCCAGCAAGGTGGCGCTGGCGTGGCTGGTCGCGGCATTGCGCGAGGCGGGCTATGCCGTGCTGGACTGCCAGTTCATGACCGAGCATCTGGGCCGGATGGGCGCGGTTCCGCTGCCGCAGGCGCAATACATGGCGGCAGTGGCACAAGCCGGCGGTCAGGCCGCGGCGTCGCTCCCTGCAGTGGTGGCGGGGTTCGGCGCATCTTCCTCGCCCGGGAAGGCCATCGTGCATTCCTTGACCCACACGTCGTAGATCGGGTGTTCGACCACGTTCAGGCTCGGCGAGTTCTTGAACAGCCAGCCCGAGAACACCTTGCGGAACTGGTCCTCGGTCCCGCGTTCCTTGACCAGCAACTGGACGAAGGCCCCGGTTTCGCTCGGCATTTCCCACGGCGCAGTGCGCTCGCAGGCCTGCAGGCGGACGATCACGTCGCCCACGCGCTGCTGGTCGCCGGGCTGCAATTCGAGATCGCGGCTGACATTGTTGCGCTTGTTGAGCAGGCCGAGCGTGGCGACGCGTTCCGCCATCGGCGTGCCGATTCCCGCTTCGGCGGCAGGCTGCACCGGCAGCGCGTCCTGCTGCAGCTCTTCGGGAATGTCGGTGGCGACGGCTTCTTCGGGCGCTTCGGCCTGCTGCTCGCAGCCCGAGGCCATCGCCGCCATGGCCAGGAGGGCAAGCGCCCCGCGCATCGTCACGCCTCGGGCGACCAGGCTTCGTAATCGCCGGTGGCGCGGGCCCGCTGCCCGCCGCGCTCGAGCGCTCCGGCGGGGCGATAGGCAGTCGCCGTACCCGTGGCATTGGGCGTGTAATCGGTTTCCCAGATCCGGGCGGGCGGAAGATGGCTTTCGGGTACGTCGTCGAAGGAACCGTGCAGCCAGCCGTGCCATTCGCTCGGCACGCGGCTGGCATCGTTGGCACCTTCGTAGATCACCCAGCGGCGTTCGCGCCCGTCCCCGGTGGTCTTCTTCGACCGGTAGTACTTGTTCCCCTGCGCATCGGTGCCGACGTGTTCGCCATTGCGGGCCGACCACAGATGCGTGCCGATGGTGGCACCGTTCCACCAGGTGAAGATCTTGCCGAGGAAGTTCATGTCCGCGCGGTTAGCCGTTTATTCGCCGTGCCTCAAGCACCCGCGTGCGGGCCCGCGCGACTTTACCATTCGACCCGGTCGCCGGGTTCGATCCCCAGTTCCGCCGCGCGTCCGCCGCGCAGTTCGAGCACGCCCAGTACCGGGCCCACCGAGTAGACCGGGTCGAGCGAATAGGGTTCGGTCTCGGCGGCGATATTGCTGATCCGGTTGTCCGGCCCGACATAGATGATGTCGAGCGACAACGGCGTGTTCTTCATCCAGAAGCTTTGCGCGCGCGTTCCGTCATAAGGAAAGATCATCCCTTCGAAATCGCCGAGCTCGGTGCGGAACATGAGGCCGCGGGCCTGCGCTTCGCGCGTGTCGGCCACCTCGACCGCGAACTGGTGGCGGTCTTCGCCGCTGGTCACGGTCAAGGGAACGACCGCGAGGCCCGAAACGGGGTGGACCGCGGCTTCGGGGGCCTGCGCCTGCGCGCCGGCCGGCTCGGAGGAGGCCCCGGCCTGTGTCTGCGGCGAACACGCAAGCAGCGCCGCCATCCCGGCCATGGCGGCCAGCACCTTCATTCGTACCCCTCGGCGGCTTCCGCGACCCATTCCTCTAGCTCCTCGACATCGCGCGCTTCGATCACGCGCCGGGCAATTTCGAAATCATGGCCTGCGCGCACCATCGCGGCAAGTCGCTTCTCGTGCAGCTTGCGCTGCGCCTCGGCGTCGCCTTCTGCCGGGCGGGCATAGGGACCGAAGCGGCGCTTGCGCGCCAGCACCAGCGCCGCGCGGCGCCGCTGGTGCTCGCCGGGTTCGAGCGCCTGGCGCAAGTCGTCCTCGATTCCCGCCGCCCGCAAGGCCTGCTCGACCCGCCGGGCGCCATAGCCGCGCGCTGCCAGGTCACCCGCCTTGGCGCGGCCATAGGCCTCGTCGTCGACATAGCCCCGCGCGACGAACTTGTGCAGCAAACCGTCGAGATCGGGCTCCTCCCCCTCGGTGAACCCGCGTTCGCGCAGCTTGCGCTGGAGATAGGTCCGCAGCTTGCCCGCGCTGGTCGAAAACCGGGCGACGTAGGACACCGCCAGCTCTTCCAGCCGGATGCGATCAAGCGGTTTTGCCCGGCGACGAGCACGACCGGATGTTGTGCGTTCATCATCCATGGGCCATATTCCTGCCACAGTCCTTTAAGATTGGGAAATGTGGGAGAGCGCGCCCATCCTACAATGAGCGCGAAAGAGCACGCAAAGAGAATGGCCGAAAGGCCCCAGCTATTCACGGGTATCGCCGAAAATTATGACCGACGCCGTACTGACGCCGACGCCGAATGACTGCGACCTGCCACGCCGCCGGTCGGACTTCGCGACGTTCAACGAGGCTATCGATTACGCTGCGCGAAGCGCCAAGGGCCTCAACTTCCACGACATGCGCGGGACGCTGGAACGGGTCTATCCCTATGCGCAGATGCAGCAGGACGCGCTGCAGGCCGCGTACCGGCTGGTGGCGATGGGTATTCGCAAGGAAGACCGCGTCGCGCTGGTCGCTGAGACCAGCGCCGAGTTCGCCGCATTGTTCTGCGGCTGCACGCTGATGGGCGCGTGGCCGGTCCCGCTGCCCTTGCCGACGACCTTCGGCGGCAAGGAAAGCTATATCGACCAGCTTTCGGTCCAGCTGCAGAGCTCGGACCCGAAAATCCTGATCTATCCCGCCGAAATCGCCGAAATGGCCAAGGCCGCCGCCGACCGGCAGGGCTGCGACGGCGAAGGCTGGGACGATTTCGCCCAGCGCGCCGGCCCGCCATGCGAGCTGCCCGAAGCGCAGCCCGAAGACATTTGCTACCTGCAATATTCGTCGGGCTCGACGCGCTTCCCCACCGGGGTCGCAGTGACGCACGAGGCGCTGCTCCACAATCTGCGTGGGCATGCCGAATCGATGCATATCGGCACCAACGACCGCGTGGTCAGCTGGCTGCCATGGTATCACGACATGGGTCTGGTCGGCTGCTTCCTGTCGCTGATCGCCAACCAGGTGTCGGTCGACTACCTGCGCACCGAGCATTTCGCCCGCCGCCCGCTCGCCTGGCTCGACCTGATCAGCCGCAACCAGGGCACCACGCTCAGCTATTCGCCCACTTTCGGTTACGATATCTGCGCACGGCGGATTTCCAGCCAGAGCCACGTCGCCGACCGCTTCGACCTGTCGCGCTGGCGGGTGGCGGGCAATGGCGCGGACATGATCCGTCCCGACGTCATGCAGAATTTCGTCAATGCCTTTGCCGATGCCGGTTTCCAGGCAAGCAGCTTCAACCCCAGCTACGGCCTCGCCGAAGCCACGCTGGCCGTAACGGTCATGCCGCCGGGTGAAGGCATCCGCGTCGAACTGGTCGAGGAAGAACGCCTGTCGGGACGCCCCCGCGACCTGTCCAAACCCGCGCGGTACCGCGCCATCGTCAATTGCGGCAAACCGATACCGGGCATGGATGTCGAGATCCGCGGCGAGAACGGCCGGATCAAGGGCGATCACCAGATCGGCAAGGTCTGGTGCCGCGGCAAGAGCGTGATGCATTCCTATTTCCGCAACGAGGAAGCAACCACCGACTGCCTCGTCGCCAAGGACAATGGGGACGTCTGGCTCGACACGGGCGACATGGGCTACATGGCCGATGGCTATCTGTTCATCGTCGGCCGCGCCAAGGACATGATCATCATCAATGGCAAGAACCTGTGGCCGCAGGACATCGAATGGGCGGTCGAGCAATTGCCGGGCTTCAACCACGGCGACATTGCCGCCTTCTCGGTCGATACCGACAATGGCGAAGAAACCCCCGCCGTGCTGGTCCATTGCCGCGTCTCGGACCCCGAAGAGCGGATCAAGCTGCGCGACCAGATCGCCGACAAGGTCCGCGGCGTCACCGGAATGAGCTGCGTGGTCGAGCTGGTCCCACCGCGCACCCTGCCGCGCACCAGTTCGGGCAAGCTCAGCCGGGCCAAGGCGAAAAAGCAGTATCTCGCTGGCGAAATCGTACCGCTGGACCTGGCCGCCTGAAGCAATCGCCCCCGGTCGGGCGCTGGCGCTGCGAACGGACCCTTTTCCGAATTGCCTTGCGCTTCGCGCCATCGCCGCGGCACTATCGCTGCGCCGCGCGACTGCGCGCTTGAAGATCGTGTATTGCCACCCTAATACAGGATTATAGCCGCTTGGAGAGATCTGCGCCCATGAGCGATACGAAAACGCCGACCGCAACTGCCACCGAAACCGCCTTCGACCTCACGCCGCCCGATCCCGTGCCCGAGGTCAAGCCGGAGAAGGCTGCGGGCCTCGTCCCGGTTTCGGAAGAGGTGAAGAGCAAGCTGCAGACCAAGGTCGACGGCTTCGTCGCCGATCTGATCGCCGAGGATGCGAATTCACCCGAATTCGGCAAGAAGGTCGACCAGCTGACCAATATGGGCCGCAAGGAAATCATGGCTGCGGCGGGCATGTCCAACCGTTTCCTCGACCGGCCGGTGCGCGCAATGGACAAGGACGAAGGCGTCGGCGCCAATCTGGCCGAACTGCGCCGCGTGGTGGAAGACCTCGACCCCGGCAAGCGCGGCAAGCTGTCGGGTCCGCGCAAGATCCTCGGTATCATTCCCTTCGGCAACAAGCTGACCAATTACTTCCGCAGCTACCAGAGCGCGCAGACGCATATCCAGTCGATCCTCAACAACCTCGCCAGCGGCAAGGACGAGCTGATCATGGACAATGCCGCGATCGACGTCGAACGGCAGAAACTGTGGGAGGCGATGGGCAATCTGGAACAGATGATCCACATCTCCAACTCGCTCGACGCGAAGCTGGAGGAAAAGGCCGCCGAACTCGACGCGACCGATCCGGCCAAGGCCAAGGCGGTGCGC
>Ga0098074_1000409_pt1 | contig 30302 bp, 27 predicted proteins | sample 32_taG_FD_75064 | JGI IMG/M metagenome (GOLD analysis project Ga0098074, IMG submission 75064) | Marine viral communities from the Gulf of Mexico - 32_GoM_OMZ_CsCl metaG | ecosystem: Environmental > Aquatic > Marine > Oceanic | place: Atlantic Ocean: Gulf of Mexico | collected 2015-07-12
CAGCCTGAGCATCGGCGCGTCGCAGGGCAGCGCCATCGTCAGCGAAGCCGTGCAGGCCACAGCAAGCGCCGAAGACGGCTACGCGGTCGCCAACCTCGCGGTCGGGGCCGTGTCCGCTACGGCATCCGCAAGCTACGGCTTCCTGCCCGAGTTCGACGAGTTTGTGACCACGGGGACGTGGTCGAGCACCGTTACTTTTGCAGAAGGCGATCAGTTCATCGTAGAACTGTCCGGCGCTAATGCGGCAACCAACCCGCGTTGTCGGGTCAGTGTCAGGATTGAGGAAACATTCTAATGGGCGACGGCGGCAACGGCTGGGACGAGTATCGGAAGCTAGTCATGCGTGAAATTGAACGTCTGACGAGCGAGATCCGTCATTCTCGGAACAACCATGAACAGGGCCTGCAAGGGCTTTACGAACGCCTCATCGAAACAGAAAAACACGTAGCCACGCTTCAGGTGAAGTGCGGCATTTTTGGTCTGCTGGGCGGCCTGATCCCTACCGTGACCGCTTTGATCCTTAAAGCATGAGAACCACCTTCATCATTTTCGTCTGCCTGCTGCTGACTAGCTGCGGCATCTTCACCCCCGAGCAAGTCAACAGCATCGTCGAGACGATCAACCAGATCGAAGACCAGGGCGGTCTGACCTCGATCCAGGCAGAAGCTCTGCGTAACGCTGTGATGGCGAACACGGGTGAGCCTTGGTATCTCCAGGTCGGTCGCGTGGTGTTGGAGGTTGGTCTTGCTGTTGCTGGTGTTCGCCTGTGGCGTGGCCCGGCTGCCCCGATGGCAGAGCGTGTTGCTCGCATCGCGGCTAAGAAGGCTGAGTAATGGACATGCGGCTCGGCATCGAGCCGCTGCACGTCATCGAGCGGCGGCACATCCTCAAGGCTGTGGAGGCGTGCAACGGCAAGGTCGCCTACGCGGCGGAACTGCTGGAGATCGGTCGCGCCACCATCTACCGCAAGATGGCCGAGTGGACGGACGGCAAGGTTCGCCATGCGCTCAAAACCATGACGCCTAAGCGTGACTGGGCGAGGCTAGTTGGCAGTGAAGATGGCCCGCTCCTGCGTAGGCGACACTGCGAAGAGCGGATCGAGCTTCACGGGGGCAACCTGACCGAAGCCGCTGCCTCGATGGGCGTCACCATCGCGCGCCTTCAATACAGCATGGGCGTCTGGCACCGCGACAACGAGGCCATCATCAACGAGAAGGCGCGCAGCGAAGGTATCAGCGCCGACGAGATCGAGGTCATGCTGCGTCGCCGGTCGATGGAGGAGCACGCCCAGCGTTGCGGGTTCTCGATCACTACGGGTTACAAGATGATCGACGAGGCGTGCGCCCTGGTGGGCCTGCGCCGTTACCGACACTGGCTGTTTCTATGCAAAGAGCAATCGTCCTAATCGCCCTGTTTGTAGTGGGTTGCAGGCTTCCTGAGCCCGTTCCGCAGCCTCTGGAGATGATCCAGGCCAAGGCTTTGACCCGCGAGGACTTCAACCTGGAGTTGATGGGCAGGGCGAACCGTGAGGCGAGTTACCTGCCGGACCAGTTCGCGACCGTCAACATCCACAACATGCCCGAGTTGGCTGACGTGGACGGTGGGCTCCCGGTCCTGCTGCCTCCGCAGACCCGTCCCCTGACCGGGCAGGAGTTCATGCTCCGCTGGGTTACGCGAGCCGTTGCACAATACCCCGAGGGCGTCGAGGACAGCTACGACCCCGCCAAGCGGGTGCCGCCGAACTACTGGACGATTCCGAGCATTGAGACTTACCACCCTGCTCTGCGCCCTGACCTGCCCTGTGCCCTGATGTTGAGCCTGGAGCGACCGGGGCCGCCGCAGCCGATCCCGAACGCCCTGGGCGCGATGATGCAGGTGCCACCGGATTACGTGCTGGTTCCCGAGCGGATTCTGGAGCCAAACCGGATTGCGCCGCAAAACCGACCCGGCGTTCCGTTCGAGTTTGTGCAGGACGAATACGGCAAGATCCTGCTGCGCCTCACTATCCCCAGTAATATCAACGGGTTACAGGTGTGGTGCCAGCTACTCGTTGCGGATTACCGCGTTCCCGCAGGCTGCGTCAGCACCCCGATGGTGGAAATCAACATCGGTAGTCGGTAGAGCGTAAAAAAGGCGCTTCCGCTGCGCCGTAATTTGTTATCTTCCCGGGCGTGAACCAACACGTTTCGGATGAGTTGATCGACCTAGATGCGGCAGAGCGATCTGACCGTATCCAAGGTCGTATTAACGAGCATCGCGAAGACCTGCGTTGGCTCATGGGGACGCAGAGTGGCCGCCGCATCGTTTGGCAGTGGCTTCAGGAGATGCGTGTCTTCGCGCCTGTGGTTGACACAAACGGCCTAGCGCAGAGCCACAAGGCTGGCGCTCAGGCTGTGGGCATGAAGATCACCGCAGACCTTCTGGATGCGTGCCCCGACCAGTTCACCTTGATGCTCAAGGAATCCCGTGTCAGAGACGCAAACAGAAACTCCCGAAACTAATAACGAGGGGCAAGTTGCTGAGTCTTTGCTGACCGGCCAAGAGGTCGATCAGCAACCGCAAGAGCAGCAACCGCAGGAAGCTCCTGTTGAACAGGAACAACCGGCGGAAGCCAGCGAACCCGAGGGTGCGCCAGAGTCATACGAGTTCAAAGCCTCAGAAGGCGGCGATCTCGATGTTGACTCGGGTGCGGTGCAAGCATTCTCGGAAGCCGCCAAGGAACTCAACCTGACTCAAGATCAGGCCCAATCAGTGCTCGACAAGGTCGCCCCGGCGCTGAAGCAGCAGAACGAGGAATACATCAACACTCTTCGTTCCGAGTGGGTTGAGTCCGTCAAAGCCGATCCTGAGATCGGTGGAGATCAACTTCAGGCCAACCTGGGCAAAGCCGTGCGCGTCCTCGACGCCTTCGGCACGCCCGAACTGAAGTCGCTGCTAGGGGAGACAGGTCTTGGCGATAACCCGGAGATCATCCGGTTCCTCGTCAGGGCGCACCAAGACATCGGTGAGGATCGGTTCCTCACTGGTAGTCAATCGGACAAGGAACAGACGTTCTCTGCCCGAGATTTCTACAACAACTCAAAGATGAACTGAGGAGTTCTAAACCATGGTTGTTAGCGCAACTACCCACCCGACGCTGCTCGACTACACGAAGCGTCAAGACCCTGATAAGAGCATCGCGACCATCGTCGAGACGCTCGCCCAAACCAACGAAGTCCTTGAGGACATGGTCCACCTTGAGGGCAACCTTGAGACTGGCCACCGCACCACGATCCGCTCGGGCCTTCCGGCTCCGACGTGGCGCAAGCTCTACGGCGGCGTTCAGCCGACCAAGAGTGAAACGGTCCAGGTAACGGACACCATCGGTATGATGGAAGCCTACGCCGAAGTGGACAAGCAACTCGCTGACCTCAACGGCAACACGGCTGCGTTCCGCATGTCGGAAGACATGGCCCACCTTGAGGGCATGAATCAGGAGTTCGCCAGCACGCTGTTCTACGGCGACGAAACCACGGCGTCCGAGGAGTTCACCGGCTTCCTGCCGCGCTTCAACTCGTCGTCTGCCGAAAGCTACGAGAACGTCCTGTTGGGCACTGCCTACGGCGGTGCGACTGCGGCGGACGACAACAACACTAGCATTTGGCTCGTTGTCTGGGGTCCGAACACCTGTCACGGCATCTACTCCAAGGGCAGCCAGATGGGTCTGTCCAAGGAAGACAAGGGTCAGGTGACCATCGAAGACACCACCGGCAACGGTGGCGGTCGTATGGAAGCCTACCGGACCCACTACAAGTGGTGCACGGGCCTGAGCGTTCGCGACTGGCGTTACATCGTGCGTATGCAGATTGACGCTGACAACCTTGGCGCAGAGTCGACCGCCTCGAACGGCATCGCGGACCTTACCGAGATGATGTCAGACGCTTGCGAACTGATCCCGAGCCTGAGCGCGGGTCGCGCTTCGTTCTACTGCAACCGCAAGGTCAAGCAGACGCTGCGTAAGCAGTTCGTCAACAAGGTCAAGCAGTCCACGCTTGGCATGGACGAGATCGGCGGGCGTAGCACGCTGACCTTCGACGGCATCCCGATCCGCAAGGTGGATGCCCTCACCCTCACTGAAACCCGAATCAGCTAACAGGAGGACACACACATGTTTATCGACTCAAGCCTTGAGTTTGCGGACAACACCAGCGTGCCCCTGACTGGCACTGCGACTGACGACCTGATGATTGGCGAGATTGACCTGCGACCCGTAGGCGTCTCGGACAACACCACTGTAGATTTCTCCGCCGGGGAACCACTCTACTTGGTCATTGAGGTCAACACGGCCATTAGTGGCGCTGGCTCTTCTTACGCTTTCTCGCTGTATACCGACGACGTTTCGACGACGGCGGGCGCGGAGTCTGCTGGCCAACAGATTTTTGACACTGGCCTAAAGGGCGTTAACAGAAATGCTGGCAAGCGCCACGTCTTTTCTCTGCCCGAAGCTGACTACCAGCGTTACTTGACGCTGCACGGTCGCTCCGACAACGGAACCGCTCCTACTGCTGGCGCGATTACGGCCTTCATCACGAAGGACGTGACCAACTGGACCTCGACCGACACCCGCGTCAACGTCTGATGAAGGTTCAGGCAACCGCTAAGGGGGTCTACGCTTCTCGTCGCTGGAAGCCCGGCGACGAGTTCGAGGTAGTAGCCCACAACTTTAACCCTGCGTGGATGCGTAAGGTTGAAGAAGAGAAGGCTCCCGCCAAGCGAGGACCGGGACGCCCGAAGAAGCAGCCGAAGGAAACCAAGCCTTCGGTTGAGGATCAGGCGGAAGCCTGAGCCACATAGTGCGGGGGTTGCAGCCGCCGCCCCCGCGCTATACCTGACGGCGGCTACTTGAGGTAAGCCCGTGGCCGTCAGAAAGTTCATCCTCGTTACCGGACAGAGTAACGCGACTGAGGAACCTCCTGCTCAAAGTTGGGAGGACGAGAACCCCTACCTTAGTCTCAGAAGCCCGCAGCACGTCGCTACTAAGACTCCGCAGTTTGCGAACGGAGCTTACAACGACCTGATTACCCTGCCCTACACGTTCAACGGCGGGCAGCAGACGGGCATCTTGGGAGACGGGGCACGCTCGGACAGTTGGCAATACGTCAACGTTTTGGGCACGGCATCGCAGGCCCTGCGTTACCTGACGTTCTACGACCCGAGCGCCAGTTACTTCAACAGCCTCGCGGTCACGAACACCTACCCCGGCACCGGGCGCATCCTAGAGGGCAGCACGTCGTCGTCGATCAAGACCAGCGTGTCTTGGCAGGAAGACCCATCCGGCATCAAGATCACGCGACAGCGCACGGGTCAGACCCACACGATTAACAGCACTGACACGGGTGCCACGGTCACGCTGGACACGCCCATGCTTCCGGCTCCAGAAGTCGGTGAGTTGTTCACCTACGAGGTGGAGACGTGTGTGCCAACGGACGGCCAACACAGCGCGTCGCAACTGGCGTTTAAGAACACGTTTGGTGGCATCAGCTTCTTCCCTAGCCAGGAAACTAACCTTGGTAAATACACCAGCTACATCTCGGACATCCGTGACTCTAGCGGCAACGCCTTGCCGATGCGGGTCAACTGTCGTTCGCGGCTGTTCCAGGTTGGTGACGCTGTTACGTTTGAGAATGGCGCAGTCGGCACGGTCACTTACGTCGGCGGTGTTGTCGCAGGTGCGGCAGGCCAGAAGTATGTCACCCGTGTCGGCACCCCACTGGAAACCCGAGACGTAGCCAACGGCGACTGGGATTACACCAACAACCGCATCAATCTCAGCGGGCACCAGTTGGGCGACCGTGAGCCGATCACGTTTACTCCAAAGGCAGACAACACTCTGCCAACTGAGATCGAGCAGGGTCGGACCTACTACACGGCGACCTTTGACAGAAACATCGACATCCCCTACACGGCTTGGGGTGCAGGTCTTACGGCTCTTGATCCTAGTGCGCCCAACACTGCTTGGGAGACATTTGATTTCACTATAACCATTACAGGCCACGGCCTGATTGATGGCGACATCGTTAGGTTTGCCGCTGGCGGCGACTTCCCTACTGACGACGCGCTCGTCCTGCCTGCTGCTGACCCCGCCCTGACGCCACCTGTTGCTAGCACGCTCTACTACGTCAAGCGGATCGACGACGACACGTTTGAGCTTTACACCGACGCCAACCTAACAGGTCAAGACAAAACGGTTTCATGGGACACCGTTCCTACTGATGGCTCTGTCACGCTAGAGCGCATAACTGGCAACGTAACGCACAACAGCTTCCAGATCGTCAAGGACACGCTGACCTGGACGCCAGATAAATACCAAGCCGGAACAGGCGACCCTGTGGTCTACAACATTCAGATCACCAACCACGGGCTGCAAAACGGAGAGCAAGTCTACTTTGCATCTGGCTCAAACCTGCCTGCGGCAGACACTAGCAACGAAGACGTTGTGGCAGCACAGGTTGACACGACCTATTACGTCTTCCGTGTAGATGCCGACAACTTCCGACTTTACACGCAGCCGGATTATGGGCTCGCGACCCTGGGGGGCGTGCAGGTTGGATGGGATCTTACAACAACGCCCAGTGGGGGTAGCACCCTTCGACCCCGCACGTTCTTCGCGTGGGATGAGAAACTGGCGATCACTGCCCCTGCCTCTGGCACCACATCCTGCACGATCACGCGGCTAGACAGTTACTCTGACTTCTACATCTCAGACACTCTGGGTGGTGAGGAACTCGATTCGGATGGTCAGAGTGGTCGAAGTCCCCTTGTTAGCCTGGAAGGCCGCCAGTTTGCCAACGAGTTGCTGACGGTTCCGACCGCCATCTTCCGAGGAAGCCTGACAGGTCTGCAAGCCCGCTGCATTAGCGGCGAGTCTCAGAACGAGGGGGAAGCCCGCGCTCTCAACGACATTGAGTTGGCTGGCACCCCTCCGATCACCTACGTCAACTGTGACGCTTTCCCTGTAACGCCTGCGGCTGGCGACACGTTCGTCATCGAGCCTCAGAACCAAGTAGCCGAGTTCCACAAGTGGGCGATGTGGCTGCCGTGGTGCCCTTTCGAGGGCAAGGCTCAGTATGACGGCCCTGGTCTGGTTGCTTGGCTCATCAACTCGGGAGGCAAAAACCTCTTCTTCAGCGTAGCAGGCTTGAAGGCTCCGGTAGAGGTCGGGATGAAGGTCCGGCTGTATACGGACGGTGCTCTCCCGGCATCTCTGGTGGCGGGCAGGGACTACTTCGTTGCAGAGGTTACGTCGCTGCCAGGGTTGTTCGGGGTTTACGGAATCGAGCTTAAGGCTAACTACGACGACACGGCGAAGATTGCCTACAGCGAAGACGACTTCATCGACCCCGCTTACTTCGGGGTGACCACGATGTTCGTGGTAGACCAAGCGGGTAAGGGCAACCCTTTCCCTCCTGGGTTCAACTACCCGAACCACTACGCGACGCCGCGTCCCTACCAGCCGTTCGATGGACCGATGTTCATGGCGAAGCAGCCGAGCGCCGCGTTCCACACCAGCCTGGGCTACAAGTTCTACGAGCACTACGGCGAGGTGTTCAACATCGCGCTGTCGGCTATCGGTCAGTCGTCCGTAGGCCACAAGGAGGTCCGTGACGTTAGCACGATCCTGACGGGTCACTCCTGGTATGACCGGATGCAGTTCAAGTCCTGGTCGCCGGGCGAGCCCAACAACTGCTTCTCGCGTGTCCTCGACACGCTGGACGCCGCCAAGACAGCGTTCGAGGCAGAGGGTGACACCGGAGAGTGCGTCGGCATCTTCTACGCCCAGGGCGAAACGGACGCCTTCCTGCCCCGCCTCGCGGACAACTACGAGAACGCGATGCGGAAGCTCAAGGCAGCCATGCGTCAAGCGGTCAAGGAGCGCGGGCTGACCTCGCTAGACGAGGACAAGATTCCGTTCATCCACCCGCAGATCAAGAACTACGACATCTACCCTGGCACCGAGGTCGTGAACGCTGCGATCACGGCGCTTGCGGACGAAGACCCTTACAGCCGCACGGTCAGCGTGGACGGCGTAGACCTGCTACCTAACGACGTTCACTACACGGGCAAGGGCATGAGCCTGCTTGGCGACCGTTGCTACGAAGCCTGGAAGGACATCCAGCGTTCGGGCTCGTCGGAGGTAGACATCTGCAACCTCGCCCTCACCAACATCGGTGACAAGGCCACCGTTACCAGCATCAACCCGAGCGATGGAAGCCACCAAGCAGATCTTTGTGCTCGCTACTATCCCTTGGCCCGAGATCTGCTTCTGGAGCGCCATCGCTGGGACTTCACCATACGACACGTCAGCCCCGTGGCTCTCACTGCTAGCGGACGCACTGACTGGGCCTACGCCTTCAAGCTCCCGAGCAACTTTACGGGGGTCATCTCGGTCTTGCCGAAGGACTCGACAGACGACCAGATCACGCAGGGCACCGCGTCTCCGCAGCCCTTCGCGATTGAGTCGAACGCCAGCCTAGACCGCGTGCTCTACACGAACGAGCCCGAGGTAATCCTGCGTTACCAAGCCAAGGTCACCGACAGCACGAAGTTCAGCCAGATGTTCGTCCACGCTGTCTCCTGGCAACTGGCAAGCATGTTGGCGGGTGCGCTCATCAAGGGTGACGACGGCGCTGCTGCTGTGCAGAACGCTACGAGGATGGCGGAGTTCTACACCGAGAAGGCGGCGGCCTACGACAGCCGCAGCACCCGTGAGAAGCCGGTCGTGGACGGCAACATCAACCCCTGGGATCGCTAGAGATGCCGAAGACGCGCAAGGTTCAGCTTTCGTTCTCGGGTGGTGAGATCGACACCCAGATGTATGGGCGCATCGACGCCCAGCAGTATCAGTCGGGTCTTGCCACCTGCAAGAACTGGATGGTTGACCCTCGCGGTAGCCTGCGTCGGCGTCCTGGTATGCAGCGTGTAGCGGGCAGCCTGGACAGCACCAAGAAGTCTAGGCTGATCCCGTTTACCTACTCGGTGGATCAGCAGTTAGCCGTTGAGTTCACGGACCAGAAGGTCCGGCTGCACAGTTACGGCGGGACAATCGTGTGGGCAGACTTCCGAGAGTTCGACTCGGACGGCATCGACACAACCGAGAACGTCATCACGTTCAAGGATGACCACGGCTTTGAAGACCAGGAGCCCATCGTCTTCTACGCGGAGGACCACGACTTTGGGGCGCTACCCAACCCGCTGACCGACCCAGACGGCAACTACTTCGTCAGGTCTGTAGACGCCCGGTCTATCAAGATCTTCGACGCCGCGACTAACGGCAACGTAGTCCCACTGACTAGCACCGGAACCTCCGACAAGAAGTTCTACGCCTTCAAGAAAGGCAGCAGAGAAGGGTATGTTGGCAACGCTCGGGCCTACAAGCGTTACGACAACAGCACGGGGGCATCTGCAACAGCCCTTCTCCGTCTACCTACGACAGTCAATTCTAATTTCCTCCTCAACTTTACGGGAGGCACGCTAGGTCCTGGCTCCACAGGCATCGGCAACGGCGTAGATCACGGCGATCTAAGGTTCTTCCAGGGCGAGGCTGTCGAACTTGTAGACCAAGTTGGCAACCCTTTGCCCGGCATCCCACGACCGTTGTTCGTGGACTACTTCGCCGCCGCCGTCAACACCAGCTTCAACTTCGGGCTCAGGACTGCGGAAGAGTATGTGAACACTCAAGCAGGCGGCAGGCCAAACACTTGGATCAACGCGACGACGCTTGAAAGCATCATCAACAACGCTGCTCTCACCGTCTCGCGCATTCACATTCGGCAATACTGGCGCAAGGGCGACTACGGATACATCGGCATTCCTGGCGTCAACACAACCCTGCTCCACAAGGTTGTCAGATTCTCTAGCGCAACATCTAGCGCCAACGCCAGTGGCTTTGTTGGCCAGATCGAGGACAAGTCTACAGAGGCATCAGACGACGGCGCTGTCGTCATCGCCACCCCGTTTACCGAGTCGGAACTGTTCGACATCGAATACGACCAGTCCGGTGACGTAGTAACGCTGACGCACCCGAACCACCGGCCCCATGAGTTGCGGCGCTACGGCGTGATCGAGTGGGACGTTTCCGAAGTCGATTTCTCACCGCCGCTGCCTGCCCCGACTGGACTGGCAGGCACGCCCCAGCGTGGTCAGGCTTACCAAGTACTTGATACGTCTTCGCCTACGGCTGGCGTTGTCGAGTTTACGTTCAATGACCCCGTCCCGTTTACATATGGAGACACGGTGTATGTTAGGGGCGGCAGCAGCACGGCTTCAGGGTATGGCTCAGTTGCTGACTTGACCACTAGTGGAACAGCAGTCACTGGCATCCAATTAAGGCTGCCAAACGGCAGCCCGTGGCCCGTTCCCACTCCGGTTGGCGCTGTCAGCGACGTATACTTCTACTACAGCGTTTCGACGGCAGATCCCGACGAAACCTACAAGGTTACGGCTGTAGACGAACGCGGCCAGGAGTCGCTGGGCTCCGATGAGTTCACGGTCCAAGACAACATCTTGGGTTCGCCGGGAGCCAGCAACGGATTGACTTGGAACTCTGTTAACGGGGCTCTGAGTTACAACGTCTACAAGAAGTTCAACGGCACGTTCGGGCTGATCGGCAGAGTAGACACCGAGCCGGGTGCGACTACTTACTCGTTTGAGGACGACGACATCGGAGTCGATCCTTCTCAGTCGCTACTGATCGAAGATCAGCAGGTCGAAGACAGTTTCCAGCCGCGAGCTTCCGCTCGGTTCGAGCAGCGCAGGTGCTTTGGTGGTTCTCCAGCCCTGCCTCGCACGCTCTTTATGAGCCGCACGGGCACGGAGTCATCGTTCTCCTACCGCTTCCCTGTCCAGCCTGACGACCGCATCGCGGTGCAGGTAGCCTCGCGTGAAGCCCACGTCATCCGTCACATCGTTCCGGTCCAAGACCTGATCCTGATGACGCAGCAGGGTGAGTTCCGCGTTACAGCGATCAACAGTGACGCGATTACGCCGAGCACCATCGCGATCCGGCAGCAGTCCTACGTCGGCAGCAACAGCGTTCACCCGCAGATCGTCAACAACTCGATTGTCTTCTGCTCTGAGCGTGGCGGTCACGCCCGAGAGTTGAACTACAAAGTCGAGAATCAGGGCTACCTGACAGGCGACCTGAGCCTGCGGGCAGCGCACCTGTTCGACGGCTTCACGCTCAACGACCTCGCCTACTCCAAGGCCCCGATCCCGGTTCTGTGGTTTGTGTCCAGCAGCGGCAAGCTCCTGTGCTTGACCTACATCCCCGAGGAGCGAGTGCTTGCGTGGCACCAGCACGAAACAGACGGGGCAATCGAGAGCGTCTGTAGCGTCTCAGAGGGCAACTACGACAACCTCTACGTCATCGTCAAGCGCGGCGATGATCGGAGCGTAGAACGCATCGTGCAAGTCCGTGAGGAGACTTTGGACGACGCGATCTACCTGGACTCCAGCGTCTGCAAGGACAACATCAACACGGGGACTAGCCAAGTGCTAATCACCAGTGATGGCCGGATGGCGAAGGGCGAGACGGTTACGGTCAACGCCGTGGCTGCGGATGGTCAGACCCCGGTCTTGGACGTGTTCAGCACCAGCGACATCGGGGACGAGGTGGAGGTGACGCATGGGACAGGCCGTTATCGCCTGCGCCTAGACTCGTTCATCCCCACGGTCGAGCGGTCGGGTCGTATTCACTACACGGGTGATTCTCTAGGCGCGACCTCGAACACGCCTCACTGGGATGCCGGGAATGTCGCCACGTTCTACGACAGTGACGAGCACCCTATCGTCAACGACGAACTGGTCAGGATGTCTTCGACAGGCACTCTGCCTACGGGGCTATCGTCTGCGACCAACTACTACGCTTTAGAAGTCACGCAGGACGCCAGCTTTACAATCAACTCTGGATTCCGTGGCATCCTATTGTCTTCGGCATCACACACCTTGAAAGACGGCGAAGGCGTCAAGATTAGCACGACAGGCACAATGCCTAGCGAGCTTGACCCAGACCAAGAGTATTTTGTCGGAATCTTCGGCAGCGCGGGCTTTTACCGACTGTATCTCGACCGCATTAATGCTCTGAATGGAAGCAACATCAACGTAGTCCAGTTTACAGGCGGCAGTGGCACGGTCACGGTTCGCAGGACTCGGAGTCTGCGCCTGCAAACCGTAGCATCTAGCGGGACACCAGTCAGTTGGACTGGCGCGGGCACTGGCGAGCACTCAGTCGTGCGCTCAGTCTACCGCGAAAGCAGCGACCAGCCTCACGGGTTGGCTACCGGCGACCTTGTCCGCACAGGATCAGATGTCCCTGGAGGCTTAGACGCTAACACGGTCTACTACGTCATCAGGGACTCAGCCGAAGAGTTCCGGTTTGCTACGTCTGCGTCAAACGCGGAAGCCGGAACGGCTGTGACGCTAACATCTCCGCCGTCTAGTGGGTTGCTGACAGTCACAGTTGGAGCCGAACTGAGCGAGGCTCAGTGCAAGGGCACGCTGCTTGAAGACTGGCCTCGCACCCTCAAGGGCACGCCGACGCCTAACTGGGCGTTTGCCCGCAAGGTCTTCTCAGGCTTCATCCACCTTGCAGGTCAGACCATCACGGTCTTGACCCGAGGCGGCAAGACGGAATCTGTAACGGTTGCGGCGGATGGCACCGTGACCCTGAGTGACCGGGTCGTCAAGATCTGCGGTGGTCTGCCCTACACGTCACAGGCCAAGACCCTGCCCATGAGCCTGGAGATCGAGGCTGGAGCGCAGGGCAGGACCAAGAGCGTCAACCAAGTCTTCGTGCGTGTCGAGGACACAGGCGCGTTGCAGGTGGGCATGGACGAGGCGGACCTCAAGTCTGTCACGGAGTTGAGTAACACGGCGCTGAAGACGGGCGAGTTCCGCACCAGCGTCCCGTCTACCTGGGACGAGGAGGGTCAGATCGTGGTGGAAGCCACGGGTGCTGCGCCTGCGTCCCTGTTAAACATCACGACCCAGGTGTCGCTCGGAGACTAGCATGAGCTTTAACCAACCACAGGGTCCGACTTCTCTACGAGGCCGGACTTATGCCCAAGCCCAGGAGATTGGGGCTGCCGAGTCTGCCGCGAAAGTCCAAGCCCAGTTAGATCAAGCTAAGAGCATCCAAAGTGCTGGCCTGATTTCTCAGATCGGCGGTGCCATCACGCAGGAGATCGCCAACTACTACTCTGCCAAGCAAGCCCAGTATGAAGCAAAGTCGCGGGCGTCTTCCATGCGGTTCCAGGCCGACATGGCGAACATCAGCGCGAGCATGGCGCAGGAAGATGCGGCCAGTATTCTGGAGGCGGGGCAGCAGCAGAAGGCGCAGCTAGCCATGCGCGCTGGGCTGGAGATGGCACAGGAACTAACTCGTCAGGGTGCTCGCGGCATCCAGATCGGGGTGGGGTCGGCTGCCGAAACGCAGGCTAGCCTGGATCTAGTCAAGGAGATCGACCTCTACAACATCGACACTAACGCGCTGCGTCAGGCGCAGGCCAAAAGGACGCAGGCGGTAAACCTCCGTGCTCAGGGGCTTCTGGGTCAGGTGTCCGCCTCGAACATGGAGCGCATGGCTGACACCGGATCTACAGCAGCCACGTTGCTTAGTGGCGCTGGCCGCATTGGTAGCGAGTTCATGCTTTACCGCGCCACGCAAGCCAACCGTAACCCGCGACTCAACTACTTCCGCTAATGCCTAGAGTTCCCAGTGTCGGGCTGTCGCCCACGTCGCGACCGCAGTTCCAAGCGCCGGGGGTCGTGGCGTTCCAAGGCGGCCCCGAGTTGCAGCAGATCGCCAGGGGTGGTGCTCGCCTGGAGCGTATCGGTCGGATCGTTGGGCAGATCGGCATTGAGGTCGAGGACAAGGTCAACGATGCCCGTGCGATGGAAGCGACCAACACCTTTGAGAATGGTGTTGCTCAGGCATTCTTGGAGTATCAGCAACTAAAGGGCAAGGATGGCGTAGACGGCTACGAGAACTTCCAGAAGCAAGTCGAGGAACTGCAAGACGGCGCGGGTTCTCTGTTGATGAACGACATGCAGCGTGCGTCTGCCATGCCGATCTTTGACAAGATCAACAGCCGGTTCAGCCTGCGTGCTCAAGAGCACTACATGGGTGCCGCTGCCGAATACAAGCAGCAGCAAGTCGTAGCCGAGCGCATCAAACTGGAAGACGCTCTGAGGTCGGAGCCACTGGGAGCCAACTCGGTTGCCCTGTTCATGCGCCTGCGTCAGAACTTGGCGAAGGAAGCCGAGGGCCTGGGCTACAGCGAAGACCGCCTAGACACTCACGTCCTTGAAGGGACGAGCAAGTTGGTCAACGACTTGTTCAACCACTACGCGGACAGTGATCGTCCCGAGGATGCCTTGGCATTCCTCAAGGCTGTCGAGGTGTTCGAGCAGTCCCCGATGGCGTCAAAACAGGGGCCGACCTCACTGCGGGGCAAGACCTACGCGGAAGCTCAGGCTGCGGCTAAGGCAGACCAGACGCCCGTGGGCGCGGTGATGTTCGACAGCACACGCAGCGCGCTCCAGAAGAAGGCGCAAAAGCTGGGCATGGACACCTGGGCCATGAGAACCGTGGACAGCTACAAGTCCGCGAGCGAAGCATACGAAGATTCCCAGTCTAAGTTCGATTCCGGCGAATGGACGGCGTCACAGCGTGAGGCTGTTGAAAAGCGCACCGCGTCAGTGTTTGACCGCAAGCAGACCCTTAGCATTCGTAACGCCAACGAAACCGAGGAGAATGCAAAAAGTGAATACCTGAACAAGGGGGAGATCAGCCAAGACACTAGAGACGCCTTGGACAATGTTCATAAACTCGACGACTTTGTCGGCTGGGCTCGTCAGTTCAACCGTGGCCAGACCACTGTCGATGGGGATCCAGATAAGTGGGCTGCCTTCCAGGTCCACTGGGACAACGACTCTGGAGTTAAAAAGAAGGCTGCCGGAATACGCACCCGAAAAGACCTGGGTGCTGTTTTCTTCGAGGCCAAGGGTAACGGTGCCTCCCGTGACGAAGCCCTAGCTTGGACGAAGAGGGTTGCCAACGCCTCCAACTTGGGGGTCACCGTAGACGTAAACGAAGAGTTGCGCGACCAAGGCATCGGCACCGTCGAAGATCGTCAGCAATACGCAACCCGGTGGTTTAGCGGTCAGTGGGATCCGCTTATCGAAAAGGCCAAAGAGGAGGGGGACTCTAAGGGTAGTAAGGCCGTCTTGGCGTTGAAGTCTAGTAGACAGAGTCAGTTTGCAGAGGCGTATAACAAGAAGGTTCGGGAACTGGCTGCCCTAGATACTGGTCTTCAGGGAGAGAAGTTGCTGGAGCGTGCTCGCAGAGAAGCCTGGGAAGACGGCATCCGAACCTACGAGGTCGGCGGGGAGACTCGAAAGATCAACACTTGGACGGCGCTGCCTTCCGAGATCGAAGCCGCCACCATTGCAGCATCTCCTGTTGGCACACTTAGCACCCTAGAGGGTTATGCAACTACGAAACGTATCGTGGGGGAGCCAGAAGATGAGCGTCGCCAGCAGACGATTCTGGAAGCTGCGGAGCAAAGGTTCGTAAGCGAAAACATGCCAGCGGCGATGCTAGCGGAGTATGCACAAGGCCGGGCAGATCTAGCACGCAACACGTATGCGGCTCTTCGCATGATGGGGGTGCAGCAGATGTTCTCGGGAGCCATGGCTACAGCGGCATCTGCCCAGGCTTTCCCGCCCATGCCGCAACGTGCGGCGCTGGACATTGACTCTCCAGCCGGTCAGTTCCGACTCTTGCAAATTGCTCAACAGATACAGTTAGAGGACACCGATTCTTTTACGGATGGGGAACGGCAACAGCAACTCAAGCGCGAGCTTTGGTCCGCCATCAATCAAGACATTGAGATCGACAACTGGTTGACCGAAGCCAGAGACAATTACTTTAAGGGCAGGGCGTTCCTGTCAGACCCAGGTGCAGTTAGCTTCTTAGAAGACCGATACAGGAATGAGGGTGGCCGTCCCCGAAACTATTGGAGGACTAGAGGCTTGACGGACGAGTCTTTCGAGGAAGTGCTAAGGCTGCACCCCACGTTCGCGACGGCTCGCTCAGGCAGCCCAACATTCACGTTGAATCGGAAGCAGTATTGGACGGCCCAACCCTTCCCTGAAGAAATGCAGCCGGAATCGTCGGAGGTCGGACGATGAACGACTTTGTTGGAACGCCGCCGCTGTTCGGTGAAGCGCCGAGCCTGCCGCAACAGATCCGCTTCAACCTGATGGAGCCGCCCGAGCAGGATCCCAAGAAGGCCAGGGAGAAGAAGGTTCTTGAGAAGGCTGGGGTAGACCCTGCTCTCGAACTGGAAAAAGCCAAGGCTCGGTTCCTGGCTGAGAAGTTCAGTGAAACTAACTGGGTGCAGCGTCACCCCACCTTGGCAGCCAAGCTGGCTGACCGTGACTTTGTGCAGGTAGCCCGAGATGATCTGGGCAACCTGATCGAGACGGAGGGCTTCGTCAACGAGGTTGCTAACGCATGGCGTGTGTCTCGCGACACAGTGTTTGCGGGCAAGATCGGAACCCGAGCCATGCTGGAGGGGCGCGACCTGTATCCCTACGAAAGGGAGAGGCTGAAGCGTGCCCAAGAGCTTGCCAGTGCCCACATGGCTAGCGACCCCGGCTTCTTTGCGGCATCAACCGAACTAGCGGGAACCTTGGTAGAGACAGCAGGCGTTTCGGCGGTTGCTGGCGCAGTAACCGGAGCAGTCTTCCCGCCTGCTGCGCCTTACGTAGCGGGCGCGGCTGCCTACGCGGCGAGCTTTCAGCTAGAAGGCGGCAACCTCTACGCTGAACTCTTGCGCGAGTTTCAGGGCTCTATCACCCCGGCTGAAGCCAAAGACATCGCGATTGGCTACGGCTCCGTCATTGCCGGTGCAGACTTGATCGGCCTCAAGGTAGCGACGGCTCCGATCAAGGGACTGATTAAGGAGATCGCCAAGAAGCGATCCAAGGGCCTGCTGACCCGAGAGGCTGCGTCTCGCATGACGCTGAAGATCGTGGGCCAAGGCTTAGGCGGAGCCTTGGGTGAGGCCACGACGGAGGGTGTCCAAGACGTTCTGCAAGAACGCGCCAAGCGCGTCGCCTCTGAGATCTACCGACCGGATAACCTCTACGAGCCGGAATACGAAGAGGCTTTCTGGCGGGCTTTTAGCCACACCTTTAAGGGCATGGTTCTGATGGCGGGCGTTCCAACAGGAGCCCGAGTCATCAACAGAAACATCCAGGTGGCCAACGCCAACTACGACTACGAGAAGGCCAAGCAGGCTGCTGAGATTCGTGGGCGTAGCAAGTCTCCTGATGCACAGCGCGAAGTAGAGGCTGCTGCTGATGAGACGGACACGCTCAACTCCACCTACTACGTCCGAGCCCAAGACTTTAACAAGGCAGTCTCCGAGCTAGCGGAGAAGACGGACGTGACGGAGCAGCAGGTTCGCGACACGGTAGAGGCCAACAGCCCTGGCCTGATGGCGAAGATCGACGCGGCTGCGGAGCACGATGGCGAAGTCGCGCTGACCAAGTCTGAGTGGGGCGCTGCGTTCGACAACACCCAGTTCCGAGAGACTGCCCTGTTAAACACCGCGTTCGAGGAAGACGGTCTGACTCAGCGTGAAGCCAAGGAGGTAGATCTCATTCGCGACAAGATCGTGAAGGAGGACAGCGACGCCGCTACCAAGAAACTTCAAGACCTGGAACAGTTCGAGCGCGAACTCCGTGAGGTCCGCAAAGACATCAACAGTCAACTGCGCGAGGCCCTGAAGGGCACGGACGCCGAACTAACTCTGAACGCAGCAGCGAACACCTCGATGCTGCTCGGCTTCATCCGTCGCGCTGCGCTTCAGATGAACATCTCGCCCAAGGAGTTCGTAGAGAAGCACCTGCCGCAGATCGTGCAGAAGCGTCTGGATGCCAAGCAGGCCCAGCAGCAAGATCGACCCACAACCCTTCATGCTTTGGGTGGCATTACTGCTCAACCCGATCTTGCCCAAGCCTCTGCAAACGCTACCCCAGCACAAGTCGCTGTATTTGAGTCGTTCTTGCCTGCCAAAAACGAGCAGGGGTTGTTCACTGTTGCGGGTGAAAGTGTTGACCCTAACAACGGTCGCTTCGTCAAGATGACGGAGGCTTCCCAGGCTTTTGCAGATGGACGGATTACTCGGGAGCAAAGGGATGCTCTTGTTGAGATATACATGCCTGTGGCGCTAGACGATCAAGTCTATTCTCCAGCCACTCCTGAGAAGATGTCTCAGGCCCTTAACAAGAAGCAGGCTCCTTTGGTTAACGCTCCTGTTCAGGAAGGCCAAAGAGTTGGGTTGAGACTAGATATTCCAGCCGTCAAGAAGGGCGCTCGCGTGGTTGCTATCCACGAAAGCGGGGGTGCCGGTGGAGGAACTCACATCCGGTATGCTAGCGCGGCCCGTGTGACTAACGCGGAAATGTCTTCCAAGGAGAAGCGAGCGCAGCAGACAGCGGCAGGTAAGAAGAAGGATAAGTTAGCCGTCATTTACGGCGACTACACCTCGATAAGCCCAGAGGAAGCCGTCCGTATTGCGACGCAGGCTCTAACAGATCCTGCGTGGCGTCAGGTCGGATTCGATCCCGTCCGACACTCCTACTACTACGACCGCAAGACGGGTGAGCCGCTAGTCAGCGCCGACGAGGTGGTGCAGGTCGGCAGTCAGGTGTTCGCGAAGAACGCCAAGGTCGGCAAGCGGACTGACTTTTTGTATAGCACGGACGTTGTTCCAAACGGCGCGTCCGACTGGAGCGCAATTGGTGGAGCAGCCGATGCCGCCGCAGGATCTCGCAAAGACAAACTGTCTTTTGCTAAAGACAACGGCATACGGGTGTTGGAAGACGTTGATGGCAACGTCTACTTCGAGATGCCTAACGGCACAGTAGCCGACAATCTAGTAGATGATCGAACAGACTTGTCATGGCCTGACTCCACGTTGCTGGAGTTCATGCAGGAAACCAAGTCTACGTTTGTAGACACGCCTGCACACCAATTGACTGAGGACGAGTATGTCCAGCACCTTGTCAACTTGGTGGATAACGGCATGTATGTCAGGGAGTTCTTCGAGAGCAACCCTGACTTTGTTGGTCCAAGTGGTGTCCCCTCAGACAAGCTGATTGACGAGAGAATCGCTCAATACGAGTCTGACCCAAACGCCTTTAAAGAGCAGGCGAGGGCAGAGCACGCCGAGGCTGTTCAGTTTGCGGCTTCTCTAGGGGACACCCTCTACAGCAAGGAAGGCGAGCAGCGCCGCAAACTCGGCGCAGCCGAAGTCGAAGGCGGGAAGGCCATCACGAAGATCCTGCTCGACCCCGACGCCAAGCCCACAACTCTGATGCATGAGTTGACGCACTGGAACTTAGAGTTGATGGCGGACATCGGCCTGGACATCGAAGCCAAGATGGCGCAGGAGGGCTACGAGGCGACGGCTTTGGAGAAGCAAATGCTGGACGACATCCAGCGCCTCCTCAAGTGGTCAGGATTCGAGGGCACACTGACTGAGTGGCGTGGTATGACCATCGACCAGCGCCGTGAGTATCACGAAGTAGTCGCGATGAGCTTCGAGCGATACCTCTACGAAGGCGTTGCTCCTAGCCGAGAACTACGAGGTGTCTTCAGTCGCCTGCTTGCCTACATCTCGGGCAGGTTCAAGGCGATGGTCGAGGACTTCCAAGTTACCTACAACGAGATCAGGAAGCAGCAGGGCAAGCCCGAGCAGCCCTTGCCTGGACTCAACGACGAGGTCCGCGCCATCTTTGGTCGCATGATGTCCGCCGAGCGGGACGTGCAGGCGTTCTTCGAGGAGGGCGAACTGGACGCGATGATGATGACCAAGAAGGAGTGGACTGACTCCGGTCGAGACGCGGACGAATACGACGAATACGAACGAGAGTTCAAGGATGCACTCAGCGAGGCCACGTCCGAACTCACGATGCAGCGCATGAAGGAGGTCAAGACCTTCGCCAATGCCTACGCGCTGGTGGCTCAGAAGCAGCGTGGTGAACTACAGCGAATTACCAAGGAGATCCGTCAAGAGGTTCAAGCCCAGGTCGAGGTGGAGTCGGTCTACCAGTTCGTGTCTTGGATGCGGAAGGGCACCTACAAGATCGAGAGCGGAACGGTTGAGCCCCTGCAACAGCCCTCTTCCGAGGAGTCTAAGACCTCAAGGAAGTTGAACGCTGCCATCGTCAAGGCAGTAGCCCCTGACCTTTACAGCCAACTGGCGCGCAGGGGCCTGACCTCTAAGAACGGTGTGACGCTAGAGAAGGTGCGTAACATGTTCGGGTTCGAGAGCAACCGAGCCATGCTCGAAGCTCTGGCCAACCACAGGAACATGAAGGAGGAGGTGCTGCACCGTACAAACCAGCGCCTGCTGAACGAGCACACGGACCTGATGGATCCGATTGTGCAGCAGGAGAACATCCACCGTGCGGTCCACAACAAGATTCGGCAGAAGGTCGTGGCTCGCGAACTGAAGTTCCTGCTGCAAAACGGTCGTCGCAGCAAGCAAGAGGTGGAGCTTGCCAAGAGGATTGCCGAGGCGATGATCGAGAAGACGCCCATCGGCAACATCGACATCGTGGCCTACAAGCGTGCCGCCGCCCGCGCTCGCAAGAAGGCGCTGAAGGCGCTGAAGGATGGCGACATGGAAGCTGCCGCCTTTGCCAAGCGGCAAGAGTTGGTCAACGAGCAGATGATCGCGGAGGGTCTGAAGGCTCGCAAGGAAGTTCGCAGTCTGATCGAGTCGAACAAGCGTGCTTTCAAGCACCGGACTGACAAGACCCTGGCTAAGGCGGGCTACGACGTAACGGTGATGAAAGCCTTGCGTGCTGTGCTGTCCCGCCTGGGTATCGGCAAGGTGGACTACGATGCCAACGAGGCACTGGCTCGGTTCGTCAAGGAAGACCCCGAGTTTGCAGCAGAGGTGGGCGGCAACATCGCTTCCTTGTTGAGCAAGGACATCGCGCAACCCCGCGTTGGTGACCGTCGCAAGCCGATGGAGCACCTGACTCTCGCGGACATCCGTGTCCTCCGCCTGCTATCCGCTCGCATGATGCTTCGAGCGAAGAACAAGCTGACGGCCAAGATCGGTGAGAAGCGCCAGCGTGTTGAGGCTGCTCAGAGCGAGGCCGTCAACACCCTGGAGAGCAACGTCAAGGACGGCTCGAAGGATCTCGACGGGAAGAAGAGCATCTTCGGCAAGATCCGAAACTACTTCTCAGACCTCATCCGGTTCGAGCACCTGTTCCGCCGTGCAGATGGAGGCAAGGTAGGCATCTGGACCCAGATGTTCCGCATGGTCAAGGATGCGGGAAACCGCTACCGCCAGGAGTTCAAGGAGTTCGCGGAAGACTTTGGCAATCGTCTCCGCGCCTTGGATCTGGAAATCCCTGGTGGCGCTCGCGAACTGGAGTTGACCGTCTACGGGAACAGGGTCGTCATCGGGGAGAACGGTCGCAACGTCAAGTCTCAGTTGATCCACTTGGCGATGCACTACTACGGCAACGCCAGCAACCGCCAGCGCCTGCTTCGAGGATACATCGGGGAGGAGATCGATCCCGAGTTACTTGAGGATGCGATGGAGCAGGCGGACCTGGAGGTCAAGACATTCCTGCAAGAGCAGATCCGTCAGGGGCTGCTGACCCTCAAGGACTTCGAGTTCATGCAGGAGACGTTCGATCAGTTGAGCGGGGCCGACATGCTGGGTCGGGCGCAGCAAGTGATGATGCGTCTTCGCCACTACGAGATGGACACGATTGAGGGCCAAGAGTTCTCGGTCGAGTTCCCTGACGGCACGACTCAGAAGTTCAAGGGCGGTTACATCCCTGTCCGTTACGACACGTCTACGGCTTCTGTTCGCGAGGGTGACGCCCAGGGCCTGCAAGACGAAGACATGAGCATCGACCAGCAGGCCAAGAGAATGCTGGGGATCCTGCCTAGCTTCGCCAAGGACCGGACTGGACCGGCGGCTCTACCCTTGGAGCTAAACCTTGCGAACATTCAGCATCACGCTGCCGAGGTCTACAAGTTCATCCACATGGCTGAACCTGTTACTGAGGTTTACAAGGTGGTGAGTGGCAGGAAGGTGCGTCAGGCTTTCATCCGCAAGTTCGGCACCAAGGCATACCGGAACATGGAAGGCTGGCTTAGGCGCAGCGCCTACCAGAAGTTCGACAATAACGAGGACACTGAGGTTGGCGACATGATGTTGACGTTGGCGAGGAACGCCAACATGGGCATCATGTTCGTGAACATCGGCAACGCTTTGCAGAACTACGCTGGCCTGATCATCCCGATGCGTAGGGTCGGCGCTCGCCGGATCATCTCTGCCTTGATCAGCAACATGTTCACCAAGGGCGCTCGCGCCGAGGTGGTCGAGAAGTCTATCGAGATGAAGATCCGCCTGGAGCGTCAGATCTTCGACATCTACAACCAGCAGCAGAAGTTGCTGACGCAGGAGAGTGGCGTCTGGGATCGCATCCAAGACTGGTCAAACCGGCACGCTTACTTCCTACAGCAGTGGACCCAGAACCACGTAGACGTAGCCGTGTGGCAGGCAGCCTACAACCAAGAGACGGAGGTCGCGCTGCGTGAAATGATCGGGCAGCCGGATGCTGAAGCTAAGGCCGAGGCGAGGGCTGTTGCTTACGCCGACAGTATCGTGCGTCAGACGCAGATGGCTGGCGAGAAAGAGGACTTGAGCAACTTCGAGTCGCAGGGCTCGATCTACCGTGCGATGTTCCCGTTCAAGTCTTGGTTCATCAACTGGATGAACAACGCTTCTAACCAGCGGCGGCTGGACATGGACAAGCAGGGTCAGGCCAAGGCTGCTGCGCTGGCCTCATCCTACATGTATCTGCTGATGTTGCCCGCCATGATGGCAACGGCTGCGGTGGAGATTGCTCGGGGTGAAGACTTCGACGACGACGACGACGGCTACGGCGACGACATGTGGGAGCTTTGGTGGCGCTCGCAGGCCGAGCAGATCACGGGTGGTCTGCCTGTCATCCAAGAAGCCACCCGTGTCATGGACACGTTCTGGTTCGACGACGAATACTGGAACAACCGTTACCCGGCGACGCCGTGGCAGAGAGTCATCGAGAACATCGCCAAGGCTCCGCTCAAGGATGACGCCGTAGATGCGACGGGATCCCTAGTGTCTCAGTTGGCTGACCTGATGGGCATCCCGGCCACCCGAGTCTGGAAGTCGGTCAACCTGCTGGGTGACGAGTTCATCAGGGATGAGCTTGAGAGCGAGAGCACCTACGACTTCCTGAGAGGAGCCGTCACTGGTCAGCGGAGCGACCTGCAACGTCTGAGTCAGTAGGCTCGGGCAGCAGGTCGCGTATCAGGGCAGACTGGTAGGTGTCGAGCAGCATCTGGATTGCGGCTTGTGCCTCTGACGCTTTCTCAGCGGCCTTGCCCCACATGCAGGCGAAGTGAAACTCCCTCTTGCCGCAGTGCAGTTTGCCCGCGACAGCCTCCACCTTAATGAGCATCCGGTTGATGTCTTCGATGAGATATGACTCGTAACGTGAGTTTTCCATTTGAGTGGCCCGGACTAGGTCCGGGCAGGTTGTGCTACCGTGTCGTGACTGCGAAGGCTACCACTTCACCCGTTTCCGGGTGCTTGCGATCAAACGAAGAGTCGCGACCGCACGGCATTCCGTGGAACCATCCGCCGTTGTATGTATCGCCACGCTCAGTGACGACTTCGTGCGCTGCTTCCGCGTCGGCCAACGTAGGGTAGTAGTTGATACCGAAGCAAATGCGGCTGTCGTGGCCGACACAGTTCTCGGTGCCAAACCACGCCTTCGCCCCTCCTTCCCAGAAGACCGTGTAAGCCGGACCTTCCTTGGTCTGGGGGCGATTGAACAGTGCTACATAATCGAGCATGTTGCTTTCCTTGTTGTGAGAGAACAGTCACCAGGAGCACCATGCCCCTGCGCGACCCCTTCATTATACCACACTCTGCAACGTTGCCGAGTGTAACCTTGCACCAAGCATGTAACATGTAACGGTGTCCGTTGCGTTGCACCGTAAGATGTCGGCTTGCGTTCCACCGTATTTCTGAGACACTACCGACATGGCCTCGACCATCACTGCTTCGACCCTAACCATCACGATCACGGAGGCGATCACGCTTAACGGGTCTGCTCAGGGTGCGACCAACTCGATCACGGTGGACGACGTGAACGAGATCGTGAAGCGCATCGTCACGGTGCCGACCACGGAGTCTGGCCTGCTCGGATTCTCCACCACGCTGGAGACGGACCTCGCGAAGAGCTACCTCGCCGGTCAGCTTGACGAGGACGATGTCCGTTACATCCGCATCACCAACAAGGACGACACGAACCACGTCACGCTGACGTTCCGCAGCGAGGGCAGCGCCGAGTTCGCGCTGCTGCTGGACGCTGGTCACTCGTTCCTCTACCCGTGCGACATGTCGGGTGGCTGCAAGGATACGATGGATGCCGACTCTTCTGCGCTGACGGTGGTGCTGGAGGACTTGGTGGACATCACGGCCACGGCGGACACGGCTGCCGTGGATGTCGAAGTGTTTGTCGCGAGTGTCTAACATGCCTAAGCACGCAAAGAAGTCTGGTTCCAAGAAGCCCATGCCCGCCAAGGTTGCCAAGAAGGCTGGCAAGAAGCCCATGCCGGGCAAGAAGAGGGGCTATGGCCGCTAAGAAGAAGGGGCTCTACGCCAACATCAACGCGAAGCGTAAGCGCATCGCGGCGGGCTCGGGTGAGAAGATGCGGAAGCCGGGGACGAAGGGTGCCCCGACCGCCAAGGCATTTAAGCGCAGCGCCAAGACTGCGAAGAAGAGGTAGACATGGCTGGTCCTTACAGGAACAACGTGGTCGTTGCGGCTGGCTACACGGACACGACGTTCAGCCCTCCGCTGGATGCTCTCTACGTGACGGCTGCGCCCGCCGGAAACATCACCATCACGGTCGGCAGCGACGACGTGGTTATAGCTTCAGCCCGCTTTGGGGCGGGCACGCTGCTGGAGGTGGGTGACATCACTGCTGTCAGTGGGGGCGACGAGAGCTTTGCCTTCATCGGCTTGCGCGTTACGAACAAGTCGGGCAGCAGCAACACCAAGGCCGACGTAATTACGACGGGCTAATGGTTGAGCGCGGCGGCGAGAAGTTCTCGGGCTACAACAAGCCCAAGCGCACCCCGGGCCACGGCTCGAAGTCTCACGCCGTGCTCGCGAAAGTGGGCAGCAAGGTCAAGCTGATCCGCTTCGGTCAGAAGGGCGTCAGCGGATCGCCTGACGGCACCAAGCGCAACAAGGCGTTCAAGGCGAGGCACGCCAAGAACATCGCCAAGGGCAAGATGTCGGCTGCTTACTGGGCCAACAAGGTGAAGTGGTAAAGATCCACCCCGCGACGGGCTGCACCCGAATCCCCGGTGCTGTCCCTGCCTTCGGGGAATAAACGGTCCCGCCGCGAGGTGGTGCCGGAACACCCGGCGAATGCTAGTCGTCTTGGTCCCCGTCCCAGCAGAGGCAGGACGTTTCGATGACCTCGGGGAACAGCTTACCCTGGGCTTCGTCAGCCTTGAGGAACGCTTCCCAACTGAACGAGCGGCCTAGCCCGGCGACAGTGTCGAGTTCGGCGTTGCGCTCCATGTCGATGGCGCGCTGTGCAAGCTCGGGGTAGCGTCGCTTCAGGTCGAGGATCTCGTTCTTCTTCGAGCCGGGGCAGAAGAAGCAGGCGGACTTGCCAGGGTTAGGCAGCCCGGCGCGTTCGAGCGCGAGCAGGCACTCCTCCCGTTCCCACATCCAGTCGATGAGTGGGTATTCGTAGCGATACTTCTCGTCTTCGGGGATCTGTGCTCGCCGTCGTTCTCCGATGTCGATGCCCAGATACTTCGTGACCTTCTCGCCTGCTGCCCAGACATCCTTGGCAGGCTGGTAGTTGTTGGCCCAGACCTCTTGCGGCTGCTTCTTATACTTGTGGCTGCACGACTTGAAGCCGTAGGCCAGGGACGGGAGCATCTTCTTGTAGAGGCAGTTGTGCTCCAGGTTCCGGTAGGTCTTCTGAGACGCACGGACTCGGGTGATCTCGGGGAAGCCATGCTTCTTGAGCCACCTGTCCATGATGTCCACGAACTGGTAGGTGTGCGGCTTCTCGCCGCCCGTGTCTGCGAACAGGATGGCGTCGCACTTCATGCCACGCTCCTGCATCCCGACGAGGAGGGCCGCGCTGTTCACGCCGCCGCCGAAGGAGACGATGATCATTTCCGCTGGTCCTCCCAGTAGAAACCCAGCATCTGCCCGCCCTCTCTCAATCGTGAGACGAGCGCGTCTCCCAAGTATGAGACGATGTCGTCCTTGCTCATGTTCGAGATCAGGATGGTCGGTCGCACCTCGCGGTAGCGCCGGTCGAGCAGGGCGAACAGGCTGTCGGTAGCGTGCTGGCTGTCCTTGTGCCTACCCACCTCGTCGATCACCAGCAGGCTGGGGCCGATGTAATCTGCGAGCACGTCGATCTCCCGCTCTTCAGCGTCGGCGTTGTAGGTGTTGCGTAGCCGTGCCAGGAAATCGTTAGCCGTTACGTAGCGTGCGGTGTGGTCACGCTTGAGGATGATCTCGTTGACGATGGCGCAGGCGGCGTAGGTCTTGCCGGTGCCGGGGTTGCCGACGAAGATCATGTTCTTGCCACGTTCGAGCGCGATGTCGAACCCTTCGACGTAGGCTTTGAGCTTCTGGCCTACGCCCTCCATGCCTTCGTGGTCGTCGCGCCACTCTTGCAGATGGGCAGATCGGTAACGGGGAGGCACGCCAGCAGCCGCCAGCATCAGGTCGTGTAGCCGGTGCTCGACGTGCGGATCATCGACAGAGCAGGTGTCGTAACGCTCCCGAAGTTGCGCCTCCTCCTCCTCGATCTCGGTGTTGCACTCCGGGCACTTCGTCCAGAACGCCTGGATGCGGGGATGCCGGTGAGCCATGAGCGAGGACTCATAGGTTCCGTGCTTCTCGCACTCCTTGGTAGCGTCCTCGACCTCGCGCCATGCTTCGAGGTAGTGCGCGTTGTCACTCTCTTCCATTCTAACAGCCCTCCTTTTGCCTGTGCTGGACGATTCCTGGCTCCGCCTGTCCAGACAGCCTGGACACGTTGCGTCGCTTAGAAGTCAATCTCGCCCGCCTCAGAGATGTCACCCTTGTAGACCTTGCGGTTGTCCTTGTTCAGCCACTCGGCCTTGACGCTCGCCCACCCCCGGTCGAGGCACGTCTCAAGGGCTTCTTGCAGCGTGATGCCCGCGAGCTTGGCCTGCTTGCGAAGCCCGTTCAAGACTCGGGTTGTGACGGTCGCCTTCTTCTTGCGGCGCATCGTCGTGAACTCCAGCCACACGTCGTCGGTCACGTCGTCCGGCTTCTCCGCCCACTTGGCACTAGCTTTGCTCTTAGTACTACTAGTACTACTAGTACTATCCTGTACTGTACTAGAGGGGGGTGTGGGGGGGGTGGTTTCGGGTGTGACGTTACGGATACCCTGGGTAGCGTTAGCCGTGGCGTTACGGTGACGCCATCTGCGGACACGTTCCGCAGCCTTGGCTTGGCTCTCGGTCTGCCGCTGCCGGTAGTCACCGACACGGTGGACGACCACGGTGTCGTCGTCGTAGGCCGTCACCATCTTCGCCTTCTCAAGCTCGACCAGAGCCTTCTGAGAAGACTGGATTCCCAGCCCTGAGATCTCAGCGCAGACCCGGAAGTCTTCGTCCACCACGATCTCACCCTTGTCGTCCGTCTTCAGCAGCAGGCAGATGAACAGCCAGCGGGCCGGGATCGAGATGTTGTCACCCCACAGGGGCGACGCAAGAAGCTCGTTGCCGAGCAACCTCGTTTGTCCTTTCATCCTTCCACACGTAACGCGAACGGTTACCCGTGTCAAAGGAAAAGGGAAGCCGGAACCCCCGGGTCAAGGGGAAGGGAGGGCAGCGGCGCGTCTCGTCAGCGCGCCACGGTCAGGTAGGGGTTCCGGCCCCAAGTGTGCTATGTAAAAGGCAGCAGCGACTGGCAGGGAAAGGAAAGCGAAAGCCTGCCAGCCGCCACCACACACGTCCGAAACGCTTACCCCTCTCAACTGGCTCGCGTCGGTGTTCTTGTCTACCATCACGTTCACGCCATGTCCAGCCCGACCCAGAGATCACTGCAACACTGCCGAAAGCAGGGCTGGACCGCTGGTGTTGTCGAGAAGTGGAACCAGTTTGCGAACGTCCGGCAGGACTTGTTCGGCTGCATCGACATCATCGTGATCGACGATCTCGAACAGGGTCCGCTCGCCGTGCAGGCCACGTCGGGCACCGGGCACGCTGCGAGACGGAAGAAGTCTATCGCGGAGCCACGACTCAAGCTGTGGCTCGAAAGCCCAGCACGCTTCGAGGTGTGGTCGTGGTCGCAAAGAGGGCCGAAGGGCAAGCGTAAGCTATGGACCCTTCGGCGTGAGCCAATCACCCTCGCTCACCTAGAACAGCACGAAGACGATCCGTCTTCACCTTCAGAGCGTGAGCCAGAAGGGTGATCGTGCCGTTGGTTGGTTCGCATAGGCCGTAGTGGCAGTTGAAGATAGTCCTCGCGCTGACGCCCGAAGACTCTGACAGTGCATCGACGGATGTAAAACCCGCCGCGTGCATCAGTCCGTAGAGCCCCGCTTCAAGGCTCTGATCTGCATGAGGATGTCTCGTCTTTCCCATGGCATACAGTGCTCAAGTTTGTTGGTTAGTTTGAGTAGGGCTTCCGCTCTCTCCCTGTCCCTCACATCCTTCGACGACGTTCGGTTCCGGCATAAGTTGCAGAATCCATTGTAGTCGATGCCAGTGACGTGTGTGTCGTGCCCCTGCTCGCAGAACTGGGTGACGACTCGATAGAGTCTTGGCTTCGGCTGGCTCGATCCCATTCGCTAGATCCTCCTCGATCTTGTCTATGGCAGAACGGTAGACCGGGTTGTCCCGCATCTCCTTGGCCCGCTTGAGCCAGTAGATGCAGGTCGTGTGGTCTTCCCTGTTCAAGTAGCAGGTAATGTCCTCCAAGCACATGGTCGTGTGCTTGCGGATCAGGAACGCCGCGAACATCCTCGGCACGCTGACTGCGCGGACTCGACTGAGTCCCCAGATAGCCTCGGGCGTGACGGAGAACGCATCAGCGACAGCAAGCAAGATGTGGGCAGCTTTATGCATTCACTGCCCATACCACATTCATCCTTCCACTGGGAGAACGAAGACGACGACCGCTGTCCCTGACCTTGCCCATGCGGACAAGCTCGGCACGTCGCGTCCTCGCCCCGCTGTCAGACATGCGGCCACGAAGAGCCGCTACCAACTCGGTGTCGGTCAGCGGCCTGACACGCAGCACATCGAGCACGACCTGCCGGGTCTTGTTCATGGTCAGAGGAGTCGGACCCTGACGGCTAGTCTCAGGGTCAAGCACCCTGCTCCTAGCCTCGGCATTCATGTCTTCGATGGCGCACTTCAGCGCCTGGATCGCATCGTCTAGCTGCGGAGGCAGGGGCGTGGACATCGAAAGACGCCACGCCTGCACCACCTGACCAGCTTGAGCGAGCACCTTGCTACGGGGACTCACGAACGATCCTTCTGTTCAACACCAAGGGCTTCCTTGAGGATCGCCATGTGCTCCTGACCTGCGTCGCGTAGCTCCGCGAGGTCGTCGCCCACGATCTTGCTCGCCTTCACGCGAGCACCCCACGCCTTGAAGGACGGCATGTCCTTGACGTTCTCCAGCGCAGCGAGCGCGTGCTCCTTCAAGGGGAACGGCTCAAGCACAGGCTTCTTCGGCTTCGGCTTAGGCGCAGGCTCGTCCCGTTCCAGCGGGTCGTCCTTGCTCCAGAGCTTCCAGCCCAGCCCGAACAGCAACGCCGCTGCCTTGCACATGCCACGCACGAAGGCGTCGCTGATGTCACGGGCGTCCGGCTGCTGCTTGGCTTGCATCCGGTGATCCATGACAGCGTGCGGGATCAGTTGCGTGGCCTGACCCTCGGGTCCGATGAACCCGAGCATCAAGTAACACGAACCGTCCGGCGCACGGTGTGCGATGCTGCCGTCTTCGAGCGACGGCTTGGCGTAGGGCTGCCACCCCGGCGCGTGCTCGCGCAGGTAGTAGGCGATCTTCGCCCAGTTCACGTAGTCGGCAGCGAAGTTGCCGCCGCCCTTCTTGCTTACGTCGTCAGCCTTGACGAC
>Ga0098074_1000411_pt1 | contig 30200 bp, 62 predicted proteins | sample 32_taG_FD_75064 | JGI IMG/M metagenome (GOLD analysis project Ga0098074, IMG submission 75064) | Marine viral communities from the Gulf of Mexico - 32_GoM_OMZ_CsCl metaG | ecosystem: Environmental > Aquatic > Marine > Oceanic | place: Atlantic Ocean: Gulf of Mexico | collected 2015-07-12
AGGGCTTCTTCACACACAGAGCACGTCAGGTTGGCCTGGGGGTCGAGATGAGCGGTCGAGTCGAGTCCTTGAGGGACATGCAGACGCTCGTTCAGCAGTCGATCGATGCTTCGGATCCTGAGAAGCGTGCGCCGTTGGTGAATCAGTGGCGGGCGCTTGAGGCGACGATCGCTTCTTTGACGGCGGATGCCGAGAAGGCTGGTGATCCGGTTGATGATCTCGCAGCCCGTCGCGCTGCTCGGGGAGGCGCGACCGCGCGTCTTGGTCGAGCCGAGGGGCGTTCGCGCTAACTCGTGGGAAGACGTTGCTGATTTGTCGGCGACGGCTGGGATCACGCTTGATGGTTGGCAGGAGACGATTCTTCGGTCGGCGATGGGGGAGCGGGCTGATCGGACTTGGGCTGCGAAGCGTGTCGGGGTGACTGTGCCTCGGCAGAACGGGAAGTCGCAGCTCCTCGTTGCTCGAGCGCTCGCGGGCGCTCTGCTGTTCGGTGAGAAGAAGATCGTCGTGTCTGCTCATCAGCAGGACACGGCGCGCGAGGCGTTTTCGAAGCTGCTCGAGATCATCGAGTCGGATGGCAATGAGTGGCTGCGGAAGCGGCTGGACATGCGGTTCGGCAAGAGCGGGATCTACAACGCGTTCAACCGTGAAGCGATTGGCTTCACGAATGGTGCGCGGATCCAGTTCAAGGCCCGATCGGGTGCTGGCGGTAAGGGCTTCTCGTCGGACTGCTTGATGCTTGATGAGGCGCAGATCCTCGGTTCACGTGCGTGGACGTCGATCAACTCGACGATGAGCGCGATGCCGAACCCTCAGGTGTGGCTTCTTGGCACGGCCCCTCAGCTCGAGGATGACTCTGAGACGTTCGAGTCGGTGCGTGCTGCTGCGATTGGCGGGAAGTCGACGTCGGCTGCTTGGTGTGAGTGGGGCGCGGACGTGGACAGCGTCGAGTACGCGGCGGCTAAGGCTGATCTTGCTGCTCGTCAGTGGTCGCCGGCGGTTGAGTACTTGTGCTGGTCCGCTAACCCTGCGTGGAACACGCGGATGAACGTTGAGGTCGTGCAGGGCGAGTGCGAGACGTACTCGACGGAGAAGTTCGGTCAGGACCGGTTGGGTCTTTGGCCCTCGGAGACTGGCAAGGGTTCTCGACTGATCTCGTCGACGGAGTGGTCGGATACGGCAGTCGGTGAGCCTCCTGCTGACGGTGTGCGTTCGTTCGGTGTCGCGTTCTCTGCTGATGGCAAGCGAGCGTCTGTGGGTGGCTCGGTGAAGCACGCTGACGGCTTCCATGTCGAGCTCGTGGACGAGTTCTCGGGTGAGATGACGTCGGGGATCTCGTCGTTGGCGGCGTGGCTTGCTGAGCGGTGGCGTGAGACGGCGCAGATCACGGTGTCTGGTCGTTCGCATGCGGACACGCTGCGTCAAGCGCTCATCGATGAGGGTGTGTCGAAGACGGTGATTCGGGTCGCGTCGACTCAGGAGTATCTGACGGCGTGCGCGATGACGCACAACGCAATCGTTGAGCGTGAGGTCACGCATCTCGACTCGGAGGGCCAGAAGTTGCTCGATGAGTCGGTTGCTGTGTCTGACAAGAAGGTTCGTTCGCGTGATGGTGGTTGGGGCTGGGAGGCCACGACTGCTGATGGTGATGAGACCCCGCTTGAGGCGGTTTCCCTCGCGCTATTTGGTTCGAAGACGAGCACTCGTCGCCCCGGTCGTAAGTCGAAGGTGAGGGTGTTGTGACGCTTGTGAACCCTCAGATGATCTCGTCGACCTGGGCGGCGCTGGATGCTGTCGAGGCGGACGTGCTTCGCGGTCTGCTGAACAAGTGGGCTGCGAAGTCACGCCGTAACGTGCTGCGTTCGTCGTACTATGACGGCAAGAACCGGCTCAAGGATCTCGGGATCTCGCTGCCTCCACAGCTCAAGAACGTTGAGGCTGTCATCGGCTGGCCAGCGAAAGCTGTCGACCTGCTCGAGCAGCGCATCAACTTCGATGGCTTCGTCCATCCGTCTGCTGAGCAGGATCCGTACGATGTCACGGGCCTGCTGTTGCAGAACCAGTTTGACTCTGAGCTTCCTCAGGCCATCCGTTCGTCGCTAATCCACTCGGTGGCGTTTGTGTCGACGGTGAGCGGCGACGTGCAGTCGGGCGAGCCTGAGGTGCTGACCCGTTTCCGCTCGGCTCTGTGGGCGACTGGCGAGTGGGATCGTGCACGGCGGTCGTTGTCGTCGGCGGTGTCGATCACCGCCGCAGACGAGTACGGCGTCCCGACGGCGATGGTGCTGTACATGCCCGATCGCGTGGTGGTGCTCGAGAAGTCGCCTGCGGGTGTGTGGCGTGCCGCTCGTCGTCGGAACCCGCTGAACCGGGTTCCGGTTGAGCCGTTGCGTTTCCGCCCCGATCTTGACCGTCCGATGGGGCGTTCGCGTATCTCGCGTGCGGTGATGTCGATTACGGATGAGGCGATGCGCACGGTGCTGCGCACGGAGTCTGGTGCGGAGTTCTACAACGCTCCGCAGCGGTACTTGCTGGGCGCGGATGAGGACGCGTTCACGGACGACGAGGGCAACACGACTGATGCGTGGTCGGCGATCCTTGGCATGGTGCTGCAGGTTGGCCGTGATGAGGACGGCAACTTGCCGACGATCGGTGAGTTCCGGCAGCAGTCGATGGAGCCGAACAACGCGATGTTCCGGATGGAGGCTGCGCGGTTCGCGGGCGAGACTGGCATCTCGGTCGACTCGCTCGGGATCGTCTCGGACAATCCGTCGTCGGCTGAGGGAATTCACGCGGCTCGCGAGGATCTGATCATCGAGGCTGAGAACGCTGGCCGCGTGTACGAGCCTTCGTTGGTTCGTGTGGCGCAGAACATTGTGATGCTGCGCGACGGCCTGTCTGACGTCCCCGCGGACCTGTTGCGTCTTCGTGGCAAGTGGCGTCGTGCCGATCGGCCGTCGGCTGTGTCGATGTCGGATGCCATGGTCAAGCAGGTGTCTGCGTTCCCGTGGATGGCTGAGTCGGATGTGGCGCTTGAGGAGCTTGGTTACGACCAGGCGACGGTGATGCGTTTGCAGGCGGATCGTCGGCGGGCGCAGAGCGGTTCTTTGGTCGATCGTCTGACGCAGATTCGCCCCACTGCCGGTGCCGCCGAGGTGGCTTCGAGGCGGTCGTGACGTCCCTGGCGGAGGTTCGGGGCTACCGGACTTCCATCGACGGCTTGACGCTGGCGATGGTGACCGAGCTCGAGTTGTTCCTGTCGCAGTTCGACTTGTCGACGGTGGACCCTGCGACACTCCGCGAGGCGCTCATCGAGTACCTCCCTGGAATCATCGGCCCGTACGAGTCTGCTGCTGATGTGCTCGCTTCTGGCTGGTTCCAGGAGGTCGCCGAGTCGGCTGGGTTGAGCCCTGTGGTCACGCAGTCGCCGGCGCTCGCGCCGGAACGTGTCGATGCATTGGCCCGATGGGCTGTGCGGCCGTTGACCGGTCAGTCGGACTCGACGGTGTTGAGTCTTCTTGCTGGCGCTGCACAGCGGATCGTCGCAGATGCCGGCCGCGACGTCATTCGCGGTTCTGTGACGGCCACGAACGCGGCGTATGGGCGTCGTGTGACGTTGTTCGCGCGAGTTCCTCAGCCCGGTTGCTGCGCGTTCTGCGCGATGCTCGCGTCACGCGGTTTCGTGTACTCGTCAGAGTCGGCAGCCGGTTCGGTCACAGGCCGAGGTGTTGACGCTTCGGTGACTGCTGGTCGTCGTGGAGGTCAGGGTCGTGGTGTTCGTGCTCGAGGCGTCGCGCAGCTCGGCGATTCGTTCCACGCCTTCTGCCGATGCGTTGTCACGCCCTCGACTGATCGTGATCCGTGGATGCGGGACATGATCCAGGAGTACGAGGACATGTACCGGGCGGCGGTCACCAATCGTGACTCTGCCCCAACCCGTCGAGGTCTCGTGTTCGAGAACTCCGTCGTCGACCTCGACGCGACGCTCTCTGAGATGCGCCGCCAGCAGGGCATCCGCTAACGCTTCCTGCCGCACGGCAGAAGAATCCCTATCCATCTAGCCGCTGACCGCCCGCACGGGTGTCAGGGGTCGATCCCGCACGGGAGGACGACATGAGCGACACAGAGGTGACGCAGAACGAAGCGCCGGTAGAGCCGGACACCCAGGAGGCCCCTGCACAGGAGACCGACTGGAAGGCCGAGGCGCGCAAGTGGGAGACCAGGGCCAAGGAGAACTCAAAGGCAGCCGAACGGCTCGCCGAGTTTGAGGAGTCCCAGAAGACGGAGCAGCAGAAGCTGCAGGAGCGAGCAGAGGCTGCTGAGCAGGCGCTTGCTTCGAAGGAGCGCGAGGCATCGCGACTCTCTGTCATCGCCGCCAAGGGGATCCCAGCCGATTACCAGCACCTCGTCCGAGGCGACACCGACGACGACCTGATTGCGGCGGCAGACGCCGTCGCAGCACTGGTCGCCAGGTCCGCGAAGGACCCGCTCATCATCCCCTCCGAGGGCAACACCCCGGAACGATCCCCCGGCAACGCGAGCGACTGGCTTCGCGACCTGCCAAGGAACTAACCAAGAGAAGGAGTCAGCGATGGCTGGCAGCAACGAGATCATCACGCGGGGCGCAACTGGTCCCGCAGTCCCCGAGCCGGTGGCGCAGGAGGTCATCCAGGCTCTGCCCGGTGCATCGGTTCTGCTGAACCGTGCACGCCGCGTCACCATGTCTTCCAAGACGCTCAAGCAGCCCGTGCTTTCGGCGCTTCCCGACGCGTACTGGGTGAACGGCGACACGGGCCTCAAGCAGACCACGAAGGCTGAGTGGTCGAACCAGGTCATGACGGCTGAGGAGCTCGCGGCGATCGTCGTGATCCCCGACGCATTGTTCGACGACTCGAACGTGCCGCTGTGGGACGAGGTTCGTCCCCTGCTCGTCGAGGCGATCGGTCGAAAGGTCGACCAGGCTGGCCTGTTCGGCGTCGACAAGCCCACGTCGTGGCCGACTGCGGTTGTCCCCGGCGCTGTGGCGGCGGGCAACGTCGTGCAGGAGGCCGATGGTGTCGACCTGGCCGCTTCGGTTGCTGCGCTCGGTGGCCTCGTCGCCGGGGACGGCTTCGCGATCAACGGCTTCGCCTCGGCTCCTGGCCTGAACTGGCGTCTCGTCGGTCTGCGTGACACGAACGGTTCGCCGATCTACACGCCGTCGCTGTCGGCGGGTGCGCCGGCGAACCTGTACGGCTACCCGCTGAACGAGGTCACGAACGGCTCGTGGAACGCGGCAGCCGCCACCCTCCTCGCGGCCGACTGGACGAAGTTCGTTGTTGGAGTCCGCCAGGACATCACGTTCGAGGTGTTCAATACCGGCGTGATCTCCGACGCGGACGGCAAGGTCATCGTGAACCTGATGCAGCAGGACGCGAAGGCGCTGCGTGTCGTGTTCCGTGTGGGCTTCCAGGTCGCGAACCCGATCACGCGCGTCGGCTCGGGTGCCAAGTACCCCGCCGGCGTGCTGACGCCGGCTGCGTGACAGTGGCCCACTTCAAGTCGCCGCAGGGCGAGCTGATCGAGGTCGAGGGGGCGGGCGCTCACGTGCTCGTCGCCCTCGGCTGGGAGAAGGTCTCCGCGAAGGAGGCCGACAAGGTGAGCGAGGGCGTCGAGACCGAGCAGGCCGCAGAGGCTGAGGTCGAGACCAAGACGCCTGCACGACGAGGTCGACCCAAGTCGAGTTCAAACTGAGGATGAGGGGACGCCATGGTGGCTTTCGCAACGGTCGATGACCTGGCGGCGCGGTGGCGTCCCCTCACCTCAGCCGAGCAGGCGACGGCGACGATCCTGCTCGATGATGCTTCCGCGATGCTGCGCGCCAACTGCGCAGACATCGACGATCGTTTGTCGTCTGATCCGCCGAAGCTCGTCGCTGATGTGCCGCGCATGATTGTCTGCGCGATGGTGAAGCGCTCGATGATCGGCGGTGCAGATGCTGGCCCTGGTGTCGGGTCGGTTCAGGACACTGCCGGCCCGTTCTCGAGGTCGGTGAATTACTCGAACCCAATGGGCGATTTGTACCTGTCGAAGCAGGAGCGAAGGATGCTGGGTTGTGGGCGTCAGCGTGCGTCAACGATCAACTTGATGCCCAACCCCGACCGGATGAGGGGCAGCGCTGAGCAGGACGTGTTCCTGTGAAGTGGATCGGAGACCCGGGTTTTGGGGTGACCGTCACCGTCATTCGTTCGCACGCAGGCGTTCCTGACGACTACGGAAATCCCGTCCCGGGCGCAGACTTCGCGACTCACATCGACGGATGTCTCTTCGCGCCGAACACCTCGGGCGACGAGATCGGACCGGATGGACGAGTGATCGTGTCTCCTGCCGCCGTATACGCGGCGATCGGCTCGGACTTCCGCAAGGACGACCGCGTTGTAGTGCGTGGCAACGAGTGGTTCGTCGATGGTGAGCCGCAGGAGTGGGACTGGGACGGTCGTTCCAAGGGTGTGCGGGTGTTTCTGAGGAGGCGGTCGTGACTAGTCGGATTCAAATGCATCGTTCGGTGATGGCGGAGTTGATCAACTCGGATGAGGTTGGTGACTTCGTGATGGATTTGGCTGCGCCGGTGGAGGCTGCTGCGAAGTCGGATTCGAACCGTGGCTATGCGAATGCGGTTGAGCTGCGGCGGAACTACTCGGGCGGTCGTGCTGGTCGTGTGTCGGCTCAGGTTGTTGCCCCGTTCTTGGGTATGGCTGTGGAGTCGAAGCGGGGCACGTTGTCGAGGGCGCTTGGTCATGCTGGTTAGGCGTGTGCTGTTCCCGGACACGGTGCCGTGGGTGCGTGGCCGTGTGGTGGAGTCGCTTGAGGGTGAGGATGTCGACGCGTACGTGGCTACGCGGCTGCCGGACTTCTCGGCCGTCGTCGGGGATGTAGTCGTGCAGATCCGCAACGACTCCGGGCCGACGAGCGACATGCTCAAGACCGAGCGCTACGGCGTGAACGTTTACGCCCGTTCGCGGGGTGCTGGCGATCGTTGGCAACGCGACGATGCGAAGGCGTCGATGATCGCCCGTCACCTGTCTGCTGATCTTGTCGGCTCTGCTAACTCCGGCCCTGTGGTGGCTGTTGAGGGCGGTGCTGGACCGTACGAGGTTGCTGAGGAGGAGGACGCGTTGGACGCGTTCTCTCATTACTACTTCACCGTCGCTTTGACGGTGCGCGGCTCGAGCCGCTGACCCATTTGTCCCGGTTCTCCCGTCGGGCTGTCTCGACCCCTCCACGGGGTCACCCAATCCCACTCAAGGAGAACACTCATGGCGCAGAACGCTGCCGCTGTCCTCGTCGGTGCTGATGGGTTCGTCCTCGTGGGCGACCTCGGCGCGACGGCCCCCACCGCCGCTTCCACGCTTTCGTCGCTCCTCGCCGGCGGCTATGACGAGGTCGGTTACATCTCGACTGATGGCGTGACCGAGTCGAACACACGAACTACGCAGGCATTGAACGCGTGGCAGCGGAACGACCGTGTCCGCACGCTGACGACTGAGGGTTCGTCGTCGTTCGCGTTGACGATGATCGAGACGAACGCCGCAGCGGTCGAGCTGTACTACGGCGTCGCCCCTGACGAGGATGGCGCGATCGTCCAGAACCCGGGTGCTGCGTCCCCGCGCAAGTCCTTCATCGTCGGTGTCATCGATGGCGACCAGCGGGTGCTGCACTACATCCCTGATGGCCAGGTCACCGAGCGCGGTGACGTGACGTACGTGAACAGTGCTCCGATCGGTCGTCAGATCACGATCGGCGCGAACGCGAACGCTGGTATCGGCGGTTCGGTCAAGACCTGGTTCTCCTCGCTCGCCGAGTAGGAACCGCTTAGACGGGGTGGTCCGGACGGGAGACCGGGCCACCCTGCCACCTCTCCCTCTCCCACTACTCCCATGAAAGGAGACAGCCGTGCTGTCTTTTGCTCCCGCAAGCAAGTTCTCATTCGAGGTCGACGGATCGGCCTACGTGCTCCCGCCGTACACGCTCGACGTTGCCAACAAGTTCCAGGCGGCATCGGCGGCGGGCGATGAGGCCATGATGGATCTCTTCCTGTCGCTCTCCAACAAGCGAACCGTTGACGCGATCCGCAAGCTCTCGATGGTGCAGTTCAAGCATCTCGTGAAGGCGTGGACCAACGAGGGGGAAGACCAGAGCTCTGCCGCCTAGCGTCGGAGCACTGGCCTGAGGTAGTCGTCGATTTCCGGGCGATCTTCCATACATCGCCCGCGGAAGTTCTCGCGTGTGATGCGACACATTTGATCGCCGCCCTGCTGGAACGCCCTGACTCTCTCCTCTTCGTGAAGTTGATCGGTTGGTCCCGGCCGATCACGCGCGAAGAGATCGCCACCCTTGACCTTCACGACTCTTACCGCAGGGTCAAGATGCAGGCCGGGTTTAGGCCATTGCCGCGACCCTGGGACACCACCAAGGTGCGGTACGGCGGCAAGAACAAGCACGCGCATACGCGTGAGGAGATCCGAGCGATCTTCGACCGGCCGATCGGCCAGTAACGCTCCACTGCTTCTCCCGGCAGCCAAGTCTTCCGGGGGTAGAAGTGTCTTCACCGATCGCAACCGCATGGGTCGAGATCGTCCCGGAGATGTCGAAGTTCTCGTCCCAGCTGCGGCAGGAGATGGGCTCGGCGACGGGCCAGATCGAGCAGGCCAACCGTGGCCTGTTCGGCAACTTGGGCCGTGTGGCCGGCGGCGCTATCGCCGGTGTCGGCCTCGCAGTGGCTGGCGTCGCCGCGACGGTCGCGGGCATCGCGCTCAGCGGTGGCCTGAACCGTGCTCTGGCGATCGAGCAGGCAGAAGCAAAGCTGACCGGTCTTGGTCATTCGGCGGAGTCTGTCGAAGCGATCATGCAGAACGCGCTCGACGCTGTCCGCGGGACGGCGTTCGGGCTCGGCGACGCTGCTGGCGTCGCGGCAACGATCGTCGCGTCCGGCATCCAGCCTGGCGAGGAACTCACCCGCGTCCTGTCGCTCGTCGGAGACGCGGCGACGATCGCCGGCACCGACATGTCGTCGATGGGTGCGATCTTCGCGAAGGTCGCCGCGTCCAACAAGCTGCAGATGGACACGATCAACCAGCTGCACGACGCGGGAATCCCTGCGCTGCAGTTGGTTGCGCAGGAGCTCGGCGTCACTGCGGAAGAAGCGGCGCGGATGGCGTCGGCGGGCGAGATCTCGTTTGAGACGTTCGCGGCTGCGATGGAGGAGGGTCTCGGCGGTGCCGCGTTGTCGGCGGGTGAGACGTTCACGGGCGCGATGGCGAACCTGCGTGCGTCGCTCGCTCGACGTGGCGCGGACTTCTGGACGCCGCTGCTCGAGGGCTTCACTCCCGTCATCGGCAACCTCACGGGGCTCATCGATGACCTGGGTGTTTCGTTCTCGGGCGCGACCGATGGTTGGGCGACGACCGTAGCGACGGTTGCGACTGCGGTTGACGGCGTCATCACGAACATCCGCGATGCGATCGCGAATGGCGAGACGCTCGGCTCGACGATCGCGGGAGTGCTCGAGGGCACTCCGGGTGGCGCGATCCTCGTCGGCGTTCTCGAGTCGTTGGCGGGCGCGTTCACGGACATCCGTGACGCGCTGGTCGATTCTGGCGTTCCCGACGCGTTGCATGACGTGGGTGTCGAGCTCGGTGGCGCGATTGCTGATGCGCTGATTGAGATCGGTCCGAACCTTCCGGAGATTGTGACGGCGTTCTCGGATCTTGCTGTCGCGCTGATCCCGCTGATCCCCGCTGTCGCTGACCTCGCGATCGAGTTGTTGCCGCTCGTCGAGGCGCTCGTCGAGTTGGCGGCTGAGGATGTGCTCCCGCCGATCATCGATGGTCTCGGCGACGCTGTTCCTCTGTTCGAGGATCTGGCCGGCGTGCTGACTGACGCGGCGGCAGTGGTCGGCCCGATGCTCGACTTCTGGGAGAACATCGGGACGCTCATCGAGGGCGCGAACCGATCCGAGCTTGAGGACATGGTTCTCGATCTCGAAGAGCTCGTCGGCGTGATGGACACGTTTGCTTCGTCGCTGGGGTTCGACGGCTATCAGGAGTATGTCGACGGGTTCGTGTCGAAGGGTCTCGAGCTCGTCGGGTTCGTCCGCGACTACATTCTTCCGGCGCTTGAGCGTCCGGTGGCGTTCGTCGGTGACACCTGGCGGACGATTTCGGATACGGCTGCGTCGGTGTGGGATTCGGTGTCTGGGACGTGGGAGCGGGGGACATCGCGGATTCGTGATGTGACGTTCGCGGTGATCGGTGGGGTGACGTCGTTCTTCTCGAACGGGCTCGCTGGGATCGGTTCGATCGTGTCGAACGGTTTGTCGTTCGTGGATCGGCTGTTCGGTGGCATGCCGTCGCGGATTCTGGCGACGCTGTCTGCGCTTCCGGGACAGATGTTCTCGTCGGGTCAGTCGATCGTGCAGCGGTTGATCGACGGGTTCGTGTCGAAGATCGGCGCGGTCGGCACTGCGATCTCGAACGTCGTGTCCTACGCGCTGTCGTTCCTCCCCAACTCGCCCGCCCAGCGCGGCCCGTTGTCGGGTCAGGGTTGGCTCGATCTCGGCAACTCGGGTGGCGCGTTCGTCGACCAGTGGTTGTCCGGTGCTGAGGGCAAGAACGTGACGGTCGGCGCGCGACTCATCGACACTGCGATGTCGGCGACTGCCGGCTCGCGGATGGACATGGGCGACGCTTTCGCGCAGACCGGCAACGGTTCGCAGATCACGATCCCGCAGACGATCACGATGGTGCGCGATGACCCGGACTACGTGATGCGAGTGGCAGCTCGGAACTTCTCTCAGCAGATGGCGGCGGTGGCGTGATGCAGGTAGTCGTTGGTGGGGTTGTGCTGGATGGTGCTGCATCGTCGGGTTGGCTGCTTCAGGACTTGCTGGATTGGTATCGGCTGCCTGAGGTGAAGTCGGGCATCACTGAGCGGCCGATCGCTGATGGTGCGTTTGTGAACCGTCGAGAGCTCCGGCGTTCGTTGCAGTTCTCGTTGACGGCGACGTACTTGGGCGAGTCTGAGGCTGAGGCCGTGTTGGCGTTGCAGGCGTTGCGTGCTGCGACTGCTCGAGGTCCGGTGGCGGTGACGGTGACGGATGCTGTGGCGACTTCGAGTCGGCAGGCGTCGGTCCGTGGCATTGAGGCTCGAGACCATCACGGCCGTTCAGAGCTCACCGTATCGATCGACTTCGTGGCCTTCGATCCGGCCCGTTATGGCCCGCAGTTCTGCGTGTCGACGGGTCTGCCTGTGGCTGGCACCGGATTGCAGTTCCCCAGTGGCGTGCTTGGTCCTGATTCGGCGACTGGCTTCTTTGATTGGGGCACGCCGGGTGATCCGGGCCAGGTGACGGTCACGAACGTGGGTTCCGCTGATGCGTTCCCGCTGATCACGGTGACTGGTGTTCTGAACTCGGGCTTTGAGGTCGTGGAGACGCAGACGGGCAATCGTGTGCGGCTGGATTGGCCGGTCGTGCTGGGTTCGCAGGTGGCGGTCGATGTGAAGTCGTCGCGGGCAATCGTCGACGGCCAGGGTGACGTGTCCGCGTATCTGACGATGCAGGGCCGGTTCAGTGTTCCGGCTGTTGGTTCGCGGACGTATCAGTTCGCTTCGTTGGGGGCGTCGTCTGGTGCGCCGTCGTTGCAGGTGTGTGTTGCGCCTGCCTATCTCTAAGGGGTTCGGATGACGCTTCGTCCAGGTAAGTTCGTTCGTAACTCTGGGACTACTGCGCAGGATGCTCGGTTCACGGAGAAGGTGTTGTGGGCGCGGAATGCTGATGGCACGATCCGGTCGGGTCTGACTGGTGTGTCGGGCAACATCATCGGTGGTCGTACGGATCGCACGTTGACGGTGAACGCGTTCACGGCGGTGGCTGAGCGTGCCGGGCAGGGCGTGTACGAGTGGGTGAATGACGGCGCGGTGCAGTCGCCGGCGTTGGCTGCGTCTCCTGCGTCGAACTCGCGCATCGACATTCTGTACACGGTGCAGCAGGACGGTGGCACTGGTGGTGCTGGCGACTCGGCTTCGACGTCGATTCTGGGTGTGTTGACGGGTACTGCTGCTGCGTCTCCGATCGCGCCGACGTTGACGGTGCCTGGCGCTGTCGAGCTCGCGAGGGTCACGGTGCCTGCTGGTGCTGCGAACACGAATGCGATGACGATTCAGAACACGTATGCGCGGACGGCGACGACGGGTTCGGTTGTGCTGTTGCGTGATCGTGCGGAGTTGGATGCGTGGGCGGCTGCTGATGGGCAGACGGCGTTGACGGAGAACAACTCGGTGCAGTGGCAGCGGATTGGTGGGACTTGGCGTTCAGTCTCTCCGTGGGGCGGATCATTCGACCTGAACAGCGACGCGAATGGTTATGTCACGATCACTCACACTCTGGGTGCTGTGCCGTCGCGCGCGTCGGGGATTCTCGCGTATCGCGATGGCATTTCCGAGGGCGTGTTGTCGGCCCATGATTTGGTGCTGTGGGAGTTGGGGTCGACGTACGTGCGGTTCCGTCTTCGCCGGTTGGACACGCGTGCATGGGCGACTGGTCTGCAGCCGGTGCGTGTGAACGTCACTGCGTGGGTGTAGCCGGTGTGGTTCACGTTCGACACTCGCACGGGTGGGGCGCGGATCCCGGTTGATCCGAAGGCGGCGTCGTGGTCGGTGTCGTTGGGTCGTGGCGCTGAGGTTCGTGCAACGTTGCCGACGGATGCGGATGATTCGCTGAACCATCTGTGGAACGTGACGTCCGAGGGCAAGCGATGCCTCGGCGTCGACTTGGGTGGTCGGCTGGTCACTGGTGTGTTGTGGCAGCCGGACTACCAGCAGGATGCGGCTGAGCTGGATGTCGTCGCGCAGGATCTGAAGACGCTGTTCGATCGGGTGTTGGTGATGCCGGTTGCGGCGTTGACGTTGCCGACGGATCAGTGGTTCTTGCCGAACCCTGCTGCGGAGGAGTCTGGGCAGCCCGACTTCATCCCGAACCCGGCAGTTGTGTCGGCGTGGGCTGGCCTGGACCTCGGGACCGTGGCGAAGCGTCTCGTACAGCAGCACATGGCGTGGCCGGGTGGTTCGTTGCCGATCGTGTTCCAGGCGGATCGTGCTGGGTCGGCTGCGGAGTCGTGGCTGGGTGCTGAGATGACGACGGTTGCGGAAGCGTTCGACGACATCTCGTCGCGCGACAACGGTCCGGAAATTCAGTTCACGCCGCGTTGGGCTGCGGATGGTCGGTCGGTGGAGTGGGTCATGGAGACCGGCACCGAGAGTGCGCCGCTCATCACTACGGGTGGTCGTCGGCCGTCGTGGGATCTGACGGCACCGGACGCTCCTGTGCGGAAGGTTCGTCTCGCATCGTCGGGCGCGAACCTTGGCTCGATCCAGTGGGTGACGGGTGGTCGTTCGTCGGGTGAGGCGTTGATCGCACGCGCGTACTCGAGCCGTCTCACTGATCTTGGTTTCCCGTTGATGCATCGCGTCGATTCGTCGCGGTCGCAGGAGCCGCATCAGTGGAAGCTCGACACGTACGCGCGTCGAGGACTGGATGCTGGTGGCGCTCCGCGGCGTACGTGGTCGTTCGAGCTGAAGGCCGACGAAGCGCCCCTGTTGGGTTCGTATTGGGTGGGTGATTTCGTGCGTTTGCGTGCGGATGGTCCTGAGGGTTTCGCTGACTACGAGATGCGTGTGACTGGGTTGTCTGGGTCGATTGATTCGGACTGGGTGCAGGTGTCGTGTGATCCGGGGAGGCGCGTGTGAGCCCGGTGTACCAGGAGTCGACCGATGGCCGCCAGGTTAGTGAGCGGTTCAAGAATCACGAGCGGCGTTTGAAGCAGCTCGAGAAGTTTGATGCGGGTCAGCAGCAGCAGACGGTAGTGACGGTCGTTGCGGCGCGCGATGAGGCTGTGGCGGCGAAGGATCAGGCTGTCGCCGCCGCGTCGCGCACGCCGGGGAACTTGTTCGACGACGCTCCCATCCGCACTCAGAACGCGACTGGGTGGCGCGTGCAGGCGAGCAGTGGCGATGTGTCGCTTACCTTCCTGAGTGACGGCTTCGAAGTGACCTCTGCGAGCGGCGGCGGGTACATACAGGTCGCTAATCTCCTCCCTGTCCCAGTGACGGACTCCATTTCCTTCGCGTCCAACTTCCTCGCGGAGTACCCGGACGGTCAACTGCCGCAGGGTGACGCTGGCATCTACATGTCTGTGCGTCGGGTTGCTGCGGACGGGGCGACCGCGAACCTGGGATATGGGGCTGGGAATAAGACGACGAACGGTTGGTATGACCCGTCGTTGTCCTCGATTACTCGTGTCGACTACGGTTCGACGTCCACCGCTGGTGTTCCCACGGTCGCGGTTCTGCCATTCATCGAGGTCATCTTCCCGAGCGCCCCTGGTTTCCGGGTGCGTATCCGTCAGCCGTTCATGCGGCTCGTGTCGGGCACGGTCGACTTGGGCGCGGCGACGGTCACTGCTGGCAACCTCGACGCCGACACTCGTGGGCGGCTTGCGCGTCGTGGCTACTTCTCGATGTTGAACCCGACCGCGAACCAGGCGGAATGGGTGTCGGCCCCTGCTGGCGGGTTCACGGAGTTGGGTGTGCCGACGAACTCGTCGGTCGTGCAGACAAACACGCTCAACGACGGAGCAGCCGGGACGATCATCGGCGGGTACATCACAGCACCGTTCACGGGCTTGTACGACGTGGCGGCGATCGTCCGGTTCAACGGCAACTCGTCAGGCACCGTGAGGGCAGCAGGCTTCCGAGTCTCACCAACCGGCTCCGCATCCGCCCCGACGCAGCGACTCATCGTCGACCGACGAGCAACCGGCACCTTCCCACCCGTCGCAGCAGTCTCCGTCGCAACCGGACGCATCCTCGAAGCCAACGCAGGCGACCGCATCTGGGTCGCATGCACCCACGACGCGACCGCAACGATCACCGTCAAGCTCGAGGACTTCACCGTCCGCTACGTCGGCACCTAGGAGGCGTCATGGCGTATCCCATCCACCCGTCCGAGGGTTACGTCCGCACCCCAGCCAAGTACCCGCACGACGCGTTCGGGGCTGACACGGGCGGCAGGGTGCGACCGCACACTGGCCTGGACTCGACGCCGACCGTCGCGAACGCACGCAACCGTGCCGTCCTGTCAGGCGTCGTCACTCGTGTCGGCTACTCGCAGTACACCGGCAACTACGTCGAGATTCGCGACGGTCAGGGCAGGTACTGGTTGACGTTCCACCAACGCGAGAACCTCGTGCGTGTTGGCGCGATCGTCGCTGAGGGTGCAGTCATCGGCTACACCGGCAACACAGGCGGATCCGGTGCGCTCGGGTCAGCCAAGATCGGCGTCCACAACCACGTGTCCCTCTGCGCCACCCAGGCCGCAGCAACACGCCTCATCACAGGCCAAGTCCGCGCCCGCTACAAGAACGAAACGACCGCGCAATGGGCTGCCGACCGCGGCCTCCTCGACCCGTGGCCCATCATCCGCGACGGCGACAAGACCGACGCACCCGCAACAGGCGGCGACCAGGGAGACGACATGTTCAGCGACGACGACCGGAAGCTCCTGCAGCGAGTGGACTCCGCACTCACACAAGGCGGCTTCCACATGACGAACGCGATCCTCGACAACGACCGCCGAGCCGAACGCGGCATCCTCGCGGCGCTCGTCGAGCTCGGAGCCGACGCCGACCACATCCGCGCCGTCACCGACGCGACCCGCGAAGGCCAGATCGCGCCGGGCGGGTACACGTACGACGCAGCAATCCTCGGGATCGTCGCGGGCATGCGTGATGCAAAGCCTGGCGACGTGGATAGCAAGGCGATCGCCACCGCGATTGTCGAGAACCTGCCCGACACGATTGCGCAGCAAGTCCTCGACGGCCTCGCAAAGCGTCTCACCGCCTAACCCCCTCCAACCCTTGAGAGGGGGACCGCAGTGGCAGACGCGCCCACGCCGTACGAGTTCATCAACCAACGCCTCGACCGCATCGAGAACAAGGTCGACTCCATCGGCCAACGCGTCATATCGCGTGACGAGTTCGAGCGGTACAAGGCGGACCAGCAGTTGGCGCTGTCGAAGCTTGAGGTGCAGATCACCGCGGCGCAGACCGCGTTGGCGACGTATCAGAACCAGCAGCAGGACAACGCGAACAAGTGGCGACTGTTCTGGTCCGGGCTGGCACTCACGCCACTCGCGTCGGGCCTCATCGCATGGGTCGTCAGCGGAGGGATCCCACAGTGACCGACACGGACCCGATCGCAGTACCCGAGCAGCGCGAACCCAGCCGGCTCCTTCGGGTCGCTTCAAAGGCCAGCATCGGCCTCACCATCCTCGCGCTCATCGCAGCAGGAGTCACACTCGCAGTCGTCGCCATCCACGAGTCCGACCGTGCTTCGTACTGGCGTGACCTGTTCATCGAACAGTGCATCGAGAACGCCCAGTGCGACGTCGAGGAGGAGATCGAGGCTGGTCCTGCACCTGCCGGTCCTGCTGGTGATCCTGGTGTTCCTGGTCCGACTGGCCCTCGTGGCGAGGCGGGCGACGATGGCGCTGACGGTGCGCCTGGACCGTCGGGTTCCGTTGGCCCGTCTGGACCTGCTGGACCCGAGGGGCCGATCGGACCCTTTGGCCCCGAGGGTGCCGCTGGTCCTGCAGGAGCATCCGGCGCGAATGGTGCCAATGGTGCACCGGGCGATTCCGTGACTGGTCCACAGGGTGAACCGGGGCCGCAGGGTCCGGCAGGTCCGGCTGGTGCGAACGGGTCGGACGGCCGCGGCATCGCGTCGCTCGTTTGCGGCGACGACGGCAGGTGGACCGTCACGTTCACGGACGGTTCGAGCTCGGACGCCGGTCAGTGTCGTGTGATCGCAGCGCCTGAGCCGCCGCCTGTTGAACCGGATCCCGAACCGACGGATCCGCCCATCATCGACTTGCCGTAGGAGGCAACCATGAAGATCGCTCTCGACACGTTCGCCGCATCGGTCGTGCGCACGTTCACGCCCATCGTTGTCGGCGCTGTCGTCGGCTTCCTCGTCGCATCGAACGTGCCGCTGGATCCTGAGTTCGAGGTCGCGCTGACGGGCGTCATCACGGTCGTCTTTCAGGGCGTGTACTACGTGGCTGTTCGACTGTTCGAGAAGCACGTCAGCCCGAAGTTCGGTTGGCTGCTCGGTAACCCGTCGCAGCCCGTCGCGTATGTCACGTCAGACGTGAAGGAGACGCAGGTGCACACGGACAAGGTGCACACGTCGCCTGACACGGCACAGATCATCGTCCACCAGTCGAAGTGATGGATGTCATCTGGCCAACGGACGACGGCGGGTTTCAGCTCTGGTGTCCCGGCTGCAAGTCGAGCGCCGGGCATCTCATCATCGAGTCGTACGGGTGGACGTTCGATCACAACCTCGAACAGCCGACCATCTCGCCGTCGCTACTCGTCAAATGGGGCAACGGACAGGTCTGCCATTCGTTCATCACTGCTGGACGCATCCAGTTCCTCACCGATTCGACGCACGACCTCGCGGGTCAGACCGTCGACCTTGTCCCTCGACCATGACTCGCCGGCCCCACCCCTCATCCTCGGATGGGCGGTGGGGCCGACTTGTGCGTTGTGGAGAACTTCGGACGCTGCTCGAGCATCCACGCCACCATGCACCGCATGCACCCGTTCGACATGATCGCGTTTGACGGCGATGGCTACAGCATCCCGGACGTTGACGTCGATGTGCAGGCTGAGGTGCGTGCTCAGTGGCGGCGGCTCAATGCGGTGGAGGTGCCTTCGATCCGTTGACCATCGCTTGGACGTGTGCGGCTGGCCGGTTCGGGTCGCGCACAGGTGGCGGCTTCTGCGGCACCAAGTCACGCGGCGGCAAACCACCACCCTGCAGCGACCGCTGGAACCGTTGCTCGTACAACGCCATGGTGCCGTCGTGTGCGTCGTCTGGTGTGCCCCAGTAGCCGATGAGCTGACGCTGCGACGGATCCTGCTCAGGCGTCACAGCCCGGTAGTAGGGCTCGCTGCGTGGTCCTAGGTGCACGACTTGCACGATCGCCATGACGTGGCCCGTGATCGGTTCGCGAACCTCCCACCGGATCGGGCGCAACGTCATGGGGAAGATCGTACATACGTTCGAGTGACACGCGGGCCGAGGATGGTGGTGTAACGACAGAACGCGTAGACTTGGTGTAACGACGGCCAGTAAGGCCGGGGAGGACGAAGCAATGGACATCGTCGAGTACGCCGCAGATGCAGACATCGCCAACGACCCGCTAGTGATCGACCTGGCCGCCGAGGTGACCAGGCTGAGGTCACGCGTCATGCACTTCACCGCGACCGTGGATGGCGAGCCCACGGCGACCGTGGATGATCCAGTCCTGCTCGACGCAATCGTTTCCCTACTTGGATCGAGGCATCCGCGTTCGGACATCGACTGGCACGTGACCGCCCAGGTCGATTGACGTCGTGCCGAACAAGCCGAAGACGCCCACGTCAACGTTCCGCATCCCTGTCGAGCTCAAGCAAGCAGCGCAAACCAAAGCCGCCAACGAACAACCACCCCGCACACTCACCGACGTCGTCGTGCAGGGACTCGAGGAATACGTGAAGGAGGAAGGTGCATGAGCGGCTTCATCTGCCCCCACTGCTCGACTATCCGACGCATCAACAACGTGTGGAACGACGACGGCGGCTACGACGACAAGCACGACCACTGCTGGTACTGCGGAACACTCGTCGACGATCCCACCAAGCACCTGGACCTAGATGCCTATGAGCGCGGCGACCTCCACATCCTCGAATGGCCCGCAGCCGAACACTGACCCGATGCCCCGTCCTAGCCGGCGGGGCATCGTCATGTCTGGACAATCTCGGCCGCACACTGTCCAGGACCTGCACCACTGGACGGTCGCGGGTGTTACATCGGCACGCATAATATTCGCGCTGACGTCGGTGCGCATATTATGCGTCGCGATGTAACACCCAAGGCGTCAGTGGTCCAGGGCAGAGTCGATCCATGGACGACCTCGACGCACACATCCTCAACTGGGAAGCCACACACCCCAACCCAGGAACCGGACAAGCACTCGCCGCCGCAACCAAGCTCGGTATCAGCCGCACCACCTGGAACATGCGGCTGCTGCGGATCCTCGACACGCCGGCCGCGCTCGAGCACGACGCGGTGACCGTGTACCGGCTCAAGCGGCACCTCGAGCGGGGGATGGGGAGGCGGAATCTGCGATCGGCGACAGTTGGGGCGACACCTGGCCCTGGTGTCTGACCGCCGATTCTGCCGCCTGGCCTACTCTCGTTTGGGAAGTTGAGTGCCCCCGGCGAGATTCGAACTCGCAAACCGTCGGATTAGAAGGCGAATGGTTGGTGTCAGTAGTGACGTAGACAAGGGCGGAAATGGACTGCTATGGTTCATAAGTGGCCGCACGGGCACGCCCCAGGTCGCAGGTATGGCGACACGAATGGCTACACCAAGGAGAAGCCCATGGATCGGGACACCAGCATCATGAACTGGCAGCGCAGGCACGACGCCTACGTCGACGCCGCTGCCACGCTCGCGGGATGCATCGACCGCGCCATGGCCGAGGGCATCGACGTCAACACCGATCCCGCCGTCGCCCTCTACCTCGGCGAGTATCGCGCAGCACAGGCTGCGCTCTGACGGTGCCTGCCATGAGCAAGCGCAAGAAGGCGCGCGACGACATGCTCGCCGCCGCCCAAGAACTCGCCACCATCGCCGCCATGTACGTCATCCAAAACCGTCCACTCGACGGCGACTACTACATCGGCAAGACCCTCGAGCGGTGGATGACCGCACGAGACAACTACTTCACCAAGGAGAACCGATGAGCACGGAAGACCAGTACCTCACCTGCGGCGACCGGCGCGATTGCAGCCACGGCTGCTACGACGAGCGCCTCGCACTCGCCCTCATCTAGAGCCCCGCCCACCAACACGATCCTTGGCCGGAAGGAACCCCATGATCGAGCACCAGCTCATCGACAGAAGACCACACGGAGCAGGCGTCCTCAACTCATCGGACGCCTGGACGGCCCACGCGAGATTGGGAGCGCCGACCGGCGCTGCCGGGGAGGCAAGAGCATGAGTACAGCCCAGTACCAGTACGACTGCAGGCCTTCGGGGTGCGACTACTTCGAGTGGCCGGAACTCCCAGCCGATCTGGTACTTGAGCCCGCTGGAGGTAAGAGATGAGTGCCGACAACTACTGGACCGTCATCCCGACGCCCGATGGTGGCTGGCAGCCGCGCATGGGGTTCGAGTCCGACGAAGGCTTCCCGGAGTACCGACTCGGTGCGCTCGAGTACGAGACGTTTGCTGAGGCGCTCGAGGCTGGGATGGATGCGTATGAGCGTGACCCGTACGGCACCGAGTATGGATACCAGCATCACCCTTCAGCGCCGGACGATGCGCGAGCTTCGGCTGACTCCGTCGTGCAGCCCGTCGCTGACCGATCGATGGAAGAGCCGCTGGTCACGCGTATCGAGGTGGTAGACGACACCGGACGCGCATTCGTCCGCTACTACGAGACGACCGGCGTCGGACTGCACGTTCAGGACCAGGGACGCACACTCAAGGTGTTCGCCCGCACACCGCGTCGCCCGCTCTCGGGAGCACCCGACTACTGGTGCCAGACCTGCAACCGTGGCACTGAGGGTTGCACGCACCCGATCGAGGAGGGCGTCGGTGGCTAAGAAGAACCTGCTGCAGGGCGACGGTTACGACTGGGTGCTGAACGAGATGCTGCACATCGAGGTCAGTGACCATGCACTGCACCTCGACGATGCAATCTACGACAGGCAGTGCTTCCACTGCCGAGAGGGCGCGGGGCGGCGGGTAGCCCCGGTGGTGCGCGGCACGGGCACGTTCGAGCCGAACCCGGATTGGGGGAAGCGATGACGCGCGGTAAGGGTGAGGGCAGCGTCTTCAAGTCCGAGACGACGGGCCTGTGGAACGCGATCATCGAACTACCCCCGCACCACGGGCAACGCAGGCGACGCGTGAAGCGCTCCAAGGAGAAGCGCGTCGTGCTCGAATGGCTCGACAAGAAGCGCGCCGAACTGCGCGAGAAGGGCGACCTGCCAACCACGTCGCTCACCGTGCAGCAGTGGTTCACGTACTGGCTCGATCAGATCGTCGCACCCACCGTGCGCCCGACGACTGCGGCCGGCTACCGGGGGATCGTGCGCACCATGATCGTCCCGTCGCTCGGCGCGAACACGAAGCTCGAGAAGGTGACGCCGGCGATGATCCGCGACGTCGCCGCCTACGTTCTCGAGCAAGGCCGATCGACCTCGTACGCGAACTCCGCGCACCGCACCATGCAGAACGCATTCAACGTCGCCCAACGCGAGGGGAAGATCGCGTCGAATCCGGTGAAGCTCGTGAAGGCTCCGAGGATCAAGCGCGACCCGCAGGAGGCGCTGACCGTCGAGGAGACGGAGGCGTTCATCGAGCACATCAAGAAGGATCCCTACGGACCCATCTGGGCGACTGCACTGTTCACTGGTGCGCGCCGTGGGGAAGTGCTCGGCATCGAGCGCGACCGCATCGGGGACGTCCTCGACCTGTCGTGGCAACTGCAGCACCTCGCGTACAAGCACGGCTGCGGGAAGAAGGTGGCTGGTGCGGACAAGTACCCGTGCGGCATGAAGCGCGCATCGTTCTGCGATCGGCGGCACCTCGAAGCCCCCAACGACTTCGAATACCGGCACCTCAAGGGCAACCTCTACCTGACACGTCCCAAGACGTCGCGTGGTTGGCGCATTATCCCGCTCGTCGAACCGCTGCGATCCATCATCGAGCTCCAACTGCGCGTCAACCCGGACAACGAGTACGGGCTGCTGTTCACCGACGCCAACGGTGACCCGTTCGACCCGAACTTCATCAGCAAGCGGTGGCAGCAAACCGTCAAGGACGCGGGCATCGAGAAGGACATGGTCATGCACGGCCTACGCCACACCGCCGCCGACCTGCTGTTCCTCGCTGGCGTGCCCGAGGACATCATCGAGGAGATCCTGGGACACTCTGCCCGCGTCTCCCGCAACATCTACAAGAAGCGCGGCAACCTCACGCGCCTCACTGCTGCGATGGAGTCCATGTCGGCGATGCTCAGCCTGCCCGCCGGCTCAGATAGTCGGTAAGGATCCGCTGCGACACTTGCAGCTCGAGTGAGAGCGATGGGACATCGGAAACGTGTCTCATCGCTCTTTCGCATTCGTCCGGATGGATCAGCAGCGTGGCGGCGTAGCGATCCGCTGCGACCTCATGCTTCGGACGATCATCCTCATGCCCTAGGAGCGCGTGGGCGATCTCGTGCGCCAACGTCGACCGATCATGCAGGGCGCGAAGCCCCGACTGGATGAAGATGACGCCGTGCTCGGGCACCCACAGCCCGTTCGCCGACCGCAACTGACGGTGGATGACGGGGATGCCGAGATCCTCGGCATGCTCGTACGGGTTGTATCGGAGTCCTCTACGGACCGTCCGGCTCGTCCCTAGTTGCGTCGTCATCTTCACTCGCTGCTGCTCGTCCCTCGGCCCGGATCTGCTCGAGCTCCTCGTCGGTGAGGGCTTCGGCCTTCGCTCGGCGGGAGTCGATGTCCGTAACCTTCGCGGCACCCTCCGACACGGTGACACCGAGGATGCCTCGAATGTCCTCGAGCGCTTCTTGCTCGCCGACGCGGTTGAGGGCTTCGCGCATAACGTCGGCGGCTGTCGTGTCGAGCGCGCCAGCGATCGCAACGAGGTTGCCGAGCCCGACCTCAAAGTCGCCCTTCCACATGCGATTCAGGGTCGAGAGAGACACCCCGGAATCGCGTGCGAGTTGACGGCGGGAGATGCGCATCTCGCCGGCCAGGCCCGCGACGACGTCGACGATTGCGGCGTTCACTAGTGACTCATTCATTCCCACAACTGAAAGAGTACGGGCCATTTATGCCCCGCACGACCACGCTCGGGCGTGTCGCACTTGCATGGTGTCAGTAGTGGCACGTATGGTGTCAATCATGACACCGACGAACGCAGCCACCGCGCTTGGCTTGAGAGTGCGCCAGGCAATCCTGGCGGCACCCTCTGACGTCAACGCAGTCGCGAAGGCTACCGGCCTGACCACTTCGGACGTGAACGCACGCCTCAACGGGCACGCACAGTTCACCGTCCCGGAGCTGGTCATGGTCGGTGGCCTTCTTCGCGTTTCGCCGGTCGACCTTCTGGAAGGGATCGCATGAGCGAGCAGATGGAGATCGCGTTCACGCGGCCGGCGTACACGGTCGCGGAGTTCGCGAAGGCAGTGGGGCTGGGGGAGACGACGATCCGGGATCACATCGATGCCGGGAACCTCGTCACTTCTTGGCCGACGAAGACGAAGCAGATCGTGACGCTCGAGGACGGCTTGAGATGGCTCCGTTCTCTGCCGAACGAGAAGCCGACCGCGGCCTAGGCCGCATCACTCATCACACAGAAACGCCCCGGTCCTGCTGGAACAGGCCGGGGCACTGAGAAGGGAAAGTTCTCATGAACAGGGTAATGGATGGTCCGGTCGCTCGTGCGGCGGATCCGATCACGTCGTTCGAGGCGGGCGAGAACCCGTTCGCTCGTCAGCGTTCGGAGCAGGTCGTTCTCGCCGCGCTGTCGTCGATCGATGGGCCGGCGAGCGACTTCGAGATCGAGTCGTGGGTTGCGATCCACCGGCCGGAGTTGCAGTTGACGTCGCAGCGGTTGCGTACTGCTCGTCGCCAGCTGGAGAAGAAGCGGGTGGTGGTGTCGGCTGGTATCGCTGACCGTCGTTCGTCCACTGGCCGTCGTGCGCTGGTGTGGAAGATGACGGAGCGTGCGGCATGAGCGCTTCGAACCTGCCGCTGACGTTGAGCGAGGCGGTTCTTGAGGCGGAGTCGATTACGGCTGAGGCTGCGTCGGCTGCGTTCGTGGATCGTAAGCGTCGCGAGTTCGAGGCTGCGGTCGATGAGCACCTGATGCGCTGGGGCTTCGACTTCCCCGAGGCGGTGCAGTCGTGAGCGTCGAGGATTTCGACCGGTCGTGGCTTCTGTTCACGGATCTGCTGGATCAGCTTGAGCAGGTGGACCAGTGAGCGGCGACGTGACGGCAGCCATCGAGAGGCTGCAGAGGGCTCACGAGTTCGTAGGCGGCAATTGCTCCTGCGGTCTGGCGTGGCATCTGTGTCCTATCGCGTCTGACCTCGACGCCCTGCTGGCCGAGGTCGAGCGTCTGCGTGCCGAGCCAGACAACGAGGCCGTGTCGCGCACGGTGCAGATGCTGCGTGAGGAGAACGCGAGGCTACGAGTCGAGAGGGACCTGCTGGTCAACATGGTCCAGGCTTCGGATGCCGAGCGGGAGGCGCTGGTCGCCGCTCGTGGGCAGCACCCGACGTGCGACGTACACGACGAGGACGGACCGATCACCTGCGGGTGGAAGTCGGCCGTTCGCGACATGGATCGCGTGCTGTCGCCTGGTTCGGAGGCGTCCCAGTGATCGCGTCGTTGATGAACCGTTTCCTGGCGTGGATTACGCCTGAGGTGGCGTGTCCGTGTGGTGACGATGGTGCCTGCTGCGAAGAGGTCGAGTCGTGAACGCCACGCTGCCGTCGACTGTTCCGGCACTGCAAGCCCAGCTCATCGAAACCCGCGACCTGCTCTCGAAGTCGCTTGCTGAGCAGGCGCGTCTCGAGGCTCGCATCTGGCTCCTCACGAAGGGGATGCACCAGTGACCCCGCAACGACGAAACCGACTCATCAACCGTGTCGGCTTCCCACTGTTCTGCATGTACTTCGCCGCGACATGGATCGTCGTCGGCCTCATCGAAGGGATGGCGTGATGGACGCCACAGAGAAGATCGCACGGACCCTGCATCACATCGAGTCGGGCCAGGCACACCTGAGCGAAGACGACGCCTGGAACGGGATCCACCCACTCGACCGCGAGGAGTACCGCGCGATTGCCAAGTCGCTGCTCGCCGCGTTCCCTCAGGTCGCCCTCGAAGGCCGCGAGGAGATGCGCACATTCGGACGCCTCGCAATCAACCAGCCAACACGACGTCATGAGAAGCGCACCGTGTGGGAGTCGCCGTGGTCGGAGGTGCAGTCGTGAGCGCGCGCACCCTGCAGCCGTGTGGCACCCCGGCTGCGTGGCGTCGTCACAAGCGGAACCAAGAACCCGTCGACGCCGCATGCGAACGCGCCGGCAAGAAGGCGGACGCCGACTACCGCGCCGAGAGGGCACGACAGAAGAAGCGGTCTGAGTCGCCGTTCAAGCCCGTCGGTGACGCGTTCACCCTCACGTTGGCCGGTGACGACTGGCGACACGTCGCAGCCAGCATCCTCGACCGCTCACTCACCCTCCGCGCAAACGCAACCACCCTCAACGGCGGCACAGCACAAGCAGACCGACTCGCCGCCTTGTACAAGCACATCGCTTCCGAGCTTCGAGCAGCAGGAGTCATGCCATGAAGCAGCACAACCGCGTCGACCAGTGGAGACGCAACAAGGCCAACGAGCACAAGCTGCTCATCATCCGCTCCACCTGGGACGGCTCCTGGACTGTTGTCGACTACAACGCCGACATCCCCGCAAGGAAGTTCGGACGCGGACTTGCTCAGTGGAACATCGCCGTCGGATACGCGGCCATGCGAGCACACGCACGATCCGTCGACCGCATCGCTCGACGAGCCTGGGACACAGTCGGCGGTGACGCAGCATGACCGACCGCAGCGAGCGAACCGTGGAGTTCCTTCCCGGATACGACTACCGAGGTGACCCGGAGAACAGCGGGCGAGGCTGCCACGGAATGGACGTCATGTTCATCCTCCGACTTGGCCAAAACGCGATCTCATGGCGACTGATGACGGGCTGGCTGCCCACGGCCGACGCGCGCCACCCCCTACAAGGTACGCCGTCGCTCATCCAGTACGACCCCAACGCTGGCCCTGTCGTCATCCACTCTGCATCCAAGCGACAGGACTGGTGGTCGGACGGCGGCATCTGCGAGTACATCACCGCAGACAAGTGCTGGGGCGACATCGGCTACCTGGTCGGCGACAAGATGCTCGCTGCCCTCGCATCTGACGGCCACGAGGGCGTCTGGGCAGAGCTTCGACGCATCTACGACGCCTGGACTTCGAAGGAGGAGGCAGCATGACCCGCTCACTCTCGTTCGAAGTCCGCGGCATCCCCGCACCCCAAGGATCCAAGCGCCACGTTGGTCGCGGCATCCTCATCGAGTCCAGCAAGAAGGTGAAGCCCTGGCGCGAAGACGTCCGAGCCGCAGCCCTCAACGCAATGGGCGACGCATGGACTCCACTCGCGGGTGCCGTCGAAGTCTGGGTCACGTTCTACCTGCCCGCGCCAAAGTCACTGCCGAAGCGGATTAACGCCCCGACTAAGCGTCCTGACCTCGACAAGCTCGCGCGCTCCACGATGGACGCGCTCACGTCCGCCGGCGTCTACCTCGACGACTCCAAGGTCACCGACCTGCACGTTCTCAAGCGCTATGTCGGCCGCAACGTCATGAACGTCAACGCGCCCGGTGCAGCCATCGACGTCGAGGGACTGGCTGAGGAGGACGTCCGATGACTGGGCTTCCGTTCGACGGCTACTTCGACCTCGACGACGACCCCGACCGTTGGCAAGCACTCCGCGAAGACGACTTTGCGGCCAACGACTACATCCACGACCGGCTCGCACACGAAGCCGACGACAAGCGCAAGCAGAACAAGGAGAACCCAGCATGAGCGAAGTCAGCCGCTGGAACGACGCAGCATTCGAGTACAGCGAGATCGACCGCATCCGAGACGTACTCGTCGGGCGATCGATCACGAACACGCTCAGCCGCGGAAGCGACCTCGACCGCGTCCTGAGCTTCGTTCTGGACGACGGGACGGTCCTCAACGCTCACGCAGCAGACGGCGGATGCGCATGTAGCAACGGCTGCTTCACGGTCGAGCCAGGAAACACCGTCCGGGGCACCATCCTCAACGTCGAGATCGAGGAGCGCGCAACCGAGTGGTCCGACGAGGAAGGCAAGGTCGTCGAGCCGGGTTCGGTGAGCGACGGGTCGGCGACGATCCGGCTGTTCGTCTACACCGATCTGGGTCAGCAGACTCTCGTCACGTCCGAGGGCAGCGACAACGGCTACTACGGATGGGGCTTCTGGCTCTCCGTCGACAAGGCGGTGACGGCATGACCACCGCCACTCTCACCGGCATCGTTCCGGGACTCGACGAGCGCGAGTACCACGCGCACCCCGCACTCAGCTCCACCCAGGCACGCCAAATCCTCGACTCGCCCGCCCGCTACCAGTGGTTGCAGCAGCAGCCCCGCAAGTCCACGGCAGCGTTCGACCTCGGAACCGCAGTCCACACGAAGGTGCTCGGAACCGGTGCGAACGCGATCACCTACCCCGACGAGCACCTCACCCCCTCCGGCGCCGTGTCCACGAAGGCAGCGACGGTCGCGTGGGAAGAGGAGCAGCGAGCAGCAGGACGCGTCATCCTCTCGCCCAACGACTTCCGACGCGTCGATGCCATGGCTGAAGCCGTCCTCGCTCACGACGAAGCGCGCACACTGCTCGAGCAGCCCGGAATCCCCGAGGCGTCCATCTTCGGCACCTGCGACCAGACCGGGATCGACCTTCGCGCACGGTTCGACTTCCTCCCCGAGTGGGACGGCACAGCGTTCGATCTGAAGACGACTGGCACCGCAGCAACCGCACACGAGTTCCGCCGATCCGTCGCTCAGTACAGGTACGACGTCCAGCAGGGCCACTACCTCGACACCTTGCATTTCGCCGCCGCACGAAGCGTCGAGTACAGGTTCATCGTCGTCGAGTCGAAGGCACCCCACTTCGTCGGCGTCATCCAGCTCGACGACCACTTCGCAGCCATCGGACGACGCGACGCACTCCGCGCCAGGCGGACATTGCGCGACTGCATCGACAGCGGCATCTGGCCGACCGGGCTCGAGGACGTCGCCTACATCGACGCGCCCTACTGGCTCGAAGACGACAACGACATGGAGGTCTGACCGTGCTTGCAGGATTCAAGTCACAGAACCACCCGCAGCAGACCGGCGTACGTGGCGCACTCGACGAGGTCGACGACCGCGGCACCCACCCTGACTACTTCGACCCGTGGAACGAGCGCTTCGGCGGCTTCACACTCGACGTCGCAGCGGCACCGCACAACGCGAAGTGCGAGCGCTACTTCACGCGCGCCGACGACGGCCTTGAGCAGTCATGGGCCGGGGAACGCGTCTGGTGCAACCCGCCCTACTCCGATCTCTACTCATGGGTCGAGAAGGCATGGCTTGAGCACAAGGAGACGCGCGGCATCGTCATGCTCCTTCCCGCGAACCGCGTCGAGCAGGGCTGGTGGCAGGAGCTCGTCGAGCCGCATCGCGACCAGCCGGGCTCGCCGCTGACGGTCGAGTTCCTCCCCGGCCGGATGCGCTTCATCCGCCCGAACGCCGTCATCAGCCCCAAGGGAGACCGGCCACCGTTCGGATGCTGCCTCCTCATCTGGGAAGACCCGACCGCGACGTCATCCATCAACAAGCGAACCGGGCAGGTATAAGCCATGGACATCAGTACGACCACTGCACCCCGTAGTGACCAGCAGAACTTCGACGACTACCTCGCCGGCGACAAGACGTTCACCATCGCCGACGTCACCGCAGGCAACGCTGAGCAGCCCGTCGCGATCAACCTCGTCGAAGCGCCCGGACGCGCGTACAAGCCGTCCAAGTCCATGCGCCGCGTCCTCGTCGCCGCATGGGGGCCAGACGCATCCACCTACGCCGGACGACGCATCACCCTCTACGGCGACCCCACCGTCAAGTTCGGCGGCTCAACCGTCGGCGGCATCAAGATCCGCGCACTGAGCCACATCGACAAGCCGCTCACCCTCGCCCTCACCGCAACCCGCGGCAAGAAGGCACCACACACCGTCCAGCCCCTCGCTGACGCACCCGCCATCGACATCACCACCTACACGCCCGCACTCGAACACGCCACCAACGTCGACGCGCTCAAGACCGCATTCTTCACAGCACCACCCAACGTGCAGAAGGATCCGCGGTTCATCGCAGCCAAAGACAAGCGCAAGAACGAGCTCGCAGCACAGGGGACGGGGACGAACGAATGAACGATTTCGATTGCTGCGACAACGGCAGCCACCAGCAGGCATTCCGACTCTCTTCGTCAGCATCGGTTGGAGACCCGCACATCCAGGTCACGATCGACGCCTCCGGCAACTACGAGGTCGTCTGCCAGTCCGGAGATCCTCGCCCGGCGATCCACCTGCTGCGGTTCATCGCCGATGACCTTGTCGACTACGGGGAAGCAACGAGCGAATCGGGGGCCGGCGCATGAGCCTCCCCGCCATCGACGTCCGCCGCGTTCACGACGACGACGCCTCCTTCTGGCACCTCGAGTGCACCGCCTGCCCATTCGAAGGCGACGAATACGAAGGCTGCGATGTGCAAGACGCAATCGACGCACACCTCGCAGAACACGACGGGAGCGACCAGTGACCAACTGCAGCCACTGCTGGACGGACTCAGTTCGCAACGGACGCTGCACAGAGCCCGCTTGCGACCACTACGGCAAGGAGCAGAAGTGATCGCCGACAGCGCGCTCCACATCCTTCGCGACCACGACGGCTCACTCCCCGAAGCCGTCGACCGGATAAAGCACCTCGCTGGCAAGAAGGAAGACATGCAGCTCGCGATCGCTTACCTCGCGATCCAGGTGTGGACCTACCGACGCGCATCCGACGAAGACGCGCAACTCGCCCTCCACCAGATCGGCACCATCGTCCGCGACTACGAGACGAGGCAGAAGTGATCGACCCCACCATCCTCCGCCGCACACGACTCGTCGCACTCATCTTCGGTGGCATCGCAACCGCACTCATCCTCGGATCACTGATCGCAGGAGGTGCATGGTGAGGGCCCACTGCAACGAGCGACGAGTCGGCATCTACTGCGCCGAGCTCGACGACGACCACACATGCGACCAGCCCGCCGGCCACAACGACACCCACGTCTGCATCTGCTGGGACGAGTGGAAGCCGGTCAAGGCTGCAGCCGCGATTCGACCGGATCAAGCCCCAGAGGTTGCCGCATGAGAGCAA
>Ga0098074_1000417_pt1 | contig 29784 bp, 22 predicted proteins | sample 32_taG_FD_75064 | JGI IMG/M metagenome (GOLD analysis project Ga0098074, IMG submission 75064) | Marine viral communities from the Gulf of Mexico - 32_GoM_OMZ_CsCl metaG | ecosystem: Environmental > Aquatic > Marine > Oceanic | place: Atlantic Ocean: Gulf of Mexico | collected 2015-07-12
TTGGGTATGTATTCACGACAGTGCCAGTGTCGTGCCAGAAACAACGATGAAACAGGAGGACTTAAACCGTGAAATGGTGACGGGCGGTATTGCTCGCTACCGTGGTAAGAACCAGTCAGCACAGGAGCGTGGCAAGGAGACGGACGCTGCCTACGGACAACGGTTAATGAGGGCCACCCTTCCTGATCTGTACAACGAAGTACGCAAGACCTTCACCTATCATAAGAAGAACAACCAGAGTGTACCTAAGTGGTTGCCGTTGATCTGGGACATACCACCTAAGACTGTCTCCTTCCTTGCACTCAAGGTTGTGTTGGACAGCATCAGCCACCAGCAGACCATCGTTAAAAGCAGCATTGCTATCGGGTCAGCGTTGGAAGACGAAGCTCGGTACAACTGGCTCAAGGTAAACCACCCTGACATATTTAAGTATGCTGCCAAGGACGTAGAGAAAGCCAAGAAGCGTAGCTACAACAGGATACGTAATGCTTTCCTTCGCCATGAAGTGGGTGAGGCTAAGAAGGGAAACATTGAGAAGTTTCAGACGTGGGGCAAACGTCAGAAGATTCTTATTGGTACGTGGTTGTTGGAAACAATCCGCAAAGCCACACACTTTATTCAGTTCACCATCATTCAACAGACAGGCAAGACGGTCCGTTATGTGTCGGCTACCGATGAACTGTTTGAATGGATACGTGCATTTAACGAAGACCGTGAAGCACTCACTCCTTTGTGGTTGCCGATGGTGGATAAACCCAGACCGTGGACCAGCCTCTGGCAAGGTGGCTATCCCGATGACCATGACATACCAGCACTAACATTTATTAAGTCCTACGACATGGACTATCTCAGGTCCGTCGATTGGGACAGCATGTCTACCGTCACCAATGCGGTGAACCACCTGCAAGAAACACCGTGGACAGTGAACGACAAGGTTCTGAAGGTCATGCGGTGGGCATGGGACAACGACAAAGTCATTGGTGACATGCCAAAGCGTACCGACTACGAAGCACCACCTTGGCCAGGTGAAGCTGCTGAGAAGGACGAAGAGATTAAACGTGAATGGTCACGCAAGGTCGGCAAACTTTATAACTTAAACCTTTCACTCCGTAGCCAACGTCTTCAGACAATTAAAACAATACATCTAGCTGAGAAGTATGTTGGCACGGAGTTTTATTTTCCTTATCAGGTGGACTTTAGGGGGAGAGTCTATCCTGTACCGTACTATCTGTCTCCACAGGGTACGGACCTAGCAAAGTCCCTGTTGTTGTTTTCTGAGAGTGAAACAATATGGGACTTTAAGCGTGACGCGAAGTGGTTGGCAATACATGGGGCTAACTGCTTCGGCAAAGACAAACTCTCACTCGACGAACGTGTCAAATGGGTTACTGACAAACGGAACGACATACACGCTGTCTGTTGCGACCCTCAGGATAACGACTGGTGGCAAGCAGCCGACAAGCCGTGGCAGTTCCTAGCGTTTTGTTTCGAGTGGGGGGATATGATGGCAGCGGGTGGTGTTGGTTTTAAGACTCGTCTCCCTTGCGCTATGGATGCGTCGAACAACGGCATACAGATTCTTTCCTTGTTGAGTCGGGATGAAGTTGGCGGTGCAGCCACTAACGTGAGTCAAACCAGCATCCCCGCTGACCTGTATGAAGCGGTAGCCGAACGTGTACGCCAACGTCTCAAGGAAGACGGTAGTCCTGTTGCCCTGACGTGGTTGGACTTTGGTATTACACGTAAGACATGCAAGCGTCCCGTCATGGTCAAGCCCTATGGGGGTACACCTTTTAGTTGTCGTGCTTATGTGGACGAATGGTTCCACGAACAGATCGTTAAGCACGAACGCATTGATCCGTTCAAGAGTGAGCAGTGGGTAGCCACACAGTTCCTGTCTTCTGTTGTGTGGAAGGCAATGAACGAGGTGCTGGGTAAACCAGCTGAGGTGATGAAGTGGTTGCAAGCGTGTGCCAAGCTCAACGCCAACATCGACCAACCCATGATGTGGACAACACCATCAGGCTTTCCCGTCAGGCAGCGTTACATCTCATACAAGAAGAAGAAGGTCGAAACACTACTGGGCGAGAAGATCAGCTACGTCGATTTTAACGAAGACACAGACGACATAGACAGACGACGACAGTCCAACGGTGTTAGTCCTAACTTCGTTCACAGTCTCGACGCTGCTGCTGTCCACCACACGGTCAACACCTGCATCGACCAAAAGCTTCTATCGCTGGCTATGGTCCACGACAGCTACGCAACACAGTCACCCAATTGTGACCAGTTGGCGGGGATACTACGCCACAGCTACGCCAACATCTTTTCTGAAGACCTACTTACGAAGTTTCGTGAGTCGGTCGATAAAACCGAACAGAGGAACGTTCCTGCGCTTCCAGCCTTCGGGTCACTCGACCCAATGGAGGTGTTAGCCAGTGAATACTTCTTCGCATAACACCGCATAATAACAACAAGGAGAACATCCGATATGGCAAAGAACCTAACAACACCTGTGGGAACAGCACAGTACCCACGTCTCAACACACCCGACACTACCTTCAACGAGAACGGTGAGTACCGTTGCAACCTGATTGTGTCAGAGAAGGACGCACTAGCGTTCAAGAAACAACTACAACCCTTGTACGACGAAGCATACCAAAAGGAATGCGTCATCAAGGGTAAGAACGACCTGAAGAAAGCCGACGCTTTCCCTGTCATGCAAAAAGACGGTGAGTGGATCATCAAGGCCAAGCAAAAAGCCAAGGTCGTTACCCGTGACGGCAAACCCATTGAGCTGAATGTTGGTCTGTTTGACAGCCAAGGTAAACCACACCCAGCCGACGAGATTATCGGTGGTGGTAGCAAGCTGAAGCTGGCAGTCCGTCCGCACTTCTGGTTCGTCCAAGCAGTCGGTGGATTTGGTGTGACGTTACAACTCGTCGCTGCTCAGATCATCGAACTGAACGAGTACCAACAAGGTGAATCATCCGCTCAGTCGTTTGGCTTTACTGCTGTTGAAGGTGGGTACGTCCACGGTGGCGAGACATTTGAAGAAAGTCTGAATGAAAAGAGCGAAGCGGAAGAAGATAAACTCCTCGAAGCGAACTTCTAAACGCACAGGTAAATATCGTAGTGGTTTCGAGGCGAAGGTAGCAGGGCAGTTGGAAGACTTAAACTGTGCCTTCGCCTACGAAACACTGCGTATCGAATACCAGAAGATCGCCACTTATAACCCCGACTTTATCCTACCTAATGGAGTTGTCGTCGAAGCAAAAGGAGTTTGGACCACTGAAGACCGCGCTAAACATGTTGCTGTGCGGCTTAGTCATCCTGATTTGGATGTGCGTCTGTGCTTTCAAAACCCTTTTCTCAAAATCCGAAAGGGAAGCAAGACGACGTATGCCGCTTGGTGCGACAAGAAGGGGATCAGATGGTGTGACAAGGTAATACCTAAATCATGGCTTTCACACAAACCCACCAACCCTGCTCCACTTGTGGGAGTAGTGACGCTCTAAGCGTTAACGACGACGGAAGCACATACTGCTTCGCCTGTACGTCTTTCAAACAAGGAACAAAAACAAGGACAACAAGGACAACGGTGACGGATAACAATTTCATACAGGGTGGGCAGTACAATGCCATTGCCCGCAGGCACTTGTCGTTGGAGACATGTCGAAAGTGGGGCTACCAGATAGCCACAGTCGATGGTCAGAACGTACAAGTTGCTAACTATAGAAGCAGAGACGGTCAGCTTGTTGGGCAGAAGATTAGGTATGCCGACAAGTCATTCAAGGTACGAGGTGAACTACTAGGGCTGTACGGTCAGCACCTTTGGAAGGACGGTGGACCAAGGGTCATCGTTACCGAAGGTGAGATAGATGCACTGTCTGTTAGTCAAGCGTGGGGTAACAAGTGGGCAGTCGTCAGCATACCGCATGGTGCTGGGTCAGCTAAGAAGCATGTGGCACAGGCGTTGGATTGGTTGGAACGGTTCGACAGTGTCATCTTCATGTTCGACATGGACGACGCTGGTAGAAAGGGAGCAGCCGACTGCGCCCAACTCATAACACCTGGCAAAGCTAAGATTGCAGAGCTGCCTCTTAAAGACCCAAACGATCTGTTGGTTGAAGGACGTTCAGCCGACATTGTGCAAGCCACATTTAACGCAAGGGAGTACCGACCTGACGGGATAGTTGGACGGGAAGAACTGTGGAATGTACTGAGTGAAGAGACACACACCAGCAGTGTGCCGTATCCCTACACAGCACTGAACGGAATGACCCACGGACTAAGGTTGGGTGAACTGGTCACGGTCTGTGCAGGGTCAGGTATAGGCAAGTCGTTGTTCTGTCGGGAGATAGCCTACCACCTACTCATGCAGGGTGAGACGGTTGGCTACATTGCGTTGGAAGAAAGCGTAAGGCGAACAGCGTTAGGCATTCTTGGGCTGCATATGGGCAAACCACTGCATCTTGAAAGCAAGCTGGACCTTGACGAGTTGGCTGAACCGTTTGGGCAAACAATCGGCAACGGTAACTTCTTTACCTACGACCATTGGGGAAGCTGCGACAGCGACAACCTACTGAGTAAGGTCCGTTACCTGTGCAAAGGTATGGGGTGTAGTTGGATATTTTTGGATCATCTATCAATCGTCGTGTCAGGGTTTGCAGGGGACGACGAACGCAGACTGATCGACAACACAATGACCAAGCTGCGTTCACTCGTTGAGCAAACAGGGTGTGGCATGGTCGTCGTCTCTCATCTTAAACGACCTGCGGGGGTGGGTCATGAGGAAGGAGCGACGACCAGCCTAGCCCACCTACGAGGCAGCGCAGCCATAGCCCAACTATCGGACATAGTGGTGGGCATGGAACGCAATCAACAAGCAGAACAGTCAGCTAACCAAACACGCATACGTGTGTTGAAGAACCGTTTCACAGGAGAGACGGGGCTGGCTGGTGAACTTTACTACGACAACGACACAGGAAGATTAAATGAAACGGATACTACTGCTCTTAAATCTGGCACTGACATTACCGTCGATAACGCTCCGTTCTAGCGGTGATAAACGCACGGACCTGTTCAGGGCCATACGTGAGGTGGAAAGCAACGGCAATATGTGGGCAGTCGGTGACGACGGTATGTCCATTGGTCCTTACCAGATCAGTTATGACTACTGGGTGGACGCATGTAAACAAGACCCGTGGTTAAAACGTGGGTCATGGTTGCACTGCATCTTTAGGCCGTATGCCGAACGAACAATGGCTGCCTACTGGAAACTATACGGACCAGCCGTACCTAGCTACGAGCAACTGGCACGTATCCATAACGGAGGACCACTAGGGTACAAAAAACCACAAACCAAAGCGTACTGGAGGAGAGTGCAAGGACGGCTATGACTAAAGGAGCTTACGTAAAACTGAACGAAATGGAGCAGCGGTTGGTCAAGACAGTTGCTAAGGGACGACGAGACTTTAACACGTTGCGTGGTACGAAGCGTGTGAAGTACCCAGACGTTAGTGACGAGTACCTGCCTGACATTGAAGGGTTTGCTGGTGAAGTAGCCTTTTGCAAAATCTTCAACATCTTCCCTGACATGGACATACGACCCGTCACCCACGAAACAGACGACGGTGACTGTCTGTGGAACGGTCTACGCATCGACGTGAAGACAACCCACCGACCCGAAGGCAAGCTGTTGTGTAGCAACAACAAGAAGCTTGGCATGGTTGATTACTATGCACTGATGACAGGTGTGTTTCCCATGTACTTCTACAGGGGTGTTATCTCCGCTGAAGAGATGCTGGTCAGTGAACGCATGACCACGCTTATGCCCGTACCTGCCTACGTTGCGGACCAAGAAGAACTGTATGAACTAACAAACCCACAACTAGAAAAACGATGAAAGACGTAACACTATACTTCGACATAGAGACGAACGCAGTCGAAGACTTTGCCACGCTCAAGGGTGTGGAAAAGATACACTGCATGTCGGTCTATAATCCGATCAGTCAGAAGATGACCACCTTCACCACGGACACAATCCACATGGGTTTAGCCATGCTTGGTGAGGCAAGGTACATCTGTGGTCACAACATTATTAACTTCGACCTGCCAGTCATGAAGAAACTGTTGAACTGGCAACCCAACGGACAGGTGTTGGATACACTGGTCACCAGTAGGTGTATGCACAGCGACATTCGTGGTGTGGACATGCAACGTGGTGACGACTTTCCCAAGGAATTGTGGGGCAGTCACAGTCTCAAAGCATGGGGCTGGCGATTAGGACTGACCAAAGGTAACTACGGTGAGCAGGAACATGCTTGGGACAGTTACAACGAAGACATGAAGGAATACTGCGAGCGTGACGTGTTGGTCACTGTAAAGCTTGCACAGTTCCTGAAGGAGGACCAACCGTCCGTCAACATGCTGACCATCGAACACAGGTTCGCTAATATAATAAGAAGGCAGGAGCTTCGTGGCTTTACGTTTGATGAAGCAGCAGCACAGGACTTGTTGCAGACTTTGACCGTTCGACGGGCTGAACTACGGGACGAACTACAGACTGTCTTTCCACCAACACACGAAGAGATGAAGACGGCTGCTGGCTGGTCTGTTGTTGTGGACGGTGAAGAATACACAGCCAAGACCAAGGGTGGCTTAAAGGCTGTGTTGAAAGAAGCAGGTCTGCCACAGGCAAGAGCCAACGATGCTGAGAAGCAAGGCAACAAGATCAAGTCAACACCCTTCAACCCAGGAAGCAGGGAACAGATAGCAGCACGTCTTAAAGCTTTAGGGTGGGAGCCGACAGTCTTTACACCTGACGGTCGTGCCAAGATTGATGAAGGTGTACTCAAAGGTATTAACCATCCGTCAGCAGCCAAGCTGTTGGAGTACCTGATGGTGGTGAAACGTCTGGGACAGTTAGCCGAAGGTAAGAACGGTTGGCTCAGTTGTGTACAGAACGGCCGTATACACGGTCAGGTCAACACCAACGGAGCTGTCACAGGACGTTGTACCCACAGCCTACCCAACGTAGCACAAGTGCCAGCAGTCCGTGCTGAGTACGGCAAGGAGTGTCGGGCATTGTTCACAGCAGGTGAAGGCTTTGACCTTGTTGGTGTGGACGCTAGTGGACTGGAGTTACGTTGCCTTGCTCACTACCTAGCACTGTTCGACGGTGGTGAATACGGACGCTACTTGTTGGAAGACGACATACACACGGTCAACCAAAACGCTGCTGGTCTGGAGACAAGGGACCAAGCCAAGACGTTTATCTACGCATTCCTGTACGGTGCAGGTGACGCAAAGATAGGTGACATTGTTGGTGGTACAGCCAAAGAAGGTAAGCAGCTGAAGACACGGTTCCTTGCCAAAACACCAGCACTGGCTCGCCTCAAGAAGATCGTTGAGGAACGTGTTAAAAAGTATGGCTTTCTCAAAGGCATTGACGGACGTGTACTTCCCATACGCAGCGAACACGCAGCACTAAACACATTACTACAGTCGTGTGGTGCTGTTGCCATGAAGCAAGCGTTGGTTCGATGTGACCAAGCCCTGCGAAAATTAAGCTGGCAATACGGAAAAGATTGGGCATGGGTAGCTAATATCCATGACGAATTTCAAGCAGAGGTTGACCCGCTCAAAGTCGATTTGTACGGACGCATTGCTGTTGAGAGCATACGTATTGCTGGGGATGACCTGCGTTTCAACTGCCCACTGGATGGTGAGTACAAGGTGGGCAAGAACTGGGCAGACACACATTGACCCGTGAATCCGAGACAACATGAGGGCTTCATCTACGAAGCTATATTCAAGGTGGAAGCGTTAAAGCGTATGTTTGACGTGTTGGAACCGTCAACAGTTCAGCCTTACGACCTGATCGTGGAATGCCCACGGGGATTGGTGAAGGTACAGATTAAAGGGAGCAACCTAATTGGTCATCACGACTCAATGCGTTTCAAGGTTAACGACAACAGAAGGGTAACTAATTACACAGAACTATTCGACGTAATGGCTTGCTACTTACAACCGTATGATTGTTGGTACTTACTACCATCATCCACACTAACGACAGGCTCCCTTCGTCTTTTCCCTAAAACGAAAACCAAGATTAGTAAGCGGGAACAATACAAGGATAATTGGTCCCTCTTTTACGAACAATAAAAACAAAAGGATAAACATGAGTAACAAAGAACAAACAGTCATTCTGATAGACGGTGACGTACTAACCTATGAAGCAGGGTTTACCAGCCAGTACCCTGTTGAATGGGAAGAAGACCTGTGGACACTGCACGGTGACATGGGCAGAGCCAAGGACTACGTCCACGAACGTATCAACGAACTGGAAGAACATCTGGGTGCAACGTCTACCATCATCGCGTTTAGCGACAGTGCTAACTTCCGACGTAAGCTCAACCCATTATATAAGAGTAACAGGCGAGCATCGTTCAAACCCATCCTAATCAAACCCATCCGTGAGTGGATGAAGGAGACGTTTGAGTGTGAGTGTTGGCCCAACCTAGAGGCTGACGACGTACTGTCCATCCTCGCCACTGAAAGACCCAACAGATTAGACACACGTATTATCGTCAGTATCGACAAGGACTTTCACGGTGTGCCGGGACGTTGGTACAACTTCAGAAAGCAAGAACATCACCATCCTAGCGAAGAGATGGCTGATCGTTTCCACCTGATACAAACAATCGCTGGTGACCACACAGACGGTTACAGTGGTGTACCTAAGTACGGTGTGAAGACAGCAACCAAGTACCTCGACAAGCACGGCTACACTTGGGACGCAGTGATGAAGCTGTACGACAAAGCCGACCTACCAGAAAGCGAAGCAGTAATGAATGCGTGGATGGCACGACTACTACGTAAGAACGAATACAATCTAAAAAATAAGGAGATAAACTATCTATGGCTACCAAAGACCTTCCGGACAGCGGACAAAAGAAGATATTCAACTCAGGTGCACAGCGTGACGGGGACGCTGGACGAGGACGACCAAGCCTTATTCCCCCATGCGCCATTCGCTCCCTTGCCGACCGCTACGAACAAGGAGCCGTCAAGTATGGTGACTGCAACTGGATGAAGGGTGTTCCCCTTAGTCGGTACGTAGACAGTCTGTCCCGTCATTTACTAGCAGTGAACGAGGGTGATGAATCAGAAGACCATCTTGGTGCAATCCTGTGGAATGCAGCGTCCATGATGTGGACAAAACAAGCCATCAAGGACGGCAAGCTCGACGCAAACCTTAACGACTTAGCATTCAATGAATAACCCTATACGAAAATTACCCGATTTAAGTAAGGACTTGATCGACCGTTTGGACGAGATGTACCCAGCACGTTGTGCCGACATTAGTTGGCCCGACCGTAAGGTGTGGTACTACGCAGGACAACGTGCGGTCATTGATCACCTTATTGCAGTTTATAATGAACAGAACGAAACAATCATCATACAGGACTAATTATGTGTTTAGGACGACCCAAAGTATCAGCACCACCCCCGCCACCACCGCCACCACCAGCACCCCCTCCACCAGTGCCTACGGCTGCGGTAGTCCAACCTGCGTCCAAAAGGGCTGCTGGTTCTGCAACCAAGCGTAGACGGGGAACAGCACAACTGACAGTCCGTCGTCCTTCTATCGGTGGTTATGGTGGAGGATCGGGGGTGAACGTCCCTAAATAGGAATTACAATTATGAGCGTTATATCACTACAAAAAAACACGCTGCTTAGCGGAGTTACTGCCAACACCACAGGCAGCAGTCACGGAACGGAACACGCTAAAGGCTGGACGTTCTCCATTGTTGCTGAGTCGGTGAGCAGTGGTGCTACCGTGGACATTCAGGCATACGTTGGAGCGAACTGGTACAGCATACACGAAGAAGTAATTACAGCTTCTGGTGCGTTCATGGTCCGTGACGACGAAGGTCATTACGAGAAGATGCGAGCCAAGGTCAGCAACTATTCTGACGGTACGTACACAGTCTACGCAACAGGTACAGCCAACTCACTCTAACACATGGCACTAAAGGCATTGTCTGGGGTAACCCAAGGAGCGTCCAGCTTCGCTAGGTTGCCTAACGGTTTTACACGCTCGTCAAAACTGACGCAGACCTTGCCGATAGACGCAGTTAACAAAGCTACTATTCGTGTTGTTATTGGAACAACTGCTGTTGGTGCTGGTGTATTTAACAGATCAGCAACAACAGGGATAACCATTGGGGTTACAGCCAGCGGACAGCAAACAGATCAACAGCATTACGGTACTGCTACCGTTGGAGTTGTCATCAGTTCAACAGCATCTGCTTCAGTAACTTCTACGCACAGCGGTACAGCAACAGCATCGATAGTTATTACTGCAACTGCTGCGGGGGACACAGGAGCAACTCACGCTGGTACTGCTAACATTGGTGTAACTATTTCAGCGACTGCTAGTGGTACTGCTTCACAGACTCATGCAGGTGTAGCTTCTTGTCAGGTTAACCTAAGCGTAAGTGCAGCAGGGTTTAATACCAAGACTCAAGTACCTGATGAGACGAGTAACAATAACGACATGATGTTGTATGCTGACGGATCAGGCACTCAATACGCTTACTCGAGTGATTCAGCAGTAGGAACACGCTCATTAGATTTTGAAGGGGACGGATCTGTTGCTGGTTCTGGTGGTTACGGAATTATAGACAATACATTTCAAAGCGTATTCCGCTCATCGTTTTCTATAAGTGCTTGGGTAAAACTGGATGATGGTGATGCTACTTATAATTGGATTTTATCTAACTACCCAAGTGGTGGAGACGGAGGTAATAATAATCATGTATCACTCAGCTTCTCTGGAGGTATACACGGAGGTGATCCTTCTTTTACATATAAGGCAGGAACAGTTAATAACACCGCCCAAGACCATGATTACAATTTAGCAAGCGGACAGTCTGGGTGGATGCACATAGTCGGCACTTTCAATGCTGTCAATAGTGGCATGTATTTGTATGTTAACGGCACGCAAGTTCACTTTGATAGTACTAGCATCGACCCAACTGAGTACACCAACTCCGTCAAGATGCGGGTTAATAAATTTGAATCTACAAGTACTAACTACGTTTATACTGGCAAGAAAATTGATGACATAAGTATCTGGTCAAAAGCTTTATCATCTACCGAAGTATCTAACATGTATAACAGCGGTAATGGTACGAACCTGTCTGGCAGTAGTGATCTTGAAGGCTGGTGGAAGATGGGTGACCATACTGTAGTACCAGTTACCCACTCAGGCACAGCAACAGTTTCAGTAGCGGTTACAGCAAGTGCTAGTGGTAATGCGTTTACAGCACACTCAGGAACAGCCTCCTGCCAAGTCAACCTATCAGCATCTGCTAGTGGAAGTGCGTTCACACCCTTTACGAACAGTTATAGTGTTAATTTAGATAATACTAACGACTACATAAATGGTAACAATTTTAACGCTAACACCATTATCGGTACGGGCGATATGACTGTTTCAATGTGGGTAAAGTTAGACACAACAGTAGCGTTTGACACATTCATTTACGTAGGAGCGTCTAGTTCAGATGCCGAGTATCTTCAATTACGTTTGTTTGAGGTTAGTGGCGCACTCAAACTGGACCTGAGAGCAAGAGTTGGTTCATCAGGTAATGCTCAGTGTACTGGCACAACTACTGTAACCACAGGAAGTTGGCATAACTTAGCTTTCACTAGAACTGGAACAACCGCTAAAGTTTATCTCAATGGTTCTTTAGAGCAAACCGCAACCGATTCAAATTTTGGTGCAGACTTTGGGACAAGCACAAACACTACAACATGGATAGGCGCGTACAAGGGTGGTTACTCTCACATGGACGGGTTGATTGACGAAATAGCTATCTGGGATGATGTTTTGTCAGCTACTGAGATAACAGCAATTTACAACAATGGCGCACCTATAAGCCTAACAAGTAACTCAGGTAACTACGCATCTTCTACAAACCTTGTGGGGTGGTGGCGCATGGAAGAAGGAAGCGGTACTAGCATTGCCGACAGTTCTACTAACAGTAATGCGATAACCCTTACAAATGGTCCAACCTTTAGTACAGACGTTCCATCATGAGCCGACAATACGTGATTTTAAACGCTACCGAAGCGCAAGCCATAGACTTTAGCGAAGTGCTTGAGACTAGTTATGAAACACTCCGCTGGAACAACGACAGCACCAAGACTTTCGTTAAGTACGAAGGAGACACACCAGCATGGTTAGTGGGCAAGACTGCTTACACCAAGGCTGAGATGTTAACCATTTTAAACAATCCCGATGGTGAGTGGTACACCGATCCAGAAGGACTTTAACTAACATAACTATAAATAACAGGAGACACTAATCATGTCAGAAGCATCAGACTACGTTGAGAACCAGATACTTAACTGCTATCTCAATCAAACAAACATCACAGCACCAACTGCTATCTACGTTGGACTACATACTGCTAATCCTACGGACGCTGGTACAGGTACGGAAGTTAGCGGAAACGGATATGCCCGTGTAGCTATTACCGACAAGTTTGGTACAGCAAGTGGAACTGGAGGCAGTCTTTCCAGTAACGCTGACATAACGGGCTTTACCGCTGATGGTGCTAACTGGGGAACCATTACACATATCGGTATTTATGACGCAAGCACCAGCGGCAACCTCCTATTTCATACTGCTTTAGACAGTTCCGCTACCGTTAACGACGGTGATTCATTCCAAATCTCAAGCGGCAACCTAACTGTAACCGTAGCTTAATAACACCATGCAACAGGAAGAGACTGCACAGAATCTATATTCGCAACTGGAAAACCAGCGGTGGTCCTTCCTTGATCGTGGAAGGCAAGCTTCCGAGTTAACTATTCCATACATTCTACCACCCGATGGAGCGAATCACGCTACCAAATACTACACTCCATATCAGGGTATTGGGGCGAGAGGTGTTAACAATTTAGCAAGTAAGCTACTGTTGGCACTTCTTCCCCCCAATGCTCCCTTCTTCCGACTGACCATTGACAGGTTTGAGTTGGACAAGGCCAAGTCTGAACTTGGTGAAGAAGGTGGTGAGCAACTACGTACTGACCTTGAGAAAGCACTGGCAGAAGTTGAACGGTCTGTCATGCAGGAAGTTGAAGTGGAAGCATTCCGTGTTGGAGTGTTTGAAGCACTGAAGAACCTGCTCATCACAGGCAACACTCTGTTGTACCTACCTGACGAAGGTGGGATGCGTGTGTTCCGTCCTGATCGGTTTGTTGTGAAGCGTGACCCAATGGGCAACGTAACGCACATAGCCACCAAGGAAACAATAGCACCCATGATGTTGCCAGACAGCGTCAGGAACGAAGTGTACAAGGACAGCGGTAAAGAAAACACCTGTGACCTGTACACGGCTATCTGTCGTCGGGACAACAAGTTCATCGTCTACCAAGACGTTAAAGGCATTACCATTGAAGAGAGTTACGGTGAATACCCACTAGACAAAGTACCTTGGTTACCACTCCGTTACACCCGCATTGACGGTGAAGATTACGGACGAGGCTTTGTCGAGGAATACATGGGTGACCTGAAGAGTCTTGAAAGCCTTACAAGGGCGATTGTCGAAGGTTCAGCCGCTGCTGCCAAGGTGTTGTTCATGGTCAACCCTAACGGGACGACAAGAGCCAAGACACTTGCAGAAGCAGCTAACGGTGCAATCGTTCAAGGTAGTGACGCTGACGTTAGTGTGTTGCAGCTACAGAAGTTCAACGACTTTCGTGTGGCTCAGACCACAATGGCAGCAATACAGGAACGACTAAGCCATGCCTTCCTACTCAACAGTAGTGTTGTACGGGACGCTGAACGTGTTACCGCTGAAGAAATACGTATGCTCTCACAGGAACTGGAAGCAGCGTTAGGCGGTCTGTACTCAATTCTTTCACAGGAGTTTCAACTTCCTTTGGTCACCAGCCTCATGGCTAGAATGAACAAAGAAGGACGGCTCCCAAAACTTCCAAAAGACATAGTCAAACCAACCATTGTAACAGGGGTTGAGGCTTTGGGTCGGGGTAACGACTTGAACAGGCTTGACATGTTTCTGGCGGGAGCCACCCAAGTTGTTGGACCAGAAGCTGTTTCTCAGTACGTCAACGTGGGTGACTATTTTAAACGCAGGGCAACTGCTCTGGGTATTGAAACGGAGGGACTAATCAAAAGCGACGAACAGTTACAGCAGGAAGCACAGGCTGCACAGATGCAGCAGATGGCTGAAAAGCTGGGTGGTCCAGCCATTAACGCAATGAGTCAACAGGCTCTGGCGCAACCAGACCAAGCCGAGCCACAACAATAAGGAAACAAGAACAATGGCAGAATTAAGCCGTGTAACGATAAACGAACCAACACCTGGCGAAGTAGAGCCAGCCGAACAACCACAACAGGAAGCTGCTCCCCAAGTGCCTCACAACACAATGATTCAAGGCGAGTTACCGTTGGAGACTGAAGAGCAACCACCACACTTAGCTGACAGTTCAGAGGAAGAACAACAAGACCCTGAACAAGGTGGACTGGAAATACGCAAGGACGACCGTCCTGAATGGTTACCTGAGAAATTCAACAGTGTGGAAGACATGGCTAAAGCCTACTCCGAGTTGGAAAAGAAGATAGGTCAACCACAGGAAAAGAACGACAACAGTGAGACAGTCGGTGAAGGTCAGGAAGTAATCCAGAATGCCAGCGTTGAATACTTCGAGAAAGGTGAACTGTCCGAAGACACATACGAAGCACTTGCCAAGGCAGGTCTGAGTCGTGAGTTGGTAGACAGTTATGTTGCTGGTCAGTCAGCTTTGATCCAGAACGAGCAGGACGCTATCCGAAACGTCGCTGGTGGTGACTACGATAAAATGTCCGAGTGGGCAGGTAAGAACCTCAGTGACGATGAAATGAGAGCGTACAACGACGCTGTTACATCAGGCACTATCGACCAAGCTAAGTTCGCTGTGAGTGGGCTGTATGCCCGTTACAAGGCTGAGAACGGTAACCAACCCACGTTAACAATGGGTAACACCGCCGGCTCTGGTTCAATGCCATTCTCCGACATGCAAGCCGTTCGTCGTGCCATGTCTGACCCACGTTATAAAGCAGGTGACAAAGCCTACCACGCAGAAGTGGACAGGAGGTTGGCTGTTAGCAATCTTTAACTGAAAGAATAATCATGCAATTCGTACAAGCAAATTGGGAAGGTATTCTTCTCATCCTCACGTCGGCTGTTGCCTTAGCATCTGCTGTGGCAGCACTAACACCAACACCAAAGGACGACAGCATCGTTAAGAAGGTATATAGCCTTATAGACGCACTGGCGTTGAACGTAGGTAAAGCCAAGGATAAGTGAGTTTTATCACAACGATACTACGTACAATCTTTGAAGCACTTTTTAAAAACGTCATCAATGAAGTTAAAAAACCAGTTAAAGCTGAAGACGCTCCTGTTAGCCCTGATCGTGACCGCTTTCTTGAGCGGATGCGGGGCTTCGAGGGTAGTCTTCATCGACTCCCAGAGTCAGATATTCCGAGTGGGACCAAACGTAAAGGGTAAGGTCTACCACTGGAATGGTAAGGAGTGGCAACTAAGCGGCAACAAGGTTGAGTACCCAGAGGGTCACTTTGTTGGCGGGTTAACGCCCGAAGACGACGACTAAGACTTTTCACGAAACAGGCATTAACGAATGTCACAGCCCCGTGCGCGGGACAACTGTTGGACAAGCGAACGTGCAATGACGTGGCTACAAACCCACAACAATCATTCAATATAGAAAGGCCATACTATGGCAAATTCAGACACATCCCCATCACGGGTAGGTTTAGTTGAAGGCGGTTCCGACAACCAAGCGTTGTTCCTCAAGAAGTTCAGCGGTGAGATTCTCACCACCTTCGAAGAGAAGAACATCATGAAGCCCCTCCACACTATCCGTACTATTCAGAACGGTAAGTCCGCACAGTTCCCAGTGACTGGTGTAGCAACAGCTTCATACCACACACCTGGACAGAACATCGCTGACAGCGGTAACAGCTACCTTTCCGATATTAAGAAGACCGAGAAGGTCATTAACATCGACAAGGTACTTCTTGCGTCCACGTTCCTTGCGAACATCGACGACGTAATGAACCACTATGACATTCGTAGCGTCTACGCTAACGAGCTTGGCAATGTACTTGCTAACCGTTTCGACACTGCTGTCATCAAGACGTTCATAGCTGCTGCCCGTTCTTCTGCTAACTTATCACAAACTGGTAAGACTGGTGGACAGTACGACGTTAACACTGAAAGCTTCACCGTTGACACGTCTGACGACACGACAGCACTAACAGGTGCAAAACTAATTGCTGCCTTGTTTGCTGCTGCTCAGAAGTTAGACGAGAATGACGTTTCCGAAGATGGACGTTTCTGTGTTCTCTCACCTGAGAATTACTACAAGCTCATCACTGGCGGTACTTCTGGTTTCCAAATCACCGTAGCTAACAGTGCTGTGAACAAAGACGTTGGTGGAGAAGGTTCTATCGCCAACGGTACTGTTCCACAGATTGCTGGCATAAGCATCCTGAAGAGCAACCACATCCCAACCACCGACTTGTCTTCGACTGCTACTGGTGACGGAGCGTCAAACAATGACGTATTCGGTGGCAACGGTGCTGGCTACAACGGTGACTTTAGCAAGACTGTAGGTTTTGTTGGTCATTCCTCCGCTGTTGGTACGGTCAAACTGCTCGACCTTGCTACTGAGTCAGAATACCAGATTGAGCGTCAAGGTACATTGTTCGTTGCTAAGTATGCAATGGGACACGGTGTACTTCGTCCTGAATGCTGCATTGAACTGGTCAAGTAAGAGCTTGATCTAATTTTGTCGTTACCCTCCATTGTGGGGTTAGGTAAGGTTTGTTTTATCATCGTTTTCCTTGTCCTTACCTAACTCCCTTTGGGGGGTAGTTGACACAACACACACAAAAATATGCCGACACTTACTTCCAAGCTAGAAGCAATCAACACCATGCTGGGTGTTATCGGGGAAACTCCCGTCAACACTATAGGCACGGGAAGCAGTCGTCCTGTTTCCGTTGTACAAGCCGAGAGCCTGTTAGACGAAACAAGCCGTGAAGTGCAGAGTGACGGCTGGCATTACAACACCCAATACGACTATCCGCTACAAAAGGACATTAACAACAAAGTAGTCCTGCCTACCAACACGCTCCGTGTGGACACTGAAGTAGGCAAATACAGCGATATAGACATAGTACAGAGGGGTACTACCCTTTATGACCGCAAGAACCATACAGACGTGTTTACGGACGATCTAAAGGTAACCATCACATTCTTGCTAGACTTTACCGAACTACCAGAACAGTTCAGAAACTACATAACCATCAGAGCAGCGCGACGCTTTGGTGTACGTTTCCTTGGCAGTCGTGAGATAGAAGCATTCACGCTTCGTGACGAGATTGAAGCTAAAGCCAAGGCTATTGATTCAGACAGCGAAAACGCTGACCGCACCATCTTTGATAACTACGACGTGTATCGTACCCTTGACCGCTAATGCCACTACTAACGACTAGCGTACCGAATCTCTCACAGGGAGTATCGCAGCAACCTGACAACCTACGCTACCCAGGGCAGGGGGAGACACAAGTCAACGCTTACAGTAGTGTTGTGGACGGTCTGACCAAAAGACCCAACTCAGATTACCACTTTAGTTTAAGTACATTACCTTTGAGTGACGGGTCAACCCCACCTAACTGGACTATCGAAGACGCTTTCATTCATTTTATAAACAGAGACGCAAACAACAAACATGTGTTGGTTGTGCCGCCTAATTCACAGTCTGCTTATATTTATAACCTACAACCTACGGTCTTAAACCAAAACGAGCCTCCCTTATACGTAGGTGCTACGTCAACGAGCGACCGTCACACTGATCCAGTAGCTACCGAAGCTTACTTATCAGCATCTAATCCCCGTGAAAGTTTAAAGGCTTTAACGGTAGCCGACACGACCTACATTCTTAATAAAGAAAAGACAGTTCTTTTAACTAATGACACGTCTACTGTGTTAGCCAAGGAAGCTATAATCTTTGTTAAACAAGGTGATTACAAGAAGGAGTACACGGTCACTATCGACGGTGCTGACAAGACATACACAACAGGAGACGGGTCGTCTTCTAACAGTGATTCACTCCATGCTTCAGCAGGTGACGGAACTGACGCTTCATCTGAAACAATAGCAGCAGGGTTAGTCAGTGCTATTGGTACGATCAGCGGAATAACAGTTGTTCGTAACGGTTCAGTCATCAAACTGACCAGTACCAACTCTACGTTTACTGTTTCAGTCAGAGATGGTCTGTCAAACAGTGGGTTGGGTATGGCTTATCAGGAAGTTTCAGCTATTACCAACTTACCTAAAAGTTGCTTTGACGGTTTTCGTGTAAAGGTTAAGGGTGACGTTGAACTAACACAGGACGACTACTACGTTAAATTTAATAGCAAAGACAGTCAGACTTTTGGTGAAGGGTCGTGGGAAGAGGATATTGGCTACGGTGTAAAAACAAAGATAGACGCATCGTCCATGCCTTTAAAACTAACCCCAGTGTTACTTGGAGACGGAACGACTGGACAGTACGTACTTGAAAGAGAGACTTGGGGTGACCGTCTTGTAGGTGACGATGACACTAATCCTATACCTAGTTTCGTAAGTCCTAACACTGCGACAGACCCACGTAAGATTACCGACATATTTTTCTTTAAAAACAGGTTAGGCTTTCTTAGCGGACAGAACATAATATTTAGTGAAGCTGACACGTACACCAACTTCTTCAGGACGACGGTGTTGTCTTTGTTGGACGGCGACCCAATCGACGTAGGTGTTAGTCACACAAAGGTAAGCTTATTAAAAAACGCAATACCTTACCAAGAGAAGCTGCTACTGTTCAGTCCACAGACACAGTTCGTACTGCGTGGTACTGACCTGCTTACTCCGTCAACAGTAAACATCAGCCCTGTAACCGAATACGACGTAACCGAAAAGGTAAGACCGTTGGCGTTGGGTCGTTATGTTTATTTTCCTTTTGAACGTGGTGAGTTTCAGGGAGTCTACGAGTTTTTCGTGGACGAGAATACAGACACATTTGATGCTGCGGAAATAACGTCACACGTTCCCAAGTACATTCCAACAGCCGTTCGACACTTAGTTGGTTCAGCCACCGAAGACGTTATCGTGGCAACCACAACCAACAAGAAACACCTGTACGTCTACAAGTACTTCTGGCAGGGCAGGGAGAAGGTACAGAGTAGTTGGTCACGTTTTGAATTTAATAACAAAATACTGGGTGCAGAGTTTATCGACAGTGAACTGCACTTGTTAACCTACGACGGTAGTGCTGTGTATTCTGAAAAGATACAAATGGAAGCTGGTGTTGTTGACACAGGTAAATCCTACAAAATCTTGTTAGACCAACGTATACCTAGTTCACGTTTAGCTCCATCGTATGATAGCGACACAAAGCTAACAACAATTAATAACATACCCTACGATCCTGAAGGTGCTGTAGTGTACACTGACAACGGACTACGTGTACCCATAACAAGGACAGGCTTAACAACAGCGACTATCAAAGGTAACTTCGCTGATACGTCTATCACTACTGGAGTTGGTAAGTTCAGAGGCAACTTCTTCTTTGGTTTTGAATACAGTATGGAATACGAGTTTAGTTCACAGACGTTGAAACAACCGACAGAACGTGGTGGTAAGTCCACCAGTAACTTTACCCATCAAACACTCCGCAACGGAGCGATTGAATACGCAGACACAGGTCACTTCACAGTTGAAGTAACGCCCCTGTACCGTGATACGTACAGCTACGTCTACAACCCTACTAACCTTGGTGCTGACAGTGTGCTTAATGCATTGGTGTTGGACAGCGGTTCGTTCCGCTTTCCCATCCACAGCAAGCACGATGAAGCGACGATCAAGATAAAGTCGTCGTCAGCACTACCTGCTCACATTCTTGCAGCAGAGTTTGAAAGCTTCGTTACTTCACGTTCACGAAGGTACGGTGGATAGGGCTAAGTACAGCGACTGTCGGATACGACCAGCAATACCCATGTTGGACAGTTGGTGGCTATACGAAGACATGCGTGTTGAAGACATGCTCGAATGTATTGGTCTGGGTACACACCCACGACAAGCTTGTGAGCAATCGTTTGAACACAGCACCAAGGCATTCACCATCATGCAAACACCCGTCAACAAGTTAGCGGGTAGCTTCGGTGTGTGTGATACAGCGGTGGACGGTGTGGGTTGTGTCTGGATGCTAGGCACACACAGAATTTACAACATACGAAATACCTTTATTCGACACAGCCGTGAGTGGAAGGACGAACTGCTAGGTGACTACCGCATGGTGACCAACCTTGTAGCTAAGTCCAACCTGTTAAGTATGCGTTGGCTCAAGTGGTTGGGTGCAGAGTTTATCCGTGAACCAACGGAAGGGTATTTAGAATTTATAATCATTAACACCAAGGACTAAGAATATGTGCGAATTAGCAACCGCTATGGCAGTTATAGGAGCTGCTAGCAGTGTGGCCCAATACCAAGGCCAACGCCAGATGGCGAACCAGCAAGCACGTTATCAGGCCCAAGCTTCAGCAGCCGAACGTGCAAGGTTCCTTCAGGAGCAAACAAGTTTACGGATGAGGCAATCCCAGCAGCAAGAGGCAACCAACAAGGAGTTGGGTGACATTGCGCTGAAGAGCCGTCAGGCTATCTCTCGTGCCAGAACGTCCGCAGGTGAGGCTGGGGTAGCAGGAGCAAGCGTTGACGCTCTCATGGACGATTATATGCGTCAGGAAGCGAACTACCGCACAGCACTGCTTCGACAACAAGAGTTTCAAAACATCAACACGGGACTGGCACTTAGTGATGCTGGCTTTCGTTCACAAAACAACCTGATTGGTATTAACCGTCCGATCAACCGACCATCGTTCCTGACAGCAGGATTAAGTGCAGCCAGTGGTGCTGCTAGTGGTTACAGGACAGGGTTGGATATAAAAGCAGCACGAGCAACAACAGGATAATGGCTACAAGAGTACAGACCCAACTTCTTCCAGAAGCACCCAATCTTCAACCAACCATTTCTGCTGGTGGACGATACACCGTGCAGGTGCAACAAGCGGGTAAGAATAAGTGGAACGATCTGGCTGATGCGTTATCACAGGTAAACCCAGCACTACGTGAATTTACAGCAGCACAGAAGTTAGAAGCTGAAATATTCGCAAACGAACAACTACAACGAAAGCCTGAAGAAGTTCTAGCTGACCTGAAGAAACAAGCAGAACCTTTCAACAAGATGACCCGTAAGGGTGGATTACCACTGATTGGTAACCCTTTCGCTGTAATGCAGAACAAACGGACAATGGGACAAATAGCTGCCCGTGCTTTCCGTATTGATCTGGAAAACGAACTGGACGTTGCTCCTGCTGACGAAACACCTGAACAAACGTACCAACGTGTACGACAACAGTTTGAACAAGAACACCCACGTCTAGTAGACGAAAACGGTCGTCCTGCGTTGGGAACAGGGGACGGCTTTCAAGCAGAGTTGAACGAGTACCTACCTGCTGTGTTACGTAGCAGTGAGAAAGTACGCAACGAAAAGGCTAAAGCTGAATCACGGGTTGTGGCTGCTGAAGGTTTAGCCAGCACCTTCAAACAGGAAGGAATGTCTGTGAAGACAATGACTGCGTGGGCATCGGACACAGCACACATGACTCCCGCTGAACAACGTACAGTAATCAGCAGTGTTGCTAAAAGCTTTGCTCAAGGCGGTGATAACCCTGAGTTAGCCTACAACGAAGCTATGGCTTTTTTAAATGAAGCTAAGAAACTACCCATAGGCAACGCAAAGCTAGGCAGTAAGCTAAAAGGAAAAGACGAAGGTGAACGTGTCTTTTCAGAGTTTAGCACCTACATCAGCGACGTTGAAGCAGGGCTGGAAGATATTATGGAACGTCGTAAGCGTGGACAGGACGACGAAGACGATAAAATCGCAGAAAGCGTTGCTGGACCAATTTACGACTATATCCAAACATGGAAAAAAACTATTGAAGGCGCACCAACCGCCGCAGAAAAACAGGCATTGGTAGAAAAACTATTTACTGAGTTTGCGGAAACATCAGAAACACATAAAAGGATTGTACCTACAATTATACGTCAGAGCGTTCAGACACTAGTAGACATGCCTAAAGATGAGTTTTTCCCTAATTGGTATAAGTTTAACAACATTAACAACCCAATCGCTCAACTAGCAAGAACACACAAAGAACTAGCAGACACAAACAAGCCTGAATTTGGAACAGGTGTTGATTTGAGTGAATTAGAAAGTAAGCAACTACAAAAGTTAACTAGTGATAGGGCTGAAATTTCTGACTTAATGAGTAACCCTGATGGTTACACTTTACCAATGCCAGAAGGTTACGACGATATTGTACGAGAAGGAAAACAAACAGACGCGCAAAAGACGCAGGACATACTTGCTTGGGATAATGCTAGACTTGATTCAGATAGGAAAGAATTACAACAAGCTTATACTGATCGCATAAAAACTCAAGACGCTCTACAAAAGCGAACAACACCTACTGATACTGACGATTTTAAATCAGTCATTAACGGTCAGCCTGTCGGTAAACAAACTAAGATGTTTGCCACAACAGCCTTTGATGTTGAGAACCAACTAAACAAAAAGAACTTAGTAAAAGCTAAAAAGGAAGCTGACCGTCTTACAAAGGTAGTAGGCGACGTAAGTCCTAATAGTTTTGATAGAATCGTAGCAGCCGCTTACGGGAACGAACCACCTGAAACTGTTATTCCCAATATATATGGTGGACCGACCGCACGGTTTGTTCAGCCGTTAAAACAAACAGCAGAAGAAGCACGTCGTAAAATACTCATGGTGCTTTTAGCACAGGGTAAGTTAAACGAAACAGCTATACTTGAAGGTTCAGCAAAGCTTACATGGGGACGTGAGGGTGAGAACGAAGAAACATTCAAAATCGAAGACACGGAAGCGGTTGGTGCTTTAGCTAAAAGTTATCCAGTAATGTCTATAGACGCTGTTCAAACATTTAAACAAGCTTATACGAAGTGGGGAGAAGGGCTGAAAGAAGGACAAGACGATCCTTTACCTAACACATTTCCATTCACCACGTACAAAGAAGTTTTTAAGAAAATGTACAACGTGAGTACAGTCACCGACGAAGACTTGCTGATTTTCATGGAAAGCCAGTACAAACTTCACCAATCATTTAAAACCATACAATAATGAAGTACGAGCCATTCAAGACCGATTTTGATCCGCAGCCACAACAAGAACAAGAAGACCCAAACTTACTGTTTGATTTGTTTGCAGCACCGTTCCGTGGTTTAGAAGGATTAGGTCGTGGTGTGTACAGTCTGGCTGACTTTGTTTCCTTTGACGTATTACCTGACCTTGACGAAGAACGTCTACTAGGTTCTTCCAAGACGATTGCTGGTGGTCTTGTTGAAGGTGTTACTCAGTTTATCGTTCCGTTTGGTGGGATTGCTAAAGGATTAAGCCTAGCTGGTAAAGCAGGTAAAGCTTCCAAACTGCTAGCTAAAGGTAAAACAGGTGGCAACATAACCGACCTTAACTGGAAAGGCTACCTAGCAGCCAGTACGGTCACGGACGCTGTTGCCTTTGACGGACAGGAAGCACGGCTGTCCAACCTTATCCAACAGTTTCCTCAACTACAAAACCCTGTCACTGAGTTTCTAGCTGCTGACCCAGACGACAACCAGGCAATAGGACGAGCAAAGAATGTTCTTGAAGGATTGTTACTTGAAGCAGGTAACGCTGGTTTGGTTGTTCCCTTTGTAAAAGCTTTAGGTGCTGTTAAGGCACGTAAGCTGGCTAAGTCAAAAGGTGCTACGTTAGTCGAAGAAGAAGAAGTTGTAGCTAAAGCATTAGGTGACGGCAGCGAATTACAAATAGTAAAAGAAACAGACACAGAAGACGTTGTTGCTAAACCTGATGTAGACGGTGCTATTGACACACGTCCTGATCCTGTCCCTGAAGTACCTCAGTCTGCCTTGGACGACATTGCTGTAGTTAAGACTGCCAGTGGCGGTCAGGCTATCCGTCAAGCGTCTGCTGGTAAGATGACCGTTAAGGACGCACAAGGTAACGAAATACAACAAAACACTATAGACGGTGGTTTATCCACTGACGAGTTATCACAAGTCCTTGAAGCAGGTACAAAGAAATTAACAGCCCAGTCACAACAAGTCGGTTCAGAAGCGCAAGAGCGTATTATGTACGAAGAAGTAGCCGACGCTACTGGTTTATCTACTAAAGGTATTGAAGGCATTGTTGCACAAGCTGGTAAGGATAAAACAACTCTAGCACGTATTAACGGTCGTATGAGAGCGTTAAGAAGCTACATGGTTGGTAACGGTCTGGACATTGTTGAACTGGCTAAAGCGTACAAAGGTTTAAAAGAAGCTGGCATAGACGACGACGTTATTGCTGCTAAGATCAAAAGTAAGTTTGAATTACAACTACACCTACAAGCTAACGTAGCTAACCTAGCCAGTGGTTTTGGTAGGGGGCTGCAAAGTCTCCAGCAAAAGGTAGGCAAGATCGGAATATCTGCTCAAGAAATAGCCAACAAGAAACTACGTCAGGATTACCTGCGTAAGCGTGGTGGTGTTGATGTTGATAAAATCGTTAACGACATACTACTTGCTACCGACGGACAGCCGTCCGACATAGGCACACTTATCGGATTGAACAAGATAGTACGTGGTTCTGAAGGCGGTAAGTGGACGAACATGGTCCGTGAGTATTACATCAACTCACTACTGTCTGGACCACGCACTTGGTCAGTCAACCTTCTAGGTAACTTTCTTACCGCTACGTTGCTTCAGTTTGAGCGTTACGTCGGTGGTTGGATGAGTGCCGACCAAAACACCCGTAAGGCTGTTGCGTGGACATTCTCACAACTCTTTGGTGTTAGGGAAGCATGGGAAATAGCTGGCAAGGTAGCCAAGCTTCAGGAAAACCTTCTGGACATTGGACATGGTTCTTTCAAAGAACAACAAGACATTACTGGCTCAATCACAGGTAAGAACCTACTTGGTGAACAACTATCCAAAGAAAAGGACGGACTTGCCCAAGCTATTGACAAGGTTGGTGACGTTGTTCGCATCCCTTCTCGCATTCTCATGTCAACTGACGAACTGTTTAAACAGGTGTTGTACCGGCAACGGGCTGCTGCTCAGTTATTCCTACAAGCTGCTGACAGGGGAATTACTGATCCAAAACAGATAAGCGAGTATATACACGACTCAATCCAGTCAATGGTCACAGCATCAGGTCGTCACTTCTCTGAAGGTTCTTTAATCAAAGACGCACAGGAATTAGCCAAAGGCCAAGACTTTGAGGATCATGTTGCCCGTGAAAATTTCATAGCCGATGAAGTAAGTAAAGCTAGGGCAAGGCACATGGAACTTGCCAGAGAAAAAGGACTGGTTGACGCAGAAGACGACTACGGTGCGCTACAACAGTTTTCCGAGCAGTGGATAGAACCAAACCTAGACTTTGCACGGACAGGCACATTTACCAACGACTTAGGTCCAGTCTCTTCAAAGTTTAATCAATTCATACAAGCCGTACCTTTAGGGTGGTTGGTTGTACCTTTTGTGCGTACACCTACCAACATTCTGAAGTTTGCGTTTGACCGTGTGATGGCTGCTCCCAGAGCCGTTACTGAAGTGGGTATAAACAAATTCAGCAGCCTTGAAGGTTTACGTACTGACTTTCTTGACCAGTTAAAGTCAGCAGACCCGTTAGTACGTGCTGAAGCTAGGGGTAAGTTAGCTACCAGTGCTATGCTTAACGGTGTTCTCATGACTACCATGTTTATGAACAAAGACTGGATCACAGGTGGAGGACCGCTGAACACCCGTGAGAAACGTCTGTGGGAAGCTGCTGGTAATCGTCCGTACAGCATCAAAGACCCAATTACAGGTAACTGGGTTAGCTACCAACGTCTAGACCCGTTTGCCACCATTCTAGGTGTGTACGCAGACTTGGCACACGTACAGAACGACTCAGTACACGGTTACGATAAAACAGAAATGGAACGTGTTGTGGCTGCTATGGCAGTGACTCTTGCACGTAACGTGACCAACAAGTCGTACCTTGCAGGTATTCATAAAGTTGTTGAAGCGTTGTCTGACCCTGAGACAAAAGCAACAGACATGCTGAACAGTTTAGCAGCAGGTGCAGTTCCTAACATTCTCTACCACGGACAATCAATTAGCGGTGACCAAGAATTAAAGGAAACACGTAACCTTGCTGATTCTCTTCTAAGGAAACTACCAGGTGGCTCTGAAAGGGTTGACCCACGTAGGAACATATTAGGTGAAGCTTACGTAGCAGAGCAGATTGAAACAATGCCGTTTAATCTTCTTAACCCGTTTAATCCTATTTCATGGTCTAGTAAGAACGGTGACCCAATCCTTACGGAACTGGCAAACCTTCACCACGGATTTAGCCCACCAAGTCACAAGCTAAACAGTCTGGTTGACCTGACAGAACACACAGCCAGCAACGGACACTCTGCTTACGATAGGTGGTTAGAACTTCAGTCAGAAGTAACCGTCAACGGACGCACACTTAGGGACACGTTAGAAAAACTTATTAACTCCAAGAGCTACCGTTCACTCGACCCACGTTCAGAAATAGGTTTGAAAAGTCCACGGGTGACATTGATTAACCGTGTGTTGGGTACTTATAGACGGAAAGCCTTGATGGAAATGTTAAAGGAATTTCCACAAGTTGACCATTTATACAAACAATCCCAACGGGCCAAAGCTCAATACCGAAGCGGAACAACCGATCAGGAAACAGTTCTTCAACTGCTTCAGTAACCACCAACCATCACTCTATTGAAAAGAAACTATCATGGCTAACACATATGTAGACTACACAGGTAACGGTAGCACCCAAACCTTTGCTTTCACTTTTGACTACCTAGAATCAACCCACATTAAAGTTGAAGTAGACAGTGTTGAAACAACTGCGTTTACCGTAAACGCTTCAGCAAAAACGGTCACATTGACTACTGCTCCTGCTGCTGGATCAGTCCTACGTATTCGACGTGATAGCAATTCTTCCGTTGCTCTCATGGACTTTTCAGACGGCTCTGTGTTGGTCGAAAATGATCTGGATAGAGCGTACCTACACAACTTGTACCTTAACGAAGAACTGGACGAGTTGAATAACCTGTCACTTCAGAAGGTAGTAGGTGGTGACGACTGGGACGCTAAAGGTCACAAAATAACTAACCTTGGTACAATAGACGACACTGACGCTGCAAACGTCGCAACACCTAAAGGCTACGTAGACGATAGTATTTCAAGAGCAGTCACAGGTGTTAAAAGTGGACCGTTAAAGTACGTTGTGTCAGGAGCAAGCGGTGCTAACGGCACAGACACTACCTTCTCATTTGGTAGTGATATTAGTGTTGGAATGGACACGGTCTACGACGTTAACATTGACGGAGTGTTCCAAGAACCTAAAGCAGGTACGTCCGAAGGTTCGTTCTCAGTTAACGCTAACAACAACACCATTACATTTGATAGTCCACCACCTAGCGGTTCACGGGTCGTTGTCGTTGTGCGTGGTTACGCTCAAGAAGTAACTACTGGTAGTGTTACCACAAACACAATTGCTGATGACGCAGTCAATAACTCAAAGATTGCGGACGACGCAATAGAAACTGCTAACATAAAAGACTTAAATGTCACTAACGGTAAGATAGCAGACGCTACAATTACCACAGGTAAGCTTGCTGCTATTGACGAGGGTAAGCTTATTGTTGGTCAGTCAAGTGGATCACCTTCTGCCCAAGCTGTAAGCGGGGACGCTACCTTAACAGCCACAGGACAATTAACAATCGGACCCAACGCTGTGACCACAGCTAAAATGGCTAACATGGCACAAGGTGTGTTGGGCAACACGACTGCTAACACATCAAGTGTAGCTGTAGTTCCGTTTGGAGCAGTAGCTGATAGTTCAACCAACATATGTACAGCCCAACAAATCAAGACTTACGTTGACGATCAGGTGGCAACTAAAGACACACTTGATGAAATTGGGGAACAAACTTCTAGTCCTAACGAACTAGATACTGATAAAAAACATTTTACAAAAGGAGAAAAAGATAAGCTTGCAGATATTGAACTAAACGCAGACGTAACAGACACAGCTAATGTTGTAGCGGCTCTACAAAGCGGTGGAAACATTCAAATAGACGAAAACACCGACCAAGTAGGAATAAACGGTGCGCCAAGCGATATAGCTACTGATTACTACGATCTGACAGTACACGGGGAAACACTTATTAAACAGCCTTCGGGCGATAGCAACGCTCAACTTACTGTTGAAAACACCCGAACGTCAGGGAATAATTTAACCGCAATATTAGTTGTTCAAGCTAAAGAAAGTGCTGTTATTCGTCTACATGATAACGATGCGTCCAGCGGTGTTGATACTTACGACATTGCCTCTGAAAACGGTGAATTAAAATTTGCAACGTTAGATGATAGTACCAATCCTGCTACAGGTTTTGAATTATTTAGAGTCACTAAACAAAATCTAGGCGGCACGAATAAAACGATAATGAACATGTCAGGTTTACCTGATGCTACTCAGTTAAGTAGTTTGCAAACTGGTGACCTATATCAAGACAATGGTACTGTTAAAATTAAGACCTAGTAGGACAACCCCAACCCAATGACTAATGGCTATTACCCAAACTCACTCTCGAATGATCAGCGACTTGGACGCTGGCACTACCTACCTAACTTCATCCAGTATCGGAACGGCTGCTCCTTTGGACGTAGGCACGTCGGCTAACAACGTCGTTCAACTGGACAGCAACAATCCACCACGTTTACCAGCAGTAGACGGTAGCCAACTGACGGGTATTAGCACTTCTGTGCCAGTAATTGTGTTGCGTGACGAGCAAAGTAGCGGAACAGACGGAGGAACAGCAACGTCAGGTTCTTGGGGTACTAGGGTATTAAACACCGAAGCAACAGACACGGACAACCACTGTGCGTTATCATCTAACCAGTTTACGTTGTCAGCGGGTAACTACGAGATTAATGCGTCTAGTACGTTTTACCGTACCCAACAAAGTCAAATAAAACTTTATAACACTACAAGCACAGCAGACTTACTACTAGGTAATGTTGTTTACTTCGACAACACAAACTTAGTAGGTGGAGTGTGTACGTTATCTGGTTATTTTACAGTAGCAGCTTCTCAAGCTTTAGAGATTCAATACCGAGTTTTAAACACACACGCATCAACGGGGTTAGGTTCAGCGGGTAACTGGGGAACGGAAGTGTACACCCAAGTAATGCTTCGAAAGGTAGGCGCATAAACAACATGGAACCAATGGCTGAACAAATCTCTCACTTTCTCGACAGCATCCTAGCGGTTGTTCTTGGTGTATTCGGTTGGATTGGTAAGAAGTTCAGTGACCGATTAGACAGCGATGAGAAGCGTTTAACAAAGATAGAAGTGGAACTGGCTGCTCAACACGAACGTGACATATCCGTTGAGAAACGGATGCAAGGTCTGGAACAAAAACTAGAAGCAATGAACGATAAGCTTGATCGTCTGCTTGAACTAATAATGAAGAACCAA
>Ga0098074_1000419_pt1 | contig 29721 bp, 20 predicted proteins | sample 32_taG_FD_75064 | JGI IMG/M metagenome (GOLD analysis project Ga0098074, IMG submission 75064) | Marine viral communities from the Gulf of Mexico - 32_GoM_OMZ_CsCl metaG | ecosystem: Environmental > Aquatic > Marine > Oceanic | place: Atlantic Ocean: Gulf of Mexico | collected 2015-07-12
GTGAGAAGAAAAAATGGGTAAATATAAAACCGCACCCGGATATACAGTTGTAAGAGACACAACAGAGCAACAGGGTTACTTCTTCAAGAAGTTCAATACCTGTCAAGGCACTGTACAAAGGAAGCTAGACACAGGCGATTACTCTATTTTAGGCATGGAGGACAAGGTTTGCATAGAAAGAAAAGCCAGTGTATCAGAAATCGCTCTAAATCTAGGCAAAGGTAAATACGCTTTCTATAACGAAGTAGAAAGAATGAGAGACTATGAACACAAGTTTATAGTTTGTGAGTTTTCTATGGAAGATGTAATGAAATTCCCAGAAGGAGCAAAGATACCAAAAGAGCTTAAAGGCAAAGTAAAAATAACCGGAAAGTATATATTAAGATGCTTAATGGAGTTTGCAGTATTTAATGATGTTCATGTTGTCTTCGCTGGTAGCGAAAGAGGAGCATTTGATTTAATCAGCAGTTTATTAAAAAGGATTAATGAAAAATACACGATAGGTCGTAAATCATGAATACCAGAGATAGTGTTGGAGAAATCCACTCTTACAATCTAGATGTAAAAAATAGAGAGATCTATATCAATGAGTTTGATGACTCAGGGGAGACTGGCGGTGTAGACCACAGAATGCTCCAGAACTTTATAAAAAATATAAATATACTAAAGAATTTAAGTCGAGATCCTATAACTATACATATGCAAACAGTTGGCGGCTGCTGGTATTCTGGAATGGGGATATACGATGCAATCAAAAGCTGCAAATGCAAGACTACTTTTATTGGCTACGGCCAGCTATGTTCTATGGGTACGGTAATAATACAAGCCGCAACGAGACGCTTAATAACTGATAACTCTGCTTTCATGGTTCATTGGGGTACTAGTGAAATAAGCGGATACTATCTTAGCTCACAAAATCTTGCTGACTTTGAGAAATACACGGCGCAACAAATGGTAGACATATATGCAGAAAGATGTCAAAAAACCGGCGATTATTTTAAAGAACGTGAAAACAACTTATCTAAAACCAAAGCATACATAAAAAGAAAATTAGGAGGCGGCGATTGGTATATGACAGCAGATGAGGCTGTCTACTATGGATTTGTCGATGGAATTTATAAATGAACAAACTTAAAAAAATAGACGAAGCTTGGCTAAAAATAGATGTAGACGAAAAAGATCTATTCAATCCCACATCTGTTTTGAATTCATCGGATGATGACTTCCATCTAAAGCTAACTTGGCTTATGACAAGACCAGAATACTTCTCTTTTCTTGTAAAACAAATATTTAACATACAATTGTTACCATCACAGGCACTTATATTGTATGAGTTGTGGAATAGAAAGTTTCCCATGCTCATAGCTAGTCGCGGTTTTGGTAAATCTTTTATGCTATCTCTTTATTGTATGCTAAGAGCGCTTATACTTCCGGGTAGAAAGGTAGTGGTCGTAGGTGCTGCCTTTAGACAGTCTAAAGTTCTGTTTGAGTATATGGAAACTATCTGGAACAATTCTCCAATCCTAAGAGATATATGCGATGGAAATTCTGGCCCTAGACGTGATGTTGATCGCTGCGTTATGCGTATTAATGATTCCCGTGTTACTTGTCTACCACTTGGGGACGGACAAAAAATTCGTGGACAGCGTGCTAACGATATTATTTCTGATGAGTTTGCCAGTATACCTCGCGATATTTTTGAGACTGTGGTGGCTGGTTTCGCCGCTGTTTCGTCTGACCCTATTGAAAATGTTAAACGGCTAGCAGCAGAAAAAAAAGCGAAAGAACTAGGTGTAGAAATACAAGATAAAGACGAGAATAAATTAGAGGACAAAGATAATCAAATCATACTCTCGGGTACGGCCTACTATGACTTTAATCATTTTGCCACGTACTGGAAAAGGTGGAAGTCTATAATCAAAAGCCAAGGAGACCCAACAAAACTCAGAGAAGTCTTTGGCGGCGAAGATGTTCCAGATAATTTTGACTGGAAAGAATACTCTATAATGAGAATACCGTATGAATTATTGCCAGAAGGCTTTATGGATGCCTCACAGGTCGCCAGATCTAAAGCAACCGTTCATGCTGGTATTTATCAGATGGAGTTTGGTGCAGTGTTTACGCGCGATTCAGAGGGCTTTTTCAAGAGATCCTTGATAGAATCTTGCGTAGTGGATGATAAAGAGCCAACAAAAGACTCTAAGGGTAACGAAATTGTCTTTGAGGCAAAACTAATGGGTGATCCAAATAAGAAATATGTCTTTGGTGTTGACCCTGCATCTGAGGTTGACAACTTCAGTATAATTGTTCTAGAATTAAACGAGGACCATAGGCGAATTGTTCATTGTTGGACCACAACTAGATCAGAGCATAAAGAAAAAGTAAAGAAAGGATATTCTACGGAGACAGACTTTTATTCATACTGTGCTAGGAAAATACGCGATCTTATGAAATTGTTCCCATGTATACATATAGCTATGGATGCTCAGGGCGGTGGCATTGCGGTTATGGAGTCTTTACACGACAAAGATAAACTACAAGACGGAGAAATAGAAATATGGCCCGTTATAGATGAAGATAAGCCTAAAGACACAGATGACCAAAGAGGATTACATATATTAGAAATGTGTCAGTTCGCTAAGTATGACTGGCTGGCAGAAGCAAACCACGGTCTAAGAAAAGATCTAGAAGACAAAGTTATACTGTTTCCTAGATTCGACTCAGTGACCGTTGGTATGTCCAACGTAGAAGATGGAATGAAAGGCAGAATGTATGACACATTAGAAGAATGCGTAATGGACATCGAGGAGCTTAAAGACGAACTATCTATGATTCAAATGACCCAGACATCAAACGGTAGAGACAGATGGGATACGCCAGAGATAGTTGTAGCTGCTGGCAAGAAAAGCAAGATGAGAAAAGATAGGTATTCATCTTTAATTATGGCTAATATGGCGGCTAGAAGAATAGCAAGAGCGCCAACCCCAGAACAATATCAATTCTTTGGTGGCTTTGCGTCAACGTTGCCAACAGATTCAAAACAAAAAAATAAAGGAAATATGTATTCTGGCCCCAATTGGTTCACAGATAATATGAAAGATATTTACTAATCTGTGTATAATACAATAACAATTGAAATGCATTCCAATTACTTACAGAAGGGTCAAAATGGCTGACGATAAAAATCTAATCACTTGGAACGACGAGTCTTCTAAAACCACTGCTATGCAGCAGCACTCAGAATCTATAAATGAATACGCAGGTGTAACCAAAGCTAGCCACTATAGAGATTTTAAAGACATTGAATCCAACAGGTCTGTAAGGCCCGGATTTACAAGCCAAGATTATCATGCGTTTAGACCAGACGAAAAAGTTCCGCACAAGCAAAAGCGGATCATTAAGATGTGCATGGATGCATATGATAAAGTTGGAATCATAAGAAATGTTATTGATCTTATGGGTGACTTCACTTGTCAAGGTATTAACATTGTTCACGAAAATAAAAGCGTAGAAAAATTCTACCAGCAATGGTTTAAAAAATGCGCTGGAAAAGAAAGGTCTGAAAGATTTGCAAACTTACTTTATAGATCTGGTCAAGTTATAGCTTATCGTAGTTATGCTAATATAACACCAGATATTGCAAAGTACATTAAATCTATGGGCAAAGACATAACTGTAGAAGTACCACAGTTTGAGCGAGGTCAAATACCTTGGAGGTATAATTACTTCAATCCTCTATCTGTTGACATGAAAGACAGTCAGCTAAATCTATTCTTAGGTAGAAATAGATTTGAAATAAGAACACATTCTATACTTGATAACTTTAAAGACGGCTCTATCCCATCGCATGTTATAGACACACTACCTCCAGAGCTAAAGCAGAAAATCAAAGAAGGTGTTAGAAAGGTAGAGTTAGACCCAGAAAGAGTTTCTGTATTCTACTACAAAAAAGACGATTGGACAAACTGGGCAAACCCCTTGATCTATGCAATCCTTGACGATATAATTATGTTAGAGAAGATGAGACTTGCCGATCTTTCAGCGCTTGATGGCGCTATTTCTAATATTAGATTGTGGACACTTGGTAACTTAGATCATAAAATCTTGCCCAACAAAGCTGCTATCAACAAACTTAGAGATATCCTTGCCAGCAATGTCGGTGGAGGCACTATGGAGCTAGTTTGGGGTCCAGAGCTTACTTACACTGAATCTAATAGTCAGGTGTACAAGTTTTTAGGCTCAGAGAAATACAATTCTGTTTTAAATAGTATTTATGCTGGACTTGGCGTTCCTCCTACCCTAACAGGAATGGCCGGAAACGGTGGTGGATTTACAAATAACTTTATATCACTTAAAACACTGGTAGAGCGCCTACAGTACGGTAGAGATCAACTAACAAAGTTCTGGGAGCAAGAGTGTGAAATAGTTAGAAAAGCTATGGGCTTTAGAAAATCTCCACACATTGTATATGACCAGATGAGCCTATCTGATGAGTCTACAGAGAAAAATCTTCTTATTCAACTTGCAGATCGTGATATAATTTCTCACGAAACAGTTCTTGAAAGATTCAAAGAAATTCCCGGTGTTGAAAAAATGAGGCTACGCAGAGAGGATAAAGCCAGAGATTCAGAAACCTTGCCAGAAAAAGCCGGTCCTTTCCACCCTCCCCCAAAACCTCAAGAAATGCAGGAAGAAGAAGCCAAGCTTGATCAAATAGAAAAAACTACTGATTCTCGACCTGATGGTGGTAGACCATTATTTAAGAAAGACGAAGAACCTAGAAAGAAAAGAGTTGACACCCCAAAATCCAAACCCGGAGTTGCTGAATTTTTAGTTTGGACCAATAATACATTTGATAAAATATCAGCCACTTTAAACAGCGCTTATTTAGGAATTCATAAAAAGAAAAACATGAGAGGTCTAACAAAATCTCAGGTAAGAGAGCTTGAAAGACTTAAATTACATGTTCTTTTAAATACAACTGCTATGTCAGATATATCTGAAGATGACATCTGTAAGACAGTTGCTTCTAACAAGAGAATGCCCCAAGATTTCTCCGATATTCTAAACTCTGGTAAAATTAATCCAGAAAATATGAATATAGAGGATTACAAAAGACACGCTATTTCTGCATTTGTAGAGTACTTTTTAGGTAGATAATTCTCATAATTAAATAAAAAAAATTTTTTCGTGTATAATTCTTAGAGGTGATACATGACAATAAAAATATTCCAAAACGAAATTAACGATGGCATTGGCGAACTTGTTAAAAGTACCGCCAGTGTTGCGTATTGTTCTGAAGCAGCTATTCAAAAAGATATCCCTGAAGAAATAGTCGCAAAGGCAATTGCTGAAAACAAAGATCAAATAGACCTATATTATTTAGAGTCTGTTTTAGTTTCTTGTGGTTGGAACAAAAACGACGACGTATTCATGCCAGAGGCAACTTGGGCAGCAAGGAATACCCCGGAAGATAAACAATTCAATTTTATGCACGATGAGAGTGACATCATCGGACATATTACCGGTAGCTATGTGCTATCAAAAGACGGCAAGGCGGTTTCCGATGATTCCCCTATGCCGGAAGACTTTGATATAATCACTCAAGCCGTTCTTTATAATAGCTGGACAAAAAGCGAAAATAAAGAAAGGATGGAGCAGATTATTGCAGAAATCGAAGAAGGCAAGTGGTACGTTTCTATGGAATGTCTATTTGCTGGATTTGACTATGCTTTGTCAAATGAAGATGGAGCTAAGAAAGTTTTGGCTAGAGATGAAGAATCTTCATTCTTAACAAAACATCTTAGAGTATATGGCGGAACCGGAGAGTATGAAGGATATAAAGTGGGTAGAGCCTTAAAGAATATTTCTTTTTCCGGCAAGGGTTTGGTGTCCAAGCCTGCTAACCCACGTAGTGTTATTCTTAAAAGTGTTGCATTTACTGTAGATAACGATTTTAGTCTTGACATAGGAGATTTAAAAATGTCTGAGAATCTTTTAGAGAAGCAGCTGGCTGACGTTCAGGCTCAACTTGCTTCAGCTAAAGCAGAAAACGAAGCTATTAAAGCTCAAATCGAAGAAGCAAAAGATAAAGAGTTTGCTTCCAAGGTAGAAGCTTTTGAAGCTACCGTAGACGAGAAAGATGCAAGTATTGCTGAACTTGAAGAAAGTGTCAAAAGCACACAAGCTAAAGTTGCTGAACTTCAAGACGCTCTTGCTAAATCTCAAGAAGATCTTGCAGTCGCCATGAAAGAAATGGACGACATGAAGAAAAAAGAGAAGATGGAAAAGAGAAAGGCTTCACTTACTGACGCCGGTCTCACCGAAGAAGAGGTTGAAGAGTCTCTTGCTAATTTCGACGCTCTTGAGGACGAAGCTTTCCAAGCTATTGTCGCACTCATGAAGGAGAAAGACGACAAGAAGAAAGAAGCTGAAGCAGCAATGCCTCCAGCGCTTAAAGAAGCTCTTGAAAAGAAGAAAAAGGATAAAGAAGCAGAAGCCAAGCCAGCACCACCGGCTCCTCCAAAGAAGCCAATGGCTGAAGAGGCAGAAGCTGACGTAACACCTGAACTTCTTGAAGATGTAGAAACTTCTGAAGCAACTTTGGTAGAAGCTACCCCAGAGGTAGACGAAGTAGAATCAACAAGAGCTAGTATTTCTAACTGGCTTGAAAACAACGTTCTCAACAAAAAATCGTAATTATAGGAGATTAAACTATGGCTCTTAAAGCAGATAGATACGAAGAATCAACCGATATCAGCTTTTTCTACAATGCTGGTACGGCTACTCGCGGTGGAGTAGTTGTTCTTGCTCAAGAAAGCGCTTCTGGTGCTGCTCTTGACCAAGGTGGTAACTTGGTTGCATACCAAGCCGCTGCTACTTCCGATACCCCAGTTGGAATCCTTCTTAATGATGTTGTTAACAAGGATCTTACAAGAACTCACCTTAACCAGTATAAGGATGAAGTTCAGAAAGGTGGCAAAGTCACCGTCCTTACTCGCGGTTGGGTTGTAACTAGCAATGTCGAAGGAACTCCCGGTCCCGGAGATGTCGCATACGCATCCAACAGCAGCGCTGGAGCAATTAGCAATTATGCTAGTGACGCAACCGGCTCTGGAAACTTGGCTATTGGCCGTTGGGCTTCATCGAAAGATGCTGACGGTTATGCTAAAGTTTACGTAAACCTTCCTAACCACGGCGCTAACTAATTCTATCAAAAGGAGATAAATACAATGTCATATAAAGAAAGACCTAGCGAAGAATTTCTTAGCGTTCTTCGTCAATCCGGCGATGGAAATCTTGAGACAGCTATGGCTGCTCAACGAGAATTCGCCGTAGCACTCGAAACCCCACTGCGTAAGGGTGTTTTGGTTGGAAATATTCTTGGTAATATTTTCGAGAAAATCAATGTAGAACCCGGTGGAAGCACCGAGTATCCATTGGATCTTATCAGCCCCGGACTTGAGGGTGAGCATGTTGCTTACACCAATCCCGGTCACGGTCGCATTCCTGAGCGTGCGGTCGAGAGCGATTACGTCATGATTCCAACCTACAGCATCACAAGCAGCATCGACTTCTTGTTGCGATATGCTCGCGAAGCTCGTTGGGATATTGTCGGTCGCGCCATGCAAGTCATGGAAGCCGGTTTCACCAAGAAAATGAACGACGACGGATGGCACACCATTCTTGCTGCTGGTGTTGATCGTAACATCTTGGTTTATGACGGTGACGCAACTGCTGGTATGTTCTCCAAGAGACTTGTCAGTTTGCTTCAAACTGTTATGCGCCGTAATGCTGGTGGCAACACCGGTTCAGCTAATCGTGGTCGTTTGACCGACCTTTACGTTTCTCCAGAAGCACTTGAAGACGTGCGAAACTGGGGATTCGATCAGGTTTCTGACGCTGTTAGAACTGCGATCTACAACGCTGGTGGAGATGGCGCTCCTATCACCAACATTTTTGGTGTATCACTTCACGATCTTGATGAGCTTGGCGAAGGTCAAGAGTACCAAGATTTCTTCACGACTGGTCTTGGCGGATCTGTTCAGGGTAATGACCTTGAATTGGTTGTCGGCTTGGATCAAAGCGCTAACGACAGCTTCGTAATGCCAATGAAGCAAGAGATCTCGGTTCACGAAGATCCAACCATGCATCGTCAGCAGCGCGCTGGCTGGTATGGCTTTGCTGAACTTGGATTCGGTGTCCTTGACAACCGTAGAGTTATCCTCGGCAGCTTCTAATATTCATTATTAGTTATATATTATTCTAGAAAGGTGGTTCAATTGGGCCACCTTTCTTTTTATATACTATCTGCCTAGAAATGTGTATAATACTACATACATGTATAACTAGGATTTATTCAAGGAGTCTAAAATGGCTAATATGTCAGATTTTCTAGAGTCTGGTTTGCTAAACCATGTCTTTAGAGGTCATAATTTCTTAAAACCGCAGGGAATGGCAATTGCTTTAACAAGCGGTGTGCCAGTTGAATCTGGTTCTGCAAAAAATCTTATCACAGGTAGTTTTCTTATGGAGCTACCAAAAGATGAAGGTTCCACCGATACAGGCTATCGTAGAGTTGATTTAGGAGATCCCTCAACAAACGGTAATGCCACTTGGAAGTTTTCAACGGACGAAGAATTTGCAGCTGGTAGCGGATTTGTTAAAAACTGCAATACTATATATTTTGGAACCGCGCTAACAGAGTGGGGTTGGGTTTCTGGTATTGCTATTTGTAGCTCTGGAGTTTGGGGATCTGGAGATCTTCTAATGCAGTCAGAGTTAGATAATCCTAGATACGTATTTAAAGGAGATTCTTTAAAATTTGATGCCGGTCAATTAAGAATTCAATTTAAATAGGGTATAACAAATGGCAGAGCAGACTAGGCTAGAATTTAATGGATTTTTAGCATCAACCTTGCCGGATAATTCAACAAGAGAAATATCGGCAGCCGACCTACGACAAACGTTTATCAATTTAGCAGACTCTATATATTTATTTAACAACGATATAGATATATCTGCACAGAATTTTTCTGAATTATCAACTAGATCTATAAGAATAGGGTCGCTTGCTTTAGCTAGAAACAGCGTAAACTCTTTTTCTTCTGTTGACAATACTGCCGTTGGTCATTCTTCTCTACAGTTGAGTTTTACGGGTCAAAGAAATACTGCTTTAGGCTCTAGCTCTGCTTCTTGCGTCAGCCTTGGGTTTGATAATGTTGCCGTAGGTGTAAACTCTCTTGGTAGTACAAGCACCGGTTCTGGAAATCTAGGGCTTGGTAATTTCTCTTTAATGGGAAATAAAAACGGTAACTTTAATATAGCAATCGGTCACGGCGCTGGATATGTTGCCCCTACTGATGGCGAATTTAAATTTTATCTAGGTGTATATCCTCAAGCAAGCGGGGATTGCGACGATTTGGTTGATGGTATAGATGGCCCACCTCTCCTTTACGGCGACCTAAAAAGCCTACAGCTTGCCATTGGAGCCTCTGGTTTTAGGGGTTCAGAAAAACTTGCTGTTTCTGGCGACATTTTACCTTATGAATCAGGCGGGATGTTCAGCCTTGGTTCTGGCGAGTACAGATGGAACGCACACATACAAGATCTTTATGTTAGCGGTAATATTTTTACAGGTAGTGAATCCGCTTCGTTTTATGAATACAAAATAACGGATGGCCTTTCTCCCGCTGATGTTATATCTGATGGCGAAACTGTAGCAATAAGTGGAATTAGTGGAATCCTTACTGACTATTCATCAAACATAATGAGAGTCTCTGCTGCCCCACTTAGCGGTGTTATTGACTCTCAGTTTCTTAGTCTTTCCGGTGCTGCACCAGCATTTAATGGTGTTAGCGGGCTTATATGGAACGTTAGTGGTTGGGCAGAACAGTACGCTGATTCTGTGGGCGCTGCCGCTGGTGCCTACACTCACTGGAAAGTTTCTGACGGAACAAATAACAACAACATAACCGCACCCCCAAATGCTGCCAACACTTTAATATTTGGCGGAATAAGCGGAATAGAAACAAACTACAGGAGTGACACTAATACATTAGAAATATCATCACACCCGCTCTCTGGTTTTATTGATTTTAGATTTGAACAAGTTTCTGGAAAATTAAATGATATTTCTGGAGTTAACGGGCTAATAAATGGACTCAGTGGTGTTCTTCAGCCTCAAATAACTACAAATGATTCAAGGGCTAGTGGATTAATACACGCCAGCGGCGATTACTTATTAAATTTGATATATAATAGCGGTGATAATGTACGTAAACATGCAGATCAAGTATTAGTAGACGCAAAGGCTTTTACTAATTCTGCTAGCGGCGCTTTGAGAGGAGCCATTGCCGACAGTGGGTATTTATTTAGTGGTATTCTGCAATCTCAAATTAACACAAATGATAGTAGAACTAGCGGAATCTTCAACGCTCTTTCTGGTGTAGCCCCGTCAATCTTTGGTCCTAGCGGTTTAATATATCACGTTAGCGGCGCTGCTTTTGAACATGCTAACAACATCGCTGCCGCTGCCGGTTCTTACGTATTTTGGAAATTGACAGACGGCTCTAACGAAAAAGAAATAAGACACGATAATACTGTTAGATTTGTTGGTGAAGACGGTATATCGGCAGATTACGATAGCTCTGCTAGTATATTTACAATTAGCGCTTCAGACCTTAGCGGCGTTTTAATAAACACATCTGTTTCAAACGACTCTAGGGCTAGTGGTTTAATATCTTTCACTAGCGGTGTCTTAGACAGGTTTATTGATAGCGCCAGTGGTAATTTACTAAACTATACAAAAGATGTCAGTGGTGTATTTAGAAGTGATATTAATACAATTACTGAAGATACAGTAGGGACTATTGATGTTAGAATTGCCGCAGCAGAGTCAACACTTAATACTAGGATAACCGATGAATTTACGCTTACGCGAGGTGAAAACGGCCTAAGCGGTATATTGAACAGAAAGATTCTAGCGACTAGTGGCTCGCTAGATGGGTATGTATTTGACACTAGTGGCAATCTACTATCTTATCTCAATGAGGTTAGCGGTCTTGCCTATAACCACGATTTCTTCGCTCTTAACGGTATAGTTCATAAAGTAAGCGGTGTTAATCAAAGGTATGCTAAATCACTTATTGACGACTTTAGCCAAGACTTACTTGACGGCGATACAGGAAAGTGGTTTGCTGGCGATCAAACGCTCGCAAGCACAAAGCCAATATCGTTTAACAGCACATTAAATATTATTGGTAAAGACGGTTTAACAACTTTCCTTGGTGGCAATGAAACACCCTTCTCTCTAACTGTCGATGCGGCTCCAATATCTGGATATCTTGAGGACATTGCGCTTGAGATAACCGGCGTTCAAGGTTGCTTCCAGACCAAGTTAAATGCTGTTAGTGGCTGGGCTTTTGGAACTGTAGAAGACTATGCCTACAGAAGCGGGGTTCTTGTTAGTGGTTGGGCGCATGATTCATTCTTGTACTACGACAACAGGGCTAGTGGATTATCAGACCATCTAAGTGGTATACTTAGGGCTGGAATTTCTGACAGCGGTGCATTCTTTGATAACAGAGCTAGCGGTTTAATAGATCATACGAGTGGTGTTTTAGATAGTTTTGTAGATTCAGTTAGTGGAAACCTTCAAGATCAATTTACATCAGTTTCTGGTCACGCTCCGTCTATCTTCGGGCCAAGCGGATTGATATTCAACGTTAGTGGCGCATCCTTTGAATACACAAATCAAGAAGTTCAAGCGTTAGCTTTAGCTAGTGACGCATATTCATATTGGCAAATTAGTGACGGAACTACAACGAGACAAATTAGAAGTCTTGAAGAAACTCAGTTCCTTGGTATTAGCGGCATAGAAACACAAACTAAAACTACTGGCGCTAGTGGGCTTTCCATATCCGCAAGACCAATATCTGGAGTTTTACATGGAATTATTGGCGAAAGTGGAGCAAGTATACTTAATTATGTTAACACTGACTTCTTTAATGATCTAGTCAAGCCAGAAATTAGCACTATAGCCGGAAATCTAGATGCTCCTCTTGATAGCAATGCCAGTGGATTGATTAGTTTTACAAGCGGCGTTCTTGATAGATTTGTAAAAAGCGCCAGCGGTAATTTAGACAGCTACATCGACACGGTTAGCGGCTATCTAGATGATTACATAGTGGATAACGACACAAGAGCTAGTGGGCTGATCGCAACAAACGACACAAGGGCTAGTGGTTATATACTAGCAGTTAGTGGCGCAACAATTACTTCTGCTGGTAGTGGTTTGATTAGACTTGCTGGAGGTGAATTCAATACCGCCGGAAGCGGAAACTTTGAAAGAGTATTTTTAAATCGTAATGGAACTCATGCAAGCGGTCAAATTGTAGCTGATAGTGGTAAGCACCACGATATTGTTAATAGCAGCGGTTTCTTGGTTGTACCCACTGCAAACACTTTTGATGACATCAGAGACGAAATAGACCCGATTGCGAATAGCGGAGCTATCGCTTTTGCTGGTGGTCACATGAGAGTTTCCGATGGAGTTAGCTGGCACAGACCTCCAGTTATAGAAGGGTTTATGACAGAAGATCTAGATCCTCCAACTGATTACCTTAACCCAACAAGCGGTAAAATTTTAACTAGGGATGAAAATTTCTTAACATCAGATACTTACTGGGTTACAAACAGAGACCACACGTTTGCTGCTAGTGGCGGATACTTCTTGATGGCTATGTTGGTTAATAACGAATACAGGCCAGTTTGGAGTACTTGCTCCGGTTGTCCTTCGTGCGAATAGGAGTTTATAATGGGAAGATCTGGTGGATGTTGCCTTGGAGCGAATTGTACTGCGCCTCCGTGTCCTAGCGGTAATTGCTGCTTTGTAGAAAAAAATGATTCGATAAATATATTCAATCAATTTTCTTTAGCTATAAACCATCACCTAGATTATTACAACTGCGAGGATGACGTTACTGAAAATTGTTGTTTATCAAAACAATATTCATTATTTAATGAAGGCGTTAAATGCGGAGATATTCGATCTTGTGACTCTACCTCCATAGCTATTCCTTCTGTTTACAATACAGACAAAGCTTTTGCTCTTCTAAAACACAATGGATCAGTTGTTGCTTGGGGTGATTCTGCAACTGGTGGATCTGTACCCAGCGACCTCTCTAACGTAGTTGAGATATTTTCTAACCCCGTTGCTTTTGTAGCTTTGAAAAAAGACGGAACCGCTGTACCTTGGGGCGATTCTTCTAAAGGTGGCTCGTTTTTACCAACCCTTACGCCGGGAGAAGATCCTGACACCTTAGACAATATAAAGTCTGTAACAGGTTCAGCTGGAGCTTTCGTCGCAATAAAAACAGATGGCACAGTTATTGCTTGGGGTGATGCTGCCTATGGAGGAGTGATACCATCCAGTATCAAAAACTTGCTTGTTGACATAGTAGAAGTAGTTTCTACTGACAGATACTTTGCCGCCAGAAACACGGACGGAGAAATATTTATATGGGGAAATGGAGCAAAAGCTTATGATAAACGAGATACCGATAAGAGTGGCTCAGTAACAGTGTTAGATGCTTTAAAGATCATAAACTTTATGGATAGATATGGCGATGGCGTTCCCGGTGGGTTAACCTTGGAAGAATTTGAACAGTGGGCAGAAGAAAATCCCACCGTTGCGACTAGTATTTACTCCTCGAAATTTGATGTTAACAGAAGCGGAACTGTTACAGCACTTGATGCACTACTTGTTATAAACGGTATGGCTGTTATAGGTGGACCTTCATACGACTCTGGTTTTTCAAACGTTAAAAAAATATATTCAAATAAACACGCATTTGCTTTTCTCCTAAACGACGGAAAGGTTTTTGTTTGGGGAGATGATATAAAGGGTGGGAACACTGGAGGTAATCACCCCTCACTGGTAAACATTAAAGAAATATATAACACCGACCAAGCTTTCTTGGCGCACAGACAAGATAATAAAATAATAGTTTGGGGCGATATAGACACTGCTGCCGGTCCTGCTTCTGATTTTTACAGCGAGGTTTTAGATGTTTTCCCCTCTAGATATGCCTTCGGCTTATCTTTCATAAAAATAACTGAAGAAGGTTCTAACGATGTTCTAACACATAAGTTCGATGTTCTTGGTTCAATTGTTCCTACTAAGGAGAATATTATAGCAAGAAGACGTACAAATTATGGAGCGCCGTGGAATCAGTTTAATAATATTACAATCGGTGAGATAGATATAAATTCTTACACCGTTGCTTCTTATGAGGGTCCATATAATTTTAAGTCATCACTTCTTGATGTTGATAACAATACTGTAACCTTTAAAAGAGATTTTTATGCCGGATATTATGCGTTTCACTTTGTCACCTCGACACTAGATGACGATACAAGTGAAAATGTAGACACTTTGGGTCGATATGAAAAAGATACTATATACTTTTACAGCATAGGGCAAACACCCGTCGATGGTGAAAAAGGCTCCCACGATTTCGAGGCCCTCACAACAACCACTGGCTCTATCGTAAGCTCTCATTACACACAGCTTGCGACAAATTTATTATACATTAATGACAACGATGATCCGGGGACACCACAAGATAACCCAACTTGGAGAACCCTCAGTGATGGAACCAACCTTAAACGTCATAGCCCACAAGACGCCAAAAGTAACAATTCTTTTGTAAAAGGCGGAAAATCTTACGCTTTTAATGAAAAAGCGACTGCTATGCTTTTACCTATAAGTGATGGGGTGTATACACTATTGACTGGCTTCGGCTTTCGTTCACTTCCAGATGACTTTGGAAATTATTTTTTGCTCACAAATGGTCATATAGACTACGGCGGATATCAAACAAGTTTTGGAGATCACGTTATCCCAAACGGCTTTCCGGTGGATTTGACAACAGAATACAATTTTGTTGCCTTATTCAGTAATAAGTATGCCTTTTGTGGCATACAATTTTACAGCAGCAACGGCGCTGATCGAGACACACAGTATGAAATTAAGACGTGGGGAGTACAAGAGTTTGGTGGTTCAAGTCAAGGAGTAGACTTTTCAAATACTTTTACTCTAATGAAAAACATATCCATTAAATATGAGGGTTGTCACCCAGACTATTGCGATCAGGAACTTACATGAAAAAATTATCAATAGGAATAGCGCATCACAATGATTTTAGTGGCGCTTGGTTTACGATTCAGGACATAAGAAAAGAATTATTATTTAATAAAAGGAAAGATTTACTAGAAAAGATAGAGTTTGTTATTGTAGAAAACGACGCCGAATCAGACCATGCAGAAAGTTTAAAAAATTTTTCTATAAACAATCTAGCAAAAAACAAATCTTTGTCGTATAATATATGTAGGACCGAAGGAACTTCTTCTTCTAGGAACATGATTATTGATAACGCAAACGGCGAATTTGTGTTAGTTTTAGACTGTCATGTTTTACTTTGTCCTGTTTGGTTAACTGTAGAAAGATTGCTAGGTCACATAGAAAAAAATCCCGAGGATGATAATATTTACTGCGGCCCACTTATTGGCGATGACGGCGAATCTATCTACACACATTTTACAGACGAGTGGTCTGGAAGCAATTTTGGAAAATGGGCTTTGGCTTGGCAATGCGAGTGTAAAGACTACTACTTTGAGCTTACTAAAAATGAAGATATAAAGGACTTAGTTACAGGGGAGATTAAAGAAAGTTGCCCTAAGTGTGGCTTTAAATATTCACATGGTAGCAAATGCAAACCTTGTGGACACACCGAAACACCTCCTTTTGAAATTGCATCACAGGGGTTGGGTTGTTTCCTTGTCAGAAAAGAATCTTGGCTTGGATTTAATGAGCATCACAGAGGTTTTGGCGGCGAAGAGTTTTACATTCATGAAAAATACAGAAAATCTGGCAGAAAAGCAATGTGCTTACCGTTTCTAAAATGGATGCACAGGTTTGATAGACCTCAAGGAATAAAATATAAATTAGAAATAGAACACATAATTAGAAATTACATATTAGAATTCACGGAGTTAAATTTAGATTTGTCTCCATTACGCGAACATTTCGTTGAGGACAATGGATTTGACGAAATAGTGTATAATTCTTTTGTGAGAGAGGCTAATTATTTATATAATAGGAAATAAACATGGCACTTATTATAGCAGATAGAGTAAAAGAAACCACGATCACTGAGGGTACTGGAACAATTACCCTTAGTGGTCCTACGTTTGGTGGTTTCCAATCTTTCTCTAGTGCGATAGGTGAAGGAAATACAACCTATTACTGCATTCAAAACGAGAGTAACTTTGAAATCGGGGTTGGCACGTATTCATCCGGCACCCTTAGCAGAGACACTGTGATAGAAAGCTCCAATTCTGGCGCTAAGATATCTATTACCGGGGTTGCTGTTGTCTTTTGCGTTGTCCCATCTACTAAATTAATTTATAAAAACGAGAACGGTGATTTTGTTATCACCGGAGATATAAATGTAGATGACGTAAATGCTGATTTAGTTTCTGCAAACAGTGGTGATTTTGGCTCCATTCTTTCTAACGGCATTGAAAGCAGTGGTCTATTAACCCTGACAAGAGAAGATGCGGGTAGTTTTTTCCACGCATACGTTGACGACTCAAATGACAGAACTATCAGTTTACATTCTGACGCCGCCGTAGCCCCAACTTGGAAGCTCGGCCTAAAAAACTCTCCTTCTAGCGAAACAGACGCTCCAGCCTACGCTTATATTTACGGATCAGAAGGCTCTATTGGCCTTGTTGGAAACTCCGATAATCAAATAACTATATCTAATTCTTCTCCATTTATAGCCAAGCATCAGGGTGTTGATGTAATAACTGCTCACTATGTTACAGGTGTGCATTTACAATCAAATAGTAGCGCTTATCCCGCCCTTATTGTTAATGGTGGAGCGGCTTTGTCTGCCGATATTCAAAGGTGGAACAACAATGCGGGAACTACGCTTTCGGTTGTCGATAACGCCGGTAACTTTGGAATTAGAAACTCTAATCCGTCTTATCAGCTAGACGTTACTGGAACTGGTAACTTTAGTCAAAGCATTCGTTTTGGCGACGGCACTGTGCAATCAACAGCCTATGTAAACTCTAGCGGCGAGCTACAATCTCAAATTACAACCAACACTGCCGCTAGCGGATCTCTACAATCACAAATTACTTCTAATGCTGCTGTCAGTGGGGCATTACAACCTCAAATTACAACCAACGCTGCTGTCAGCGGTGTTTTGCAGTCTCAAATATCTGACATTGAATCTACCTCTGTTCTTAGTGGTGTTCTTCAGCCACAAATAACAGAAAATTCTCAAGTTGCCATATATGCCTCTGGTCACAACCTACAAAGTGTTACGGGTAATGGATCAACTACAACAAATGCCATAACCGTAAGCAATAATAATATTACAGCTAGTAGCGGATTATTTAATACGTTAGACATGACACCCCTAGCGGAAGCAAGCTACCCAGCACACCAAGAAGGTGTTGTATTTTACGATGTTGACAATCACACGCTTAGTTTATACAATGATGAAGCAGATGTAACTCTACAGCTTGGTCAAGAAGAGTTTTTAAGAGTTAGAAACAATACTGGCGCAACCATCACCAACGGAACTGCCGTATTAATTACTGGTTCTCACGGAAATGCTGCCCCAACAATATCTGGCGCAATCGCAACTTCAGAATCCGCATCGCAAATAGTTGGCCTAGCCACCCACGATATTGAAGACAGTTCTTTTGGTTATGTTACTACATATGGTATTGTTAGAAATGTAGACACGTCTCATTGCGCTGCTGGTGATGAGATATTTTTGTCTGCCACTGAAGTTGGTAGCGGTGTAAATGTATCACCAACAATTCCTAATTATAAAGTTACGATTGGTCATGTTATTAGAAGTCATGGCAGCAATGGCTCTATTCTTGTCCAAATTGGTAATGCAAAATTAGGTGGTGGCGATTTAAAGTCAGAAGCAGAATTAAATGTAAGTGGTGTTCCATTTGTTACCACTAAATCTGACACAACCGCTGGTGGTTCACAAACAGACCCGCTATTTATATTTGATAGCGGTAATCGTCAATTACAACTTGGTAGCGGTCTACAACTTCTAGACGGTGTTCCCACCAATACTACAAATGTTTTATACAATAATGCTGGCACACTAACTTTTAACGGTTCTGCTGTAGGCGGGTCGTCAACATCGGGTATAGTATTTGAAAAATCTGGAAGCAATGATGAATTTAGAATTGGCACAACGTTCATTGATGCTGATGGAACAGAGCAAGTTGTTAGGGCCACCGATTTTAACGGTGGATATTTAAGATTAGAAGTTGCTAGATTTAGCCCATCCGTTTCTGCAAATGGTCAATCAAGAAGCTGGGATCAACCAGTTACTCAGTGGTCGGTTACTGTGGATAACCCAACCGACTTCACAACTAATTATGTGAGCGGTGTTAAATCTCCGCTGACTGGAATTACTGGCAGCGTAACGTCTGATGTCACCCTTTACTCAACATCCGGCCCATCTGTGACTCCGGGTGGCGGCGTTGATTGGACTCAGACTTTTAGTACGGACGGCGATTCACCAATTTATTCATCTACCAATGACCTAACAGGTGGTTCTGCTAGCGCAACTGTTAGTTTCCTTGATAAGAATCAGGCAACAATATCAGAAACAGCAACAATTACTTTCAACTGGTCAACCGCTTCTAATTCTATAGCATTTGCTAATCTTAGCGGTAAAAATTTCTTAGAAAGATATACAACCACGACGTACAATCTGACCATTAACAATATATCTGATCTATCAAATACATCAACAGCTATAACAACAAACGCTGGAACCTTGACTAGCTCTACTGGTGACGGCACGATAACATTTACGACACCGATTCATAAAGATAATAATAGCGGAAGAACAATTACTGCGACCACAGATTTTACTAGACCTGCAACTGTCACTGGGACAGAATACACCTCTCAGGACGTTAATAGTGACAGTACTATAACAGCCACGTTTACATACCCAAGTTTCTATATATTTACATCAAGTACTTCCAACCCTCCTTCTAGGGCCGATATTGTAGACAGTTTTGATTTTGACTCGGCTAATGTAACTGAACTAAGCAATGAGTTGAAGGTTATAGATCAACAAATCAACAATCCAGACGGAGTTCCTAAATGCTGGTGGTTTGCTGTAAGATCTGCTGCTTCCCAGCCAACCACATTTAAAACTGGTAGCGATGCATCACTGCTTGTTGGCGTTACACCGACAGAAACCACGGTTGATTTAGAGCCAGATATCGCTCCCGTGGGTTATAATTCAGAAGAGTACAAGCTGTATGGTATAACTCTTAATCCCGGCAACACATACGTACAGATATCTTAGGAGACTGAAGGATGGCAAATTACGATGGATTATCGAGAAATGCTTGGCCGGGGACTTGGAGTACCAACGGCACGCATCCGATTGTCTTGGATACAGAGCAAAGAGGTGGTTTAAGATACGTATCTGGAAGCGGAACGGACATTCTTGTAAATATACCATCCGGTATGCTTCAAGACGGTATGTTGGCGTATGTAGCTAGCGGTTATCACGCTGATGTCTCTGCTGATAAATATTATAAATACTCTATCTTAGAAGGTGAATCTAGAAATAGTGATACAGGATTTTTACCAAATAATTCAGGAAACTGGAGTGAGTTTACAACCGGTGGTAGTTCTACTAGAACTTACAATAATATTACATCACATTTTAGCATGACGGGCGATTCTGACGTTGTTTTTCTTGACACAAGCTCGTCAATGATTAATGTGTATTTACCAACGGCTGTGGGCAAGGGCGGAAAAGAGTTGCTTTTTAAAATGAAGGCAGGATCTAATTCGGGAGTATTGGTGGCTAGTGGAAGCCAGACAATAGATGGAAATTCTGTTTTTGCAATGTATCATAGATATGGAAGCTATTCGCTTATCTCTGATGATTCAAATTGGTTTATAGTTTAGTGTATAATAAATAGTACGTACAACACACAATTTTAATGGAGATAGTATATGTCATACCAACCATACGATAGAAATGCCGCTGGCATTGTCTATTTCGGAACAAGTGTTTCCGATCAAGTTTATGAGTCTCTATCAACTTTCACTTTTGATGGAACCAACAAACTCTCATTGCCTGATGGTGGTTACATTGGCTCACAATCTCAAGATGACGCACTTCAAATAGCTTCTGACGGTGATTTAACAACCATCGCGGACTTGACTGTTGGCGGCAACTTGATTGTTAACGGTACTACAACGACCGTTAATTCTACAACCGTAACAATTGATGACCCTATTTTCACACTGGGTGGTGATACTGCTCCCGGAAGTGACGATAATAAAGATAGGGGTATCGAGTTTAGATACCACAATGGATCTACTGCAAAGTTGGGTTTCTTTGGTTTTGATGATAGTACGGGTAAGTTTACCTTTATTCCAGACGCTACCAACTCTTCAGAGGTTTTTTCTGGTACTGCGGGTACGATTGTTGCAAATCTTGAGGGCAACGTTACCGGAGATGTTACGGGCAATGCCTCTACTGCTACGGCTCTGGCTACAGGTAGAAACTTTAGTATAACTGGTGAAGTTACAGCTTCCGCTGTTAGTTTTGATGGAAGTGACGTAGTAGCCCTTGCTGCTTCTTTGGATGCAACTGCAATTACAGGTCAAACAGCAGAAACCTCTATAGCTGACGATGATCTCGTTTTGATCTACGATACGTCTAATACAGCCTTGAGAAAAATGACAAAGGCCAATTTTGTTGCTGGTCTTGCTGGAGGCGGTGGTGATATTACTTCTGTTGTTGCTGGTGATGGTTTGACTGGTGGTGCTAGTAGCGGGGCGGCTACCGTAAACGTCGTTGGTGGTGACGGTATTACCGCTAGTGCCGACGAGATAGAAGTTACTGTTGACGATAGCACGATTGAACTATCAGCTAGTGATGGATCAGGATCTGTTCGTATTAAAGATCTTGGTGTTTCTACCGCTAAACTTGCTGCCGATGCGGTTACGGGAGCAAAAATAGCAGATGAAGCAATTGATAGCGAGCATTACGTAGACGGATCTATTGATACAGCACATATAGGTGACGATCAAGTTACTTATGCAAAAATCCAGAATGTTAGTGCTACCAATAGAATTCTGGGTAGAGACAGCGCAGGAGCGGGTGTTATAGAAGAAATAAGCCCTGCAAGTCTTAGAACTATGATCAATGTGGAAGACGGTGCTACCGCAGACCAAACCAAGTCTGATATTGACGGTCTAGCAATTACTACTGTTGGTACATTGGACACTGGAGATGCTACAGCAATTGTATCCGCAGCTTCTACTACCGCTGCTGGTAAAGTCGAGTTAGCAACAACAGCCGAAACAACTACAGGTACTGATTCAACAAGGGCGGTTACACCAGACGGACTGAAAGATGGTTATCAAGGTTCTACCAACGTAACAACTCTTGGTACAATTTCTACTGGTACTTGGAATGGTACTGCTATAGCTCAGGCTTACATTGCTGGCGATGCGATCAATGGTTCTAAAATTGCTGATGATTCTATTGATAGCGAACACTATGTAGATGGTTCTATTGACACTGCTCATCTTGCTGCTGATGTTGTCACCGGAGCTAAGATAGCTGATAATGCTATTGATAGCGAACACTACACAGACGGTTCTATCGACACGGCCCATATTGCTGATGGTCAAATTACTAATGCAAAAATGGCTGACGATGCTATCGACAGTGCTGAGATTGCAGACGGTGCTGTTGACGAAGTTCACAGAACCAGAACTGTCGCCACGCCTTCGACTTCAGTTACACTTAGTAGCGATATTAATCTTTGTACCGGAACGATCACCGTCACGATGCCAACAGGCGCAGATGGAAAAATGGTTGTTGTTAAAAACGTAGGAACTGGAGTTGTTACTATTGCTGCTACTCCAAATATTGATGGATCTTCTGGGGATCATATCCTTTACCACCAAAATGAGGTTGCCACATTAGTCTATGGCAACAGTCAATGGAACATTATCTAAGAGGTAGACATGGACTCTATTGTACTACAAACAGGAAGCACTACAGTAACCGATGGTGACGTTATAGGTCGCGTGGGCTTTGCTGCATCATCGGAAACTGGGACCAATGCTAGGCTTGTTGTAGCTAAAATAGAGGCCGTAGCAGAAGAAGCTTTTGATGCCAGTAACAACGCCACTGAGATGGTTTTCTCTTTGGCGGCTGACGGCGCTGCTGCATCTAAGATGACTCTGACCTCTGCGGGTAATCTTAATATAGGTGGAGAACTCCAGACTACAAATATCGGTTATACCGATGGTGACAACTCTATGACTATCGCTGATGGCGGTAAGGTAACTTTTGCAGCAGGTTTTGCTGTAGGTTCCGACGCCGCTGGCGATATTCTTTATTACAATGGCACTAGCTATGTAAGACTTGGTATTGGTACTGATGGTCAGGTTTTGACTGTTAACGATGCTGCAAACGCACCACAATGGGAAGCTGCTGCCGGTGGCGGTGGCGGCGCTGTATCTGCTGTTGCAAATGGGGCAGACAACAGGGTGGCTACATTTAGTAGTAGCGATGCTCTTAATGGCGAAGCTAACTTAACATTTGATGGGTCAACCCTGACCCTTACTGGTCATCTCGCCGCTACAACCAAGAGCTTCTTGATTGACCACCCATCTAAAGCGGGAATGAAACTTCAGTATGCGTCTTTGGAAGGCCCAGAGAACGGAGTTTATGTGCGAGGAACTACGGATCAAGGATTTATTACTCTTCCAGATTATTGGAAAGATCTTGTTGACAACGATTCTATAACCGTTACACTAACTCCAGTAGGTCAATTCCAGCCGCTATTTGTAGAACAAAAAAACAACCGAGAAGTTCGTGTTGGCGGTGTTTGCGGGTACTATGATTATGTAGTATGGGGCGAACGTAAGGATGTTGAGAAGCTGGAGGTCGAGTGGTAATGGGAATTAGCTATAGTCCTAAAATAGCCACAGATGGTTTGGTTCTGTGCTTAGATGCGGCGAACGCTAGAAGTTATCCGGGTACGGGAACTACGTGGACCGATATATCCGCAGGTTTTTCTGATTCTATGGTTTCTCGTTCGACAGCAGATAATGGCACACTAACTAATGGTCCTACGTTTAGTAGTAATAATGGTGGGAGTATTGTTTTTGATGGCACTAACGATGTGGTTGATGTTGCTAGCCCTCCCTCTATAACTGGCGACTCTGCAACTCTCGCTTTATGGTGCAAGTCTGACGACTCTGCTAACTGGAGAAGTCCGGGCGGGTACGTCACAAGTGGATTTGATGATTATAGATTGACTTTTAGAAGGCTAAACACGAGCAATATTAGGGGTTACGCAAGGTACTCCACCGGTGGGATACAGCAAACTGCTTCTTACTCTATTAGCAATTCTGAGTTTCAAAGCTGGAATCACTACGTGGTTGTGGCAAGCGGGGGTGTTGTCTATCTCTATCTTAACGGCGTAATTGTATCTTCTGGCGGCAGCGGTTCTGGAGATTTAGATTTAGGCACTACATTTACTTTAGGATCACAGGATTCTCGGTCTACTGGTTCTTGGTGGAACGGTGATATTTCTAATGTTCAGGTTTATGATCGCGCACTATCCGCCGATGAAATCCTCCAGAATTACCTCGCAACAAAAGGGAGATACAAATAATGGCACATAGTTTTGATAATCGTCACTACGTAGTGATTTCAGCAGACGACGTATCTAATATAGATTTTAGTCAGGTTATGGAAACGTCTGCTGATACCTTGAGGTTCAGTGTAGACGGCACCCTGACCTTTGTTAAGTATGAGGGCGACATGCCTTCAAGTGTAACTTCCTGCCCCAGCAAGAGTCAAGAATATTCCCATGCGGAAATTCTGGCGATTCTGAATAATGAAGATCAGGTTTGGTGGGAGCCAATGGAGGAAATGCCGTAATGGGATTAACACATAGTCCTCGTATTGTTACAGACGGTTTAGTTCTGTGTTTAGATGCGGCTAACGCTAGAAGTTATCCGGGTACGGGGACTACGTGGACTGACTTGAAAGGAAGTGATAATGGAACGCTAACCAATGGCCCAACTTTTAGTAGTGATAATCGTGGGTCGATTGTTTTCGATGGAAGTAATGACTATGTAGAAATAGCAAACTCTTCGGGAGGCGAGTATAATTTTTCTAATATGTCTGTTGGGTGCTGGTTTAAAAGCTCTTCCACACAGACAACTACACCCCTTGCTAGTCAAATTAGCAATATTTTTGCTGGGGTAAACGGATGGCTCCTTTTAATTAGCGGCGGCGATCTGTTTTTTCGTCCTACATATAACGGTGATAGTGCGTCCACATCTCAAAACGTGAGGGATGGAAATTGGCATTACGCTATAGGGACTGCCGATGGAACAAATGCAAAAATATATGTCGATGGAGTTCTCAAAGATACTGCTTCAAATGGCAATACAAGTAACTCTACGTTTTCGGTATACGTAGGAGCTTTTGGTGTTATAGGGAGTTTATCTAACTATGCAGAAGCTAATATTGCTTCTACTCACATATACAACAAGGCGTTGGATGATTCAGAAGTTTTACAAAATTACCTTGCTACAAAGGGGAGGTATGCATAATGGGTGTTACATCTGGACCAAAAATTGAAGACGATGGATTAATCTATTGCATGGACCCAGCAAATCCCCGCAGTTTTTCTGGATCTGGTTCTGTTGCTGAAGACATCGTTAAAAAAATTGTTGGCAAATCAAAAAGAAGGGCTAGTAAACACGGAAACTCTGCATTTACTAGGTCGAGGGGGCGCGGTGTTTTTACTATGGATGGTAGCGATGACTATCTATCAATCCCCGACTCAGACGAACTTTCCGGTCTCTCTTCTTTTACCATCTGCGCTTGGGTTAAACCTACCAACAATAAGAATTTTTGGATAATAAGTAAAGGTATTGGTGGTTCTAGCGGAAACAGGGAGTTTGCACTAAAGTTAAATCATAGTGGATATCCAGAAGCTATAATAGTAGACGAGAGCGCTGATTCAACAGTTAATGCTACATCTCGCCGCCCAATCAATAACAACGAGTGGCACTACGTGGTTGCAACATGGAGTGGATCTCACCTAAAGGTCTACGTAAACGGAGGTTTATCTGGCCCTCCCACGCCTACCAGTTTGTCTATAGAAAACTTATCGTCAGACATTTATATTGGCCGTAGTTTTGGTTCTTCTACTTCAGACTTTGCCAATGGATACATTGGAACAATTCACATATATAACACCACACTATCTGACGAATCTATCAAAAACAATTACGTTAATGGTAGAGCCAGATTCCCTGCTAACACAAGAGGCGAAAGACCGAAACCTGTCTCAAATGCAGATAAATTAATATTTGATTGCGTCACTGATTCCAGCGACGGTTCTCCGAAAATATCCTTGGATTTATTTTCACACCTTATCCAAGATCAAGATGTAATATCCGATGCAATCTATGCTTATGATTTTACAAGAAAGAACACTAAAACTGGAGGGCCACATGAATTTATAATAGATTGGGGTGACGGCACCATCGAGAGAATTTCAAAACCCTCTGGTGATACATATTATCTAGTTGCAACCTATAGCTCAGTCAACACAAGGTACAATACTCCTGAAAGATTCATAACCCATGAATATTCCACAAGTGGGATATATACCATATCAATAGATGGTCAGATCCAAGATTTTAAACTGGGTGGTCTTAATTATCAAATGAGTACCACGGACTATGCAAAAAGGTCTCCGGGGGGTGTTGGTATTATACGTATTCACAACTGGGGTCCACTTGTAATATCTGATGAATATCAAATTTTTGGTGGACATAAACACATCAACAGCCCTTACGCGAACATCACTGGTGTCCCAGAGCATCCTGCTATCAATGGCGCAACTCTTGCCGTTCCAACCGACAGTTTTCCGAAAATAAGCGGTGGTGTATTTGAAATATTTGCACACACTGATTTCGATCAATCCATAGACCAATGGGACTGGACTCAGGTTGACAGATTAGATGGTTTGTTTTCTCTTTCTCGTTACTCGAAACCTTTTCTTTCGGACACTTCCCATGTTAAGTCGTTTAATGGAATGTATAAAGGTTGCACTGGTACTGGCATATATGTTTCTGGCATGGATGTTTCTAACATGGTTAGTGGCGTTGGAATGTTTGCTCAGTCAAATATAAATGTTTCTGGGCTTACCATACCGCCTAGCGCCGACACAAGCTGGCTTTTTGATAGCTGCACTGGTCGAAATCCATCTATTTCTGCTATGAATGTGTCTGGGGTTACAGACATGAAGGGTTGGTTCGCTGGTTACGGTGATTTTCAAGAAGATATTAGCGACTGGGATGTTTCTAATGTGACTGGAATACACGGAATGTTCTACGACTGCGGTTTTTCTGGAGATCTTTCCAGTTGGAATACAAGCAATTTTGTTGACATTTCCGATGCGTTTAAAAGCTGGTTCGGGCGTCGAGGCAGCGGAGGAGATTCGGTTAATCTTACTTTTAATATTTCCGGTTGGGATCTTTCAAAGGTTGAGGATATATCAAGATTATTTTATGCAAATTCTATTTACAGTCATAGTGCGGATTTTTTAGTGAGAAGCGGTGTTAAAAAAATTGGAAGCTTACTTGATAGTGATTACATATATTACAGAGCTAGTTACGGCTATCCTTGGTTTGGTAAATCAATGCCGGTTCATCTAGATAGCTGGGACACCTGTACTGTTGAAGATATGACTGGTTTATTCTATGGAGTTGACACTTCTTATTCTAGTCTTAGCGGTACTACTAATGGGCTGGTTGGACCCTCTGTAAAAAATATTTCTCGTATGTTTAGTCGGTTTTCTTGTACTAATTTGACCCATAATTTTGCTTCATGGGATGTATCTTCCGTGGAAAATATGAACAGTCTATTTGATAGTACGAATTCTAACGCAATAACTACTAGTGACTTTCATGGCATCTCAGGTTGGAATACAAGTTCTCTTCAAAATGCTACCAATATTTTCTATAATAGTACACAATTTAATAGTAATATTTCAAACTGGAATCTTTCTGGTGTTACTGTCGCAACGGGAGTGTTCGCCTTTTGTACGTCTTTCAATCAACCGCTTCCGACATTTCCAACAGGGGTGGATCTTCAGGGATTGTTAAGGGGCTGCACTTCTTTTAATCAAGACATGAGCCATCAAAGTTTTAACGGAGTGAATATGTATCTCATGCTTAACAATTGTAATAGCATGAGTGCTACTAACATCCACTCAATAAACCCTAGTGGTGGTATCAACAGATACTCTTGGATTCCAACAACCTATAACAGTATGCCACCTGATCTTTGGGTTACTGGTCAATATGACTTAGAAAGACTTTTCGCGGGTTGCAGTTCTTTTAATCAAAATATTTCTTCTTGGGATGTTAGTCACATTACCGATATGGGATACATGTTTCAGAATTGTAGCTCGTTCAACCAAGATTTATCTTCTTGGGATGTTTCTAGCTGCAAAAATTTTACTAGCATGTTTAGCTATTGTTCTGCTATAAATTTTAACATTGGTTCTTGGCAACCACCGGCATCATTGACGGGTATTGGTGGTATGTTAAGAAGCTGCAACGCCATGACAAACATAGACCTAGGAGATTGGGATGTTTCTAACTGCACTTCATTTGTCGATCTTTTTTCTGGATCGGCTTGGAATAATCACCCAAGATTAGCTGGCAACGGGTCTTGGTTAAGCGATTGGGATAACATGACGGCTCAGGTTACGAACTTCAGCTATATGTTTAATAACAATTGGTATAACACAAATCTAGCTGTTGAAAATTGGAATGTTGGCAGTGGCATTTACTTCTACAATATGTTTTATAATTCTCAATTTAATAATGATATTTCTAATTGGGACACTAGCTCTGCTACTACAATGAGTAGAATGTTTTACTACAACTGGAATTTTAATAGAGATATATCTTCTTGGGATGTGAGCAAAGTTCAAGATTTTAATAGTATGTTTTTTGGCACTAGAGTTTTTGATCAGGATTTAAGCGATTGGGACTTCAGTGGCTTGACGAACACTTGGGGCTTAACGGGGTTTAAGAAGCGGTACACCGGCTGGAGCGGTCAAAACTATGGAACTACCAATTATTCAAACCTATTAAACAAGTGGTATTTACAAGCATCTAGCGGTCAGATTCCAGAAGGAATGACAGGTGTGGAGGTTTACGGTTATTACAATAGTGGAGCAGCTTCTGCTCGTAATTCCCTTGTTAACGATTACGGATGGACAATTATAGATAGAGGTCAGGCATAATGAAACAAATAAAAAACCCACAAAATAAAACTTACTACTTTATTAAATCTCCCGTTGATAACACTCTTCAAGAAGGGTGGGTAGATTCCGAAATGGTCTTATCAACTCCAGATTACAATATTATTCACCAAAATGAAAATAGACTAAATGTTATTCCTAATATGGAAGCAGAGATTGGCCCACAGACGGCTTTTAATGATTTACTGACTTTAGACGAAGAAAATGGTGTATATTGTTGGGGGAGGGGTTTTTGTGAACATGAAACCTTCTTTATTTTTGCGGATCAGTCTGTAGCAGAACCTCTTTCGCGAGCGCTATATTCTGTTGTGAATCCGGGACAAGAGGGTATGTATGCTAGAGTTTACCACCACCCGAATGGTGAGGCAGAGTACAGTGTTATGGAATTCAGAGAGCAAGATGTGATTCCTATTTCTCTAGGTGCTGACGCCACGCCTATAGCAGAAGCGTTAGCAATTACAGTTGAAGAGGGCGCGCTCACCCAAGAAGAGGTTGACGGTATAGTTGGAGCAATTTCAACCTATGCTGGACAAGAAGTTAGATTAAAAGATTTTATCCCTGCTTCGTGGGCAGACAAACAGATAGATAAGCATATGGCTATGGATATGGGTTACAATGTCCAAAATTCGCCAACATATAACCCAAATAATTTACCGGAGTAAAAAATGGCACAAGATATTAAAATAACACCAGCAACCAACGACCCTCAAATATTGTTTCGTGGTAGTGGTACGACAGATACCGCCGTGGAACTAAACGTAATGTCTAGCTATCAAAGCGCGACAGGATCTGGAACCGCATTACTGTTTGAGGGTCAGGAGGGGCTGTTATTTGGTGTTACGGATAATCTCTCTAGTGGGACTATATTTTCTGTTTCAGATATTACGGGCCTTCCGTCTATAGTAGTAAACGCCAGCGGCGAAGTAAAATTAGCAGAATATGGAACTAATGTTACTATCTTCACTGGTCTTAAAACCCCTATAGAAAGTAATACAGACGGGGCAACTGTTACATTTGATTTAGATTCTTCTAGCACTCATACGGTAACTTTGGGCGGCAACAGAACGCTGGCGCTTTCAAATTCCGACGCGGGACAGAAGTTTATCATTAGATTGGTTCAAGACGGCACCGGCAGCAGGACCGTGACTTGGTTTAGTACAATCAAGTGGCCGGGAGGCGTAACCCCAACCCTCACCACTACTGCTAATAAAACAGATGTATTTGGATTTATTTGTACATCTGCTGGAA
>Ga0098074_1000422_pt1 | contig 29546 bp, 24 predicted proteins | sample 32_taG_FD_75064 | JGI IMG/M metagenome (GOLD analysis project Ga0098074, IMG submission 75064) | Marine viral communities from the Gulf of Mexico - 32_GoM_OMZ_CsCl metaG | ecosystem: Environmental > Aquatic > Marine > Oceanic | place: Atlantic Ocean: Gulf of Mexico | collected 2015-07-12
CGATTTTGATGATTAGTGGCCACGGCACGATTGAAACCGCGGTCAATGCCATCAAGCAAGGCGCCTATGATTTCATTGAAAAGCCGTTTAAATCCGATCGCTTGTTGTTGATGATACGCCGCGCGCTCGAGAATGCTGTCTTGAAGCAGGAAAATGCATCGCTACGCCAGAAGGTCGATGCGAATTACAAACTACTCGGCAGCGCTCCCGCAACGCAGAGTCTAAAGCAGGTTTTAAAGCGTGTTGCGCCAACCAATAGCCGGATCTTGCTCACCGGAGAGCCGGGCAGCGGCAAGGAAGTGGCTGCGCGGTTTGTGCATTTAAACTCCTTACGCGCTAATGAACCCTTTATGGTGCTCTCTTGCGCCAATCTAAGACCGGAGCGTTTAGAGGTTGAATTATTCGGCATTGAGGGCCGTAGTGAAGATGAGGTCGCCTATATTGGCCTGCTGGAAAAAGTGAATGGTGGTACTTTGCTTCTGGACGAAGTCTCGGATATGCCCTTGGAAACGCAAGGCAAAATCGTTCGTGTCCTTCAAAACCAAAGCTTTCATAAAATCGGCGGCGAAAAGGCCATCGAGGTGGATGTGCGCATAATTGCCTCTACCAATAAAAATCTGGAGGATTTGATCGCCGCGGGCTCTTTCCGACAGGATTTATATTACCGCTTGAATGTCGTGCCGGTCGAGATTCCCCCGTTAAAAGAAAGAACGCAGGATATTCCTGATCTTCTTAAGTATTTCTCTGAGAATCTCTCGGCCAGCGCCGGTATGAGTGTTCCTGATTTTGATGCAAAAGCCATTGCGGCTATGCAGAAATATAGCTGGCCGGGTAATATTCGCCAGCTTAAGAATGTAGTCGAGTGGGTGATGATCATGAACGGGCCCGCGGGCGATGCTGGATACGGACTTGCGGCTCTACCGCCTGAAGTTTCGGGGGTATCTTTAAAAAGAAATAGTGAAGAGCCGTCCGTTCATTCGATGAAAGATTTGCAGAACGACTTAATGGAGCTGACTTTACGGGATGCACGCGAGAGTTTTGAACGCCTTTATTTGAGCGCGCAAATAGAGCGCTACGATGGCAATATATCCAAAACAGCGCAGTTTATCGGTATGGAGCGTTCGGCGTTGCACAGAAAATTAAAATCGTTGGATATTGTGATTGGCGAAAGGGATGCGGCTTCCGAGCATGAAAGCGAAGACGCCATTTCTGCCCCAATGGTACAAAGAGCAAAAAGGGCTTAGATTTATGCGGGTAATAATTTGTGGGGCCGGGCAGGTTGGCTATAGTATTGCGTCCTATCTGTCGCGAGAGGAAAATGACGTCACCGTCATTGATACAAACACACGTTTGATTTCACAGATCAATGACGAGCTTGATGTGAATGGTATTACAGGGCATGCCTCCAATCCGGATGTTTTGAGTTCCGCCGGCGCCAGTGAAGCCGATATGGTTATTGCGGTGACCCATTCCGATGAGGTCAATATGGTGGCCTGTCAGGTTTCACATTCTCTGTTCGGTGTACCGAAAAAGATTGCCCGTATCAGAGAGCAAGATTATTTACGCCCGGCGTGGTCGAATTTGTTCAGCCGCGCGCATATGCCAATTGATGTCATTATTTCGCCGGAGCAGGTCATTGCCGAGGATATCTTCCAGCGTCTTTCCGTGCCTGGTACAACCTTTGTTATATCGCTTGCGAAGGGTAAGGCGCATATGGTGGGGGTGATTTGCCGTGAAGATTGTCCGGTTGTGAATACGCCAATAAAGCAGATTGAACAACTTTTTCCCGATTTGAATTTCAAGATTATGGCGATACTGCGTAACAACAGGCCTATTATCCCGGGGCCGGATGATCAGCTTTATATAGGTGATGAGGTATATTTTATCGCTGATACGCGCCATTTATCACGCGTTCTTGCCGTTTTTGGACATGAAGAGAAAGAGGCGCGCCGCATCGTTATTGCGGGTGGCGGTAGTGTCGGTTACAGCCTTGCGAAGCTTTTGATCAAACAAGGGCGTGGCACGCAAATTAAAATGATCGAGCATAGTGAGGACCGCGCAGAGTTTCTGAGTGAGCAGCTTGAGAATGTTGTTGTTTTGCGCGGGAACGGCCTTGATAAGGATATTCTGGAAGAGGCATCGATTGAATCGGTTGAGACCTTTGTGGCTGTAACGAATGACGATGAAAGTAACATTCTGGGTTCCTTGCTGGCCAAACAATATGGCTGCGAGCGGGTCATTACACTGGTGAATAACAATTCTTACACGCCTTTGATTGGGCCGCTCGGGATTGATGCCATGGTGTCCCCGCGTTCTACGATTGTGGCAACCATTATGCAGCATGTGCGCCGTGGCCGTATTCGTGGGCTTCATAATCTGCGGGATGGTTTTGCCGAGGTCTTCGAGGCCGAAGTGTCCGATACGATGTCATTGGTGAATAAAAATGTCGAAGATTTGATGTTGCCGCCTGACGTTATATTGGGCGGTATTATCCGCGAGAAAGAATTTATGATTCCTGCCCATGGCGATATGGTGCGCTCCGGGGATATTTTGATTATTCTGGCCACCCAGCAACAAGCCAAAGCGCTGGAGAAGATTTTCTCTGTGCAGGTCGATTTATTCTAAAAGGTTAATTCATCATGCCACGCATATCCTATGTAAACGGTGCCTATTTGCCGCATAAACAGGCTTCTGTCCATATCGAGGATCGCGGTTTTTTGTTTGCCGACGGTGTCTATGAGGTTATCGGTTTGGTGAACGGGCGATATGCCGATGAGCGCGGCCATCTGGATAGGTTGGAGCGCTCAATGGCCGAATTACAATTAAATCCACCTAGAACCAGAGAAGCTCTGCGTTTTATTATGCGAGAATTGGTTCGCCGTAACCGCGTGCGAGATGCTGCCATTTATATTCAGGTTACGCGCGGTACAGCGAAGCGGGATTTTAAATTTCCCGCAAAAGAAACGAGCGCGACGTTGGTCATGATGTGCTGGCCGTTCCGCTTTGATGGTAATCCGAATGTGCAGAGCGGCGTGAAAGTCTGCAGCGTTCCCGATCAACGTTGGGCGCGGCGCGATATCAAGAGCGTTGCTTTGCTTCCGCAGGTACTGGCCAAACAAAAGGCGGCCGAGCAGGGATGTTATGAAGCGATAATGCTTGATGCACACGGTTTTGTTACCGAGGGTTCATCCAGTAATTTCTGGATATACAAAGACGGGGTGCTGAAAACGCGCCAAGCCGATCACGGTATATTAAAAGGGGTAACCCGTATGGCAATTTATACTATTGCTGAAGAAAAGGGGATCAGGGTTTTAGAAGAGCCTTTTGATCTAGCGGAAGCCAAAGAAGCCGATGAGGCATTTTGTACTGGCGCGACGTCTTTAATTGCCCCGGTTGTGCAAATTAATGACATAATTATAGGCGGAGGGGTTCCCGGAGCTTTAGTCCATGATATTTATAAGCGCTACCGTGAGTATGCCAAGGGCGATTATCAAGATCAAATGGCGTGGTCATATTAGGGGCAGTATGAAAAATTCACCATTATCAAAACCTCTGGGCATATTTTTTGATTGGGATGGAACGCTTGTTGATAGTTTTGCGTTTCTAACCAAAGCGCATAATGCAGTAAAATCCGAATTTGGGCTGCCCTCTTTTACGCATGATGAATTTTTACGATATTTCGGGGTTCCGCGTGACCAGTTATTCTTGGATATATACGGGCAGCACGCCGAAGCCGCCAAAGATGCGTTTGAGAAATACTATGCTGCCAATCATTTAAGAGAGATGATTGTTATGAATGGAGCGCTTGAAATGTTGGATACAATCGCCTCTCTTGATATTCCTATGGGCGTTGTAAGTAATAAGCGCAGCGATTTTTTGCACGCCGAAGTTGAGTATCTTGGTTGGAATCGCTATTTTGGTGATGTTGTCGTGGGGGCCGGTGATGCCGCCGCGGATAAGCCCAATCCCGCTCCATTGGTGCTTGGTGTCTCGAAGTATGATGATATGAAAATTGAGGGCGTTTGGTATGTCGGTGATACAATGGTTGATCTGGAATGCGCGCGCGCTGCTGGCTGCCCCTGTATTTTGGTAGGACCCGTCAATAATATCGAGCCCGACGACGCATATGTTAAAAATTATGCGGAAATATGCGGCTTTTTGTTGCAAAGCCCGTAAAAATCGCTAAAAAGACTAAGATGCGTAGGACTTATTGGGTTATATGGAATAACAAGATTATTTTTAATTAGGAAATTAGAAGAAAATGGCTGAAAAATTTCAAAATGTGCAGGATGTATTTCTGAACAAAATCCGCAAGGAAAAGATGTCGGTGACAGTATTCCTTGTTAACGGTGTTAAATTGCAAGGGGTTGTGACATGGTTTGATAACTTCTCTATGTTGCTCCGCCGTGAGACACATGTTCAATTGGTTTATAAACACGCGATCTCTACTATCATGCCGGGCGGTCCGCTTAATTTGCATGAAGACGAAGAGAGTGCCGCAAAGGAAGACGCGTAGCCCTGATATATTATGGCCTCCCGTCGTACTCTTCAAAGCGCTGAAATTCCACAAGACACTGTGCTCATCGTACAGCCTGATATTAAAGGGCTTGTCTCTAGTCGGGATATACCCGCGCAAGTTGAAGAAATTGAAAGCCTGACAAAGGCCATCCAACTGGAACACCTCCAGACCTTAGTTTGTAATGTTAGCGCGATACAGCCGGGCGCTTTTCTCGGCAAAGGTAAACGCGAGGAAATCGGCCTTTTGATAGAAGAGCTGGAGCCTAGCGTTGTTGTATTTAACTATACACTTAGCCCCGTGCAGCAGCGCAATCTGGAAAAAGAATGGGGCGCGAAGGTTATTGACCGCACCGGCCTTATTCTGGAAATTTTCGGTGAGCGCGCCCAAACCAAAGAAGGGCGTTTGCAGGTCGAGCTGGCGGCTTTGGAATACCAGAAATCAAGATTGGTGCGGTCTTGGACTCACTTGGAGCGCCAGCGCGGCGGGGCAGGGTTCATGGGCGGCCCCGGTGAGACTCAGATCGAACTTGATCGCCGTATTATTAGCGAGCGCATAACAAAACTGAAATCCGAAATCGAAGCGGTCAAAAAGACGCGGGACCTTGGCCGTAAAAGCAGAGAACAGATTCCATTTCCGACTGTGGCGCTTGTGGGGTATACCAATGCCGGGAAATCGACGCTGTTTAATCGCCTGACGGGCGCCGATGTTTTTGCGAAAGATCTTTTATTCGCGACGCTTGACCCGACTCTGCGCCGCATTGAACTGCCAAATGGGCAAAAAGCGATCCTCTCTGATACTGTTGGTTTTATATCCGATCTGCCAACACATTTGATTGCGGCTTTCCGCGCGACGCTAGAGGAAACGCTTCACGGGGATGCGATTGTGCATGTTATCGATTGTTCCCGCCCGGATTACAAAGCGCAGCGTCAGGATGTCATAGATATTCTGCAAGGTATGGGTATCAAATATGAGGATGATGAGCGTATTATCGAGGTCTATAACAAAATAGATGCGCTTAATGCCGAGGAACGCGCTGAAATCGAACGAGTAGTAAGATTTTCCGAGCGCAGATGTGCTATTTCTGCACTTAAAGGCACGGGAAAGGGTGAGTTTTACGAAGAAGTTGTCAAAATTCTTTCCAAAACCTTCAAGGAGATCAGATTTCATATAAAGGCCGAGGATGGAAAGGCACTTTCATGGCTTTATACCCATAGCGAGGTTCTGGAGCGCGCAGATACTGGCGAGAGCATTGATTTATGTGTTAGGATATCCCCTGCTGATTTGTCACGTTTTGTTGATGGTTTTGGCTATCAGCCCCTTTGAACCTCTGAAAAAGCACCTAGATTATAAATATGAGCATTGTAGATAGTGATAAAGTCGCCCGTGTTATGCGTCAGGCCTCGCAAGAATTTATTCTGCCGCGCTATAAGGCGTTGCAGGATCACGAGATCGATACTAAATCCAGCCCGACTGATCTGGTAACGCTGGCCGATATCGAGGCCGAAGCTTATCTGGAGAAGGTCTTACCTGATATTTTGCCCGGTTCCATCGTTATCGGGGAAGAGGGGGTATCGCGCGGTCATCATGATATGAAGAGCCTTTCCATGAATAGCGGACAGGACGTTTGGGTTGTTGATCCCGTGGATGGCACACATAATTTCGTTCATGGCCGCAAAGAATTCGGCGTTATGGTTGCGCTGGTCAGCAATGGCGTTTGCGTGGCCGGGTGGATTTATGATGTTTTGCAGGATTCCATGGCGCATGCTTTTTTAGGAGAGGGGGCCTTTATTGATAATAGTGCCCATCTAACGCCCAAAGTTACAAAATCATTTGATGAGATGATTGTACACCTTAGTCCGAAGTTCTTTCCTGCCGATATTAAAGCGGAAATGAAGGTAAAATCAGCTAAGCTTCCCAATGTCTATACTGTCGGATGTTCCGCGCATGAATATATGAATGTAGCAAAGGGGCGCTCGGATAGTATTGTCTATTGCCGCTTGATGCCGTGGGATCATTTGGCAGGGAGTTTGATTGTACAGGAGGCGGGCGGAGTTGTGTCAAAGTGGGATAGTATCCCATATAGACCGCAGGATTTGTATGACGGCCTTATCATTGCGCGCAGTAAGGATGGTTGGCAAAAAGTCTATGATAAGTTCTTCGCCGATATGGATATGGATAGCTATATGCAAGCGCGGCGGGACAAATTGCGTAGGCAGGGAAAAATTTAACTGCAAAACTTTAGGCGGCGCTTTTGCGTTCTTTTTCTTTTTGCATGCGCCATAGATGCATCATGGTATCTAGACTTGCATCTTCTATGCGTTTATTTTCTTTATTAAGATCATCTTCTATACCATTGAAACGGCGTGTGAATTTATTGCTTGCGCTTCTTAGCGCCTCTTCCGCATTGACACCGTTCATACGGGCCAGATTGACGATATTAAGAAGGATATCACCCAGCTCATCGGAAATTTTTTCAGGATCGCCATCTTCCAGCGCCTCTTTAAATTCCGCGAGTTCCTCATCTATCTTGCGGTATACATCATCAAGGCTGCGCCACTCAAAACCAACCTTGGCAGCTTTTTTTTGCAACTTTTGCGCGCGGAGCAGGGCGGGGATACCCAGTGTGACGCCATCCAGCGCACTCTCGTTCGCGCCTTTATCTTTATTTTCCAAGCGTTTACGCTCGTCCCAGATTTTATTGACGGCCTCGGAATCGGCGGCGTCGGTATCACCAAACACATGGGGGTGGCGCGAAATCATTTTGGCGGTGATGTCGTGAATGACGTCATGCAGGTCGAACAAGCTATCCTCGCTAGCCATTTGCGCGTGATAGACGGGCTGGAGCAGCAAATCGCCGAGTTCCTCGCGTAAATCCGCCATATTGCCGCGATCAATGGCATCGGCAACCTCATAGGCCTCTTCAATGGTATAAGGTGCAATGGATTTAAAATCCTGCTCCAGATCCCATGGGCAACCCCCATTGGGGTTACGCAGCGCGGCCATCATTTCAATTAAATCCTGTAAGTCATATCGCTTTTCTGTCATGTCAACAGAGTACAAACTTTGACAAATGAACAAAAGCAGATTATACCCTTATCCAGCGTTAAACCGGTCGCGGACCTCTTACCCGGTATAAAAAACAAGGAGACACTGATTTGAAAACGCTTTTGATATGCTCCGGCGGCCTGGATTCCATCACGCTGGCTTATAAAATTTCCAAAGAATACACTTTGTCGGGCTTGTTGTCTTTTGATTACGGACAGCGCCATAAGAAAGAGCTGGCCTATGCAAAGCAGGCAGCGGATGATCTTGGTGTTTCCCATTATATTTCTGATATTAGCGGGATCGGAAAGATGCTGAGCGGCTCTGCGCTGACCGATGATGTCGACGTGCCGGACGGGCATTACGCCGAGGAGACCATGAAGATCACCGTGGTGCCGAACCGCAATGCGATTATGCTCTCGATTGCTTATGGGATTGCGAGCGCCAAGGGACTGGATGCGGTCGGCGCGGCGTTTCATGGCGGCGATCACTTCATCTATCCCGATTGTCGCCCGGGCTTTGTGAATTCTTTCGCGCAAATGCAGAACCACGCACTGGAAGGGATGTCCGACATCACGCTGTATACGCCCTTTGTGCATGTGACCAAGGCCGATATCGTCATGGAAGGCGCCAAAATAGCGGTGCCATTCGAGCGGAGTTGGTCTTGTTATAAGGGCGGGGATATCCATTGCGGCCGCTGCGGCACCTGCGTCGAGAGGCAAGAGGCTTTTGCGCTGGCCGGCGTTACGGATCCGACACAATACCGTGATAGTGAATACTGGAAAGAAAAGGTCGCGTAAGCCATGTATATCATCAAAAAAGAATTCAGTTTTTCCGCCTCGCACCAAATCCACGGTCTTACCGAGGGGCATCCTTGCGCGCGCCTACATGGCCACAATTACCGCGTCGAGGTGGTTTTGAGCGCGGAAGAGCTTGATAGCACGGGCTTCGTGCGCGATTACCGCGAGCTATCGGTGTTTAAGAATTACCTGGATGATTGCCTAGATCACCGCCACCTCAATGATGTGCTGGGCGATGATTGTGTTACGGCGGAGCGCATGGCGAAGCATTTCTACGACTGGTGCAAGAAAAAATGGCCGGAAGTACGTGCCGTACGTGTCAGTGAAACGCCTAAAACATGGGCGGAATACCGCGAAAACATATAAGGCGAGGAGGGGGAGTATGAGTGATATGATCCGCATTAGCGAAATATTCGGCCCGACCATTCAGGGCGAGGGCGCCTTGATCGGCCAGCCCACCGTCTTTGTGCGCACGGGCGGCTGTGATTACCGTTGTAGCTGGTGCGATACGCTCTACGCCGTGGACTCGAAATACCGCAAAGATTGGAAGCCCATGCGCGCGGACGAGATTTTTATGCGCATCGAAGCGCTGTCTTGCGGAAAGCCTCTAATGATAACGCTTTCTGGTGGGAATCCGGCCATACAGCCAATGCAGCCACTGTTAGAGCTAGGCCACGATAGGGGTTATTCATTCTGTATGGAGACACAAGGCTCTATTGCGCAAGATTGGTTCAAGGATATTGATGTTTTGACCCTATCGCCGAAGCCGCCATCTAGCGGGATGGAAACAGATTGGGGTGCATTTGATGCTTGTTTACGTGCCGCCCAGGGTGCAAAAACGGCTCTCAAGATCGTAGTGTTCAATGCAGAGGATTATGCCTATGCGCGAGAAGCTGCAGCGCGTTATCAGATGCTGCCTTGTTATATCCAGCCCGGCAACCATAACCCCGATGGTGATTTTGACCGGGCAGGGGTTATGGAACGCATGCGCTGGCTGATCGAGGTGGCAACAAATGACAACTGGTATGATGTTACTATTCTACCCCAACTACATACACTGGTATGGGGCAATGAAAGAGGAGTTTAAGAGATGAGTGATAATATTTATAAGGATTTGAAGCAGTTAGGCGGCTCAACCGTATTGCCTGATAATCCGGAAACGGCTGAGTTGGAACGCGTCAAGAACCCGCAAGGCGATGTAGCGTATTGCGTGAGATTTAGCGCGCCTGAGTTTACCTCACTTTGTCCTATAACCGGCCAGCCGGATTTCGCCACTCTGATGATTGATTATGTCCCAGGTGATTGGCTGGTAGAAAGTAAATCCTTGAAGCTTTTCCTCGGTTCATTTCGTAACCACGGTGCGTTTCATGAGGATTGTACGGTTTCAATCGGGCGCCGTATAGCCGAATTTACGGAAGCAAGATGGCTGCGTATTGGCGGCTATTGGTATCCGCGCGGCGGCATTCCCATTGATATATTCTATCAAACGGGCGAGCCGCCAAACGGTGTATGGATACCGCCGCAAGATGTCCCGAATTATCGTGGGCGCGGCTAAGAGATGTGCTTGTTTTCTCTATAATGATTTTCTAGCTGTGGCTTCAGATCAATGAAATACAGCAGGATAAAATAGTAGAAATAGAGTTCCTGTATTTCGCTGATCCTTATAAAGATCTCGCCCCATTCAGGGTGGCCTATTAGATCCATTAGGCGTTCGAATATGTTTGGTATAATGGCAACTAGGGCGATTACAAATAATGTACTACTGGGCAATATAGGTTTTGAAAAATCGGGAATGGCAGCGGGTCTAAAGCGACGTAGCAGTGGTATAATTATACCTCCAAAAATAACCCCGATTTCAAGTATAAGGCGCGGTTTTTGATCAAACCAGCTGGATGTATTATGAAAGTTTGTCTCTTGCTGGTCATTATAGGCTTGCCAGTATTCTGGTGTGCTCCAGTTGAAATAATGTTGCCCGTAACTTATTTCTTCAAGCAATACGTATAAACTTCCCAAGATGCCCAATGTAAGCCAAGCTTTAATCCATTTAGGGTAGTTTTGTGACTTTGTGAGAATGTATATAGCTGTGATGAAGCTAACAAATAGTAGCAATGCCTGAAGGTTCTCAACTAGGCCCGTCTCGCGCGACGTGAACCCGGGCAATATATCGGGGTAGGGTTTATCGATTACGAGGGCGAATGTAAAAAATACTATAGGAATGAAAATTTAAACGTCTGTTGCAGCATTGGGGGTGTCTTATATTATTAAGGCTCATATTTAATAGATTTAAACCTATTAAAGCAATTTGTTTGTGTTCTTAACTGTATCTTTTTGTCATGGTGGGCGGGGATCACAATAGTCAGTTTTGATGTTCACTGCATTTGAATGCTTCGTGTCACTTTTGATCAAAACGGTATAACGGCTTTTACCTTCTGATGACATTGGCCTTGCAAAGATCTGTTTTGAAACATCATCAAAACCGCTTCCCAGTGTCCAAATTACTTGCGCAAATCAATATATGCTGGCCTGTATTGCCGCGGTGGTTTCTGTGTTTTCTGGTTTGGAAGAGATGGCTATACAGTTTCAATTTTTGCTTGCTGCGGCGGCATAAAACTCTTGCGCGTTCAGAGAGCTCTATAGAAACCACATAAGAAATAACGTAAATGTGATAATGTATATTATGGAAAATAATATGCTATCAAGAGCTATAGTTTGTTAATAATAAAAAAGCCGGTTAGGAATCTTCACCGGCTTTTTAAGATTATATGTGTGAATATTTAACCATTTGCAACTTTGGCAACCTCAGCTGCGAAGTCTTCTTCTTCGCGCTCTATGCCTTCGCCGAGTTCAAAGCGGACGAAGTTTTTCAGGACGATGTCGTCGCCGGCATCTTTGATGATTTGTGAAACTTTGGTTTTGCCGTCCATGATGAATGGCTGTTCCAGAAGACAGATTTGACCGAAGTAATTCTTGTTCAAATCGCCCATAACGATGCCTTCAAGGCGATCTTCTGGCTTGCCTGATGCGCGGTGCTTTTCGGTTAGGACGGCTTTTTCACGCTCGATCGCTTCGGCATCTACGCTGTCCTTGTCCAGAAACTCGGGACGTGCAGCGGCGGCGTGCATGGCAATCTGCTTGCCAAGATCAGCAATTTTACCTTTAGATGCATCGGCTTCCATAGCAACCAGAACGCCGATTTTGCCAAGATTTGGTGCCAGTGCGCTGTGAATGTATGGAACAACCACGCCGTCGGCTTCCAGTTTGGCCATGCGACGAATGCTCATATGCTCGCCGATTGTGGCAATCAGGCTTGTGAGTGTCTCGTCTACAGTTTTGCCATTGCCGTAATCAGCGGCTTTCAATGCATCAACGTCATTGACTGTGACGGCGATGTCTGCAACTTTCAGGGCGAATTCTTGGAACTTTTCATTGCGGGCAACGAAATCAGTCTCGGAATTAACCTCGACAACCGCGCCTTTATTGCCATCTGTTGCGATTGCAATCAAACCTTCGGCAGCTGTGCGACCTGATTTTTTGGCTGCTTTGGCCAAACCGGCAGTACGTAACCAGTCAACCGCGGCTTCCATGTCGCCATTGTTTTCAACAAGTGCCTTTTTGGCATCCATCATGCCAACGCCGGTTTTCTCACGTAGTTCTTTTACATCTGATGCTTTGATATCAGCCATTATTCTCTCCTTATATACTAATATTTAACAATTATGCGCTGGCGGCCTTTTTGGCGTCTTCCGCAGGCTTTTCTTCTTCTGTTTGTTTCGCTTCTTCTTTCGAAACTACAGGGTCGGCCTGATCAGGTGACTTTTTTTTGTTTTGCGCATCAAGGCGTGCTTTCTCCCCTGGAGTAAGCTCTTCCTCTTCTTTTTTCTTTTTATCGGCCTTTGGAATGTTTACTTTTACATCCTCGGCAGCGCCCATATCAACGCCGGAGCGTGAAAGTTCAGCCTGCAAGCCATCAAGGATCGCATCAGCGAAAAGGTCACAGTAAAGATCAATGGCGCGAAGCGCATCATCATTACCGGGAATAACATAGTCAACGCCGTCCGGGCTGCCGTTAGAATCGACAATCGCAAAAACAGGAATTCCAAGCTTGTTGGCTTCTTTGATGGCGATGTCTTCATTGGTTGTGTCGATAACGAACAACGCATCTGGCTGGCCGCCCATGTCTTTAATACCGCCGATTGATAGTTCCAGCTTATCGCGCTCGCGCGTCAGCATCAGGATTTCTTTCTTCGTGCGTGTGCTCATTTGGCCCGGATCTGCCAAAAGGATATCCAGCTCGCGCAAACGTGCGATGGATTTTGACATTGTCTTCCAGTTGGTCATCATGCCGCCGAGCCAGCGGTGGTTCACGAAATACTGACCTGAACGCTTTGCAGATTCTTTAATTTTGGCTTGTGCCTGACGCTTTGTTCCTACGAATAATACGCGGCCGCCATTGGCCACGATATCACGCATTGCTTTAACAGCAGTCTCAAGCATTGGCGTTGTTTGTTGTAAGTCCAAAATGTGGACATTATTACGTACGCCGAAAATAAACGGGCGCATTTTTGGATTCCAGCGGTGTGTGTGGTGACCGAAGTGAACGCCAGCCTCAAGAAGTTGACGCATTGTAAATGATGGTAGTGCCATAGTTTTTAGTTCCTTTTCTAATCCGGTTGTTACCTCTGCGAGCTTTGGTCTGGCTTTATTGCCAAACACCGGTTTGGAAACCCGCATGTGAAGTTAAAGTTTTACTTGCTGGAGTGATATACCAGAATAGCGCAGCTTTGCAAGGAAAAAGTTAAGATTGGCGCCAATTTGAAAATATATTCTAGGCTTCGGCAATATTTACCACGCCAGGCTCTGCGGCGATGATATTGCGGGCTTGTGCGCTAAGGCTCCAGCGGCCAGGCATACGCATGTGTATTTGCTGGCCAGTCTCAAGTTGCATATAAAGAGAGATGCGGGCGCGCCCTGCTCCCTCTATATCCAAAAATTCCTTTAGTTTTTTTAGGCCATCCGGCTTGTTCATGGTGATTTTAATTTCCTGAATTTTGCCTTCCAGCGCGGTCTCGAGCAGCTGGATACCATGTGAAAGCATGCGCGTTTGATCTTCTTTGACCTCGGCATCAATATTTAAAAGTAGCATTTCACCCGGAATCAGTAAATCGCGGCTGATAGCGAGGGTTTCGGAGAAAATCATGACCTCGTACACACCGCTGGGGTCGGAGAGCTGCAGGAAAGCGTATTTGCTGCCCTTTTGCGAGACTTTCTCCTGTTTTTTGAGTAGCACGCCGGCCAATTGCGTGCGAATGGCTGACATTTGCACGAGGCGCTCTTCCAACTCTATGAACGTCATAACGCCTAGTTTTTCGAATTGCTCCAGCTTGCCATCCAGTGGATGGGCGGAGAGGTAAAAGCCCACGGCAGAGAATTCCTTGGCCAGCTTTTCGAGTTGATCCCACGGTTTGACTTGGGGGAGGTCGGGGAGGCCCAAGCCCCCTGCTCCGCCATCATCTGCCGGCCCGCCAAACAGGCTCACTTGGCCGCTTTGGCGCTCTTCCTCCAGAGCTTGAGCTTGGCGAAGAATAATCTCGGCACCTGCGCTCATCTGGGCGCGGTTTTCGTTCATGCTGTCGAATACACCTGCGCAGACCATCTGTTCGAATTGGCGGCGGTTCATGTTCTTTGGATCAAGACGCGAGACAAAATCATCCAGTGATTTGTAGGTGCCAGCTTTGCTGCGCTCACTCACGATATTGCTCATCGCGGCTTCGCCCACGCCTTTAAGAGCCCCGAGGGCATAGCGTACGCTCCCCTCCTCGACCTGAAAATCGGAGAAGGATTTGTTGATGTCGGGCGTGCGAAGTTCCCACTCGTTCTTGTCCATGTCCTGTTTGAAAATAGCGAGTTTATCGGTGTTGCCAAGGTCTAGCGTCATTGAGGCGGCCATAAATTCAATCGGGTGATTGGCCTTAAGCCATGCCGTCCAATACGCAATGAGGGCATAGGCGGCGGCGTGGGACTTGTTGAAGCCATAACCAGCGAATTTTGCGATCTGGTCGAAAATCTCGGATGATTTTTCCTTTGGCACGTCATGATGTTCTTTGGCACCGTTCATGAACATCTCGCGCTGGGAATCCATTTCAGCCTGAATTTTCTTACCCATCGCACGGCGGAGCAAATCCGCGCCGCCAAGTGTGTAACCCGCCAAGGCTTGGGCGGCCTGCATAACCTGCTCCTGATAGATCATAATGCCGTAGGTTTCGGTTAGATACGGCTCTAGGATCGCGTGCATATAGTCCGGTTCTTCAATGCCGTCTTTGCGCCGTGCATAGAGCGGAATATTGTCCATAGGGCCGGGGCGGTAGAGCGAGACAAGAGCGATGATGTCTTCAAAGCAGTTTGGTTTGGTTTTGCGCAGCGCATCGCGCATCCCTGCGGATTCCAACTGGAACACGCCTACAGTATTTCCGCTGGCGATTAGGTCATAGGCGGCCTGGTTATCAATGGGCACTTTCAGGATGTCGATTTTCTCGCCCTTGTATTTTTCCACTAGCTCAACGGCTTTTTGAATGACCGTCATGGTTTTCAAGCCCAGAAAGTCGAATTTCACCAATCCGGCTTGTTCGACATATTTCATGTTGAACTGTGTAACCGGCATGTCCGAGCGCGGATCGCGGTAGAGCGGTACAAGCTCGTCGAGCGGCCGATCTCCAATTACCACACCTGCGGCATGTGTTGAAGCGTGGCGGTAGAGGCCTTCTAGTTGGAGCGCGATTGTAATCAGCTTGTCATTTGTCTCGTCGGATTTACGCATGAGTCGCAAATCTGGGTCGGCGTCCAGTGCCTCTTCCAGAGTCATGGGATTGGCAGGATTGTTCGGGATCATCTTGGCGATACGATCAACCACGCCATAGGGCATTTGCAGAACGCGGCCAACATCGCGCACCACCGCGCGGGCTTGCAGTTTCCCGAAGGTGATAATTTGGGCCACTCGGTCACGGCCATATTTTTCCTGCACGTAGCGGATGACCTCCTCGCGGCGATCCTGACAGAAATCGACGTCGAAGTCGGGCATGGATACGCGCTCCGGGTTTAGGAAACGCTCAAATAGCAGGCCAAATTCAAGGGGATCAAGGTCGGTAATTTTCAGCGCCCATGCAACGATAGAGCCAGCGCCGGAACCACGGCCCGGGCCGACTGGGATATTGTGGTCTTTGGCCCAGCTGATGAAATCCGAACAGATCAGGAAATAGCCGGGAAATCCCATTTGTTCGATTACATTTAGCTCGAATTCTAACCGCTCATGATAGGGTTTGGCCAGTTCCTCGGGATCGCCGTCTTTAAACGGGAATACGAAATTATCGAGGCGCCATTGCAGGCCTTCTTTGGATTGCGCGCGCAGCTCTTCGGTCTCGCTGCGGCCGCCTTTTGTGTCGAAGGCGGGCAAGAGCGGGCTGATTGGCTCCAGCAGATATGAGCAACGCTTGGCAATGGTCAGCGTGTTATTGATTGCCTCGGGCACATCTTTGAACAATTCGCACATCTCTGCGGCGGATTTGAAGTAATGCTCGGGCGTGACTTTACGGCGGTCTTCTTCGGTAACGTAGCGCCCCTCGGAAATACAAAGCAGTGCGTCATGCGCTTCATGCGTGGCGCGGTCCGGGAAATAGCAATCATTGGTGGCAACCAGTTGCACATCATGCTTATAGGCCAGGTCAATCAGTGCATTTTCAATACGGTTTTCATCATTCAAGTGATGGCGTTGCAGCTCGATATAAAAGCGATCCCCAAAAATGGCTTTTAATTTCAGCAGGGCTTCTTCGGCTTTATCGTGCTGGCCGTGGGCAAGATGGTCATTGATCGGGCCTTTCATGCCGCCGGACAGGCAGATCAAATCATCGGAATGCGCGCCCAGCGCATCAACATCGACGCCGACGCAATCTTCAAACCCGTCCAGATGGGCGGAGCTGACGATTTTACACAGATTGCGAAAGCCGTTTTCGGTCTGGACGAGGAAGACGAGCTGGTGCCCTGCCCCCGTCGCCAACTGTGTGCCCATGATGGGCTGAATGCCGTTATTGCTGGCCTCCAGTGCAAATTCCATCGCACCGAACAGATTGTTGGTGTCTGTCACGGCGACTGCCGGCATTTTCTCGCGCTTGCAGAGCTTGATCAGGTCCTTGACCTTGATCGCCCCTTCCGCCAGCGAATACGCCGAATGGGTGTGCAGATGAATGAATTGTTGGCTCATGGCTTTAATCTAAAGCCATTTATCGCGGATTACCAGTTACAGATTCAAGATTTTCCCAGCTTTTAATTCTAATACGCGGTCCATTTGATCGGCGAGGTCCATGTTATGGGTGGCGATCAGGGCGCCGATTTTATGCACGCGAACTTGTTCCAGCAGGATATTGAAGACCTCTTCCGATGTTTCAGGGTCGAGATTTCCTGTTGGTTCGTCGGCGAAGAGGAGTTTTGGTTCATTGATGAGCGCGCGGGCGATCGCGACGCGTTGTTGCTCCCCGCCAGACAAGCGGGATGGGCGGTGTGTCAGGCGCTCCCCTAGTCCCAGGGCTTTGAGACGTTCGGCGGCTTTTTCATGAGCGTCTTTCTTACTGATCCCCGCGATAATTTGCGGCATGGCCACGTTTTCCAGCGCGGTGAATTCGGGAAGAAGGTGATGGAATTGGTAGACGAAACCGATTTCGTTAAGGCGCAGCTTGGTACGCTTCTTATCGCCCATTTTTTCAGCTTGTTGCCCTGCTATGCTGAGCTTGCCGGAGGTGGGTTTGTCCAGCAGGCCTAGGATTTGCAGCAAGGTTGATTTCCCCGAGCCACTCGGACCGACAAGGGCGCAAAGCTCCCCGCCGTCAATCTTTAGATCAAGGCTGTTCAGGACATTGAGTTTATTGCCGCCTTGTACGAAGGTTTTAGTGACGCCGCGCGCTAGTAGAAGCGCCTCATTTTGAATTGTTTCAGCTGCGGTTTTAACTTTATCAGGTGCCATGGCTTTTGGTTTTTCTGTTTTATTCATAGCGCAAGGCCTCCACCGGATCGAGGCGCGCGGCACGCCATGCAGGGTAGATGGTCGCAGCGAAGGACAGGAAGAGCGCCATGCCGATGACGGCGGTGACTTCCTGCCAGTCAATTTCCGCCGGAAGTTGGGAGAGGAAATATATTTCATCCGAGAACAGCTCGGTTCCGCTCATGCTTTCAATGAACTGGCGGATTTCTTCGATATTCATGGCAAAACCTATGCCGAGCAGCGCTCCGAAGGCCGTGCCCGCAATGCCGATGCTGGAGCCGGTCAAGACGAAAATTTTTAGCATGGACAGGCTGGAGGCACCCATGGTGCGCATAATGGCGATATCTTGCCCTTTGTCCTTCACGAGCATAATCATGGAGGAGATAATGTTAAAGGCCGCAATAAGAATTATCATAGTCAGGATCAAGAACATGACGTTGCGCTCTGTCTTTAGAGCGGTATAAAAACTTTGGTTTGTGTCGCGCCAGTCATAAATTTTAGCGCGCCCTTCCATGGCAAGCTTGATTGTGTGGCGCATTTCATCAAGTTTTTCTGGATCATCAAGGAAGACCTCCACCGAGGTGACGGAGCCTTGCTGTTTGAAGAAATTTTGGGCTTGCTGGAGCGACATAAATACAAAGCCGCTATTATATTCATACATGCCGACATCAAAGATTAGGCCGACGGTGAAGGTGCGCGAAACGGGCATGTTGCCGAAGGGCGTACTACGCGTTTGGGGCGATGTTAGTTTGATTTTATCGCCTGGCGAAACGCGAAATTTTTCGGCCAGGACGGAGCCAATCGCCACCTCGCCCGCGTCCATATTGGTCAGCGCGCCTTGCTGGATGGAGTCGGCGAGGATATCGCGGCGTTTAAAATCTTCGGTGCGGATGCCGCGTACGAGTACGCCGCTGGCGACATTGTTTTGTGAGATTAAAGCTTGGCCTTCAAGGATCGGTGCGGCGGTTTTTACGCCATCAATGAAGATAACTTCCTCTTTTATACTGTCGTAATCGCTCATCGTGCCGGTAACGGCGTAGAGATTCATGTGACCATTTAGACCTAGGATACGGCTGAAAAGCTCTTGGCGAAAGCCATTCATCACGCTCATCACAATAATAAGCGTGGCCACGCCAAGCATGATACCTGTGAAGGAAAATCCGGCAATGACCGAGACAAAGCCTTCGGCCTTACGGCTACGTAGATAGCGAAAGGCGACCAGTTTTTCAAAGCGGCTAAAGAGCATTACTAATAGGCCTTTCCGAAGATAACGGTCTGGCCGTTATCGCTAAAGGGCATGCAACGCGCGGTGATGGCGTTGTCTTTTTCAACACGTTGCAAATCGCTTTCTTTCAGGACGCTGATCGGCGTTTTTACAAAGCCTTTATGGCCGTCTTTATAAAGCGTTTCCATTTCGCCAAGCGTTTTGACCTCGGCCATATTGCTGTCCATGAAATCTTTAGCGCGCTTATAGAGCGTGTCATGGATATCATCCAGTACGGATGGCAATTTGGTTACGAAATCAGCGACCGAGCAGGTTTCCTTGCTGTCACGTCCAAGGTCACGGCGGACATGCGTTAGGGTGCCCTCCTCCATCTCACGGGCGCCAATTTCAACGCGCACAGGTACGCCTTTTTTGATCATGCCCCACATTTTGTCAGGCGTTCTGGAATCGCTGTCATCCAGTTTGGCTCGGATGCCGATATTCTTGAGCTTCGCAACGACATCACGGCAGTATTCCAGCAGCGCTTCTTTGTCTTGATCATCACGCAGGATGGGGATAATGCCGACTGGGTACGGGGCAACGCGCGGCGGCATGACCATACCGTCATCATCACCGTGAACCATAATCATCGCTCCAATTGTGCGGGTGGATAGACCCCAGCTTGTGGTGTGGGCAAAGCTTTCGCCGCCTTCGCGGTTCTGGTATTTGATGCCGATGGATTTCGCGAAATTCTCGCCCATATAATGCGAAGTGGCCGATTGCAGGGCTTTTCCGTCTTGCATCATAGCTTCAATGGTCAGAGTGGAAATGGCGCCGGGGAAAGTCTCTTCCGGTGTTTTCTTACCGCGAATGACGGGTACGGCCATATAGTCTTCGACCAATGTGGCATAGGCCTCTAGCATTTTTTCGTGGTCTTCGACGCCGCCTTGTTCGCCTTCAAAGGCGTTATGGCCTTCCTGCCAAAGGAATTCTGAAGTACGCAGGAAAATGCGGGTGCGCAGTTCCCAGCGCATAACATTACACCACTGGTTCAACTTGAGGGGCAAATCGCGGTAGGATTGAACCCAGCGCGCCATGGAATCACCAATAATGGTTTCCGAGGTCGGGCGGATGATATAAGGCTCCTCCAGCTTGGCAGAAGGCGCGGGGCCGAGCTTGCCGTTTTCATCGGCTTCTAATCTGTGATGGGTGACCACGGCGCATTCTTTGGCGAAACCATCCACATGTTCGGCTTCCCGGCTCATAAATTCCATCGGGATCAACAGCGGGAAATAGGCGTTATCAACGTCCATATCTTTTATCATGGAATCAAAGTTTTTTTGGATATTCTCCCAGACCGCATAGCCATAAGGCTTTATAATCATACAGCCACGGACAGGGGAATTTTCGGCCATATCGGCTGCCTTGATCACCTGCTGGTACCATTCGGGGAAATCTTCATCGCGCGTTGGTGTGATTGCTGTTCTTGGTTTTTTATTGCTCACGGGGTTCTCTCCACCATTTTGACCATTAATTCAGGATGTGCAGATTATGAAACTATGGGGCGTTTGTCTATGGTCAAAGCGCAAAGATATTAATGATATTCGCCTTTGATGATTTCGCTTTCTTGCGGCGGCTCTAGTGGCTCGATCTCAACCTGTCCATCAGAGGTAGTGGTCGTGGGTTTAGGGGGAGAGGCCGTTACGGTTTCGGGCGCCGCTCGGGCGGATGGTGCAACAATGATCTCGTTTTCAACGCAAAGTTCCTCAAGCTGCGAGGAAATATCCTGATCGTTATAGGTGACGCGGCCATTTTCATAGACCATGACATCTGCGATGTTGGCCTCTGTGATGAAATCTTCTGGAAGATCCAGATTAAAGCGCTCCAATATATCTATCTCCAGCGGGATGTGTAACGGGTATATGCCTGTACCAAGCGTGGTGCCAATATCCGCAGGGGTAACGGCGTTGCCATCAACATCGACGCCAGGTTGATATTCAGCGCTTACATTTGACGCATGACTTTCGGTGCGTTGCTGGCATAATGTGGTCAGGCGGTTTTTTGTCACTGTTTGTGCATGAGCGGCGGGGCTGAGAAGGATCAGCATTGTTATGATGGCTATCTGCGATAACAAAGTCATTTATTAATTATAGTCCTGATTGCTCATGTTTTCAGCTATTCCGCGAAAATCTATTATTCCTTGGTCGATTAAGATGTAAGCAATGATCCACATGGCTGCAGATATTATGCTTGTAATCAGGAATTTCTTTTTCAGCATCGGGTCTTCGGGCGCGCCGTGAGCGGTTATCTCGGGGCCGCTTTCATCGCGTTTGACCCAAAGCGGCAGCGTGCAGAAAATCACTGTCCACCAGATACAAATGTACACCACGATGCCGCTAAACCAACTCATGTAATTATACCCTTATAACGTGAATAGTTGTTTTTGGTTTTATCTTAAGCATATGGAATACATAACGGCGCAGGCCGATGCGGATTTCCTCGGCAATGAAGTGATCATCCATAAGCTCTTTAGAGCTCATATCATCCAGTATATCTAGGATTTCATTATAAATCGTGTCTTCGAATTCGACTTCCTCTTCGACTTTATCATCTATCAAACCAACTGTGTCGAGTTTAGGGTCGCCCAGAAGGTTGCCCTTTTTATCAAACACCAATGAGGCGTGAATAGTACCGGAGAACTGCAGTTTGCGGCGTGCCACAATGGATTGGTGATCGGCGCGGATAATGCGTTTTTGATCCACGGCCAGTAATCCGGTCGGGACATGGTCGATTATCTGTGGCTCACCGGGGGCGATTTGAATAACAGAACCGTTATTTGGGATAACTGTTGCTGGAATTTGACATTCCTTGGCAAAATTGGCTTGCGCTTCAAGCTGGGTGCGTTCTCCGTGAACAGGAATAACACTCATCGGTTTGACCCAATGATACATTTGCGCGATTTCGTCTTTATACGGATGACCGGATACATGGATTGTGTTCTTTGTATCCTTTGGCGTAATCGTATGGATGCCTGAGCCGCTGAGGTTGTTCTTTACCGCACTGAGCTCACGTTCATTGCCCGGTATCGCGCGGGCGGAGAAGATGACGGTATCGCCGGGTTTCAGCTTAACATTATGCTCACCCCTAGCCACGCGTGCCAAGGCTGCGCGGTATTCCCCTTGTGAGCCTGTCATTATCAGTGTGACTTTATCATCGGGCAAATAACCAAGATCCTCTTCGGAGATGAAATTGACATTCTCCAGCATGCCGCAAGTTTTCGCTGCTCCGATCATACGGTGAAGGGAGCGGCCGATGATGCAAACTTCGCGGCCGGATTCTTTGGCTGCTTCTGCAATGCTCTGAATTCGGGCTATGTTGGAAGAGAATATTGTAACAGCGATTTTGCCCTTACATTTTTTCATCTCCTCGGCCAGACCGTGAGCAACGATGCCTTCAGATCCTGCGCGTTTGTCGAACTCCGAATTGGTGGAATCGCCGATATAGGCTAGCACGCCCTGTTTGCCGAGTTCTTTAAAATGATCGGGGTTCGTTTGGTTGCCGACCACAGGGTCGGGGTCCAGATTCCAGTCCCCGCTATGAAGGATATTGCCGTAAGAGGTTTGAAGAAAGATGGAGCAACAATCCGGAATAGAATGAGCAACCGGAACAGGCTTACAAATGAAATTGCCGACTTTAAATTCTTTAAGACTTTCAATGACTTTAACTTTTACTTTTTTATAGCCCCGCTCGTCCAGTTTTAGGCGTAGTATTGTCGCTGTAAATCGCGTGGCGTAAAGCGGGCAATCAAGGCGGTCATATAAATGCGCAACTGCACCGATATGATCTTCATGGGCATGGGTAATGATCATGCCTTTCAAGCGGTCCTGATTGGCTTCCAGAAATTCAGGATCGGGCAGTAAGATATCAATGCCCGGATGGCGCTCATCTGCAAACCCTATTCCGCAATCAATAGCCAACAAATCCCCATCACACGCATAAACATTCAGATTGACCCCGAATTGTTCACTTCCTCCCAAGGGAATAAAGTAGAGACCTTTTTGTTTTGGATTAAATTTTTCTGCGTTCATATGCTCGTTTTAGCCTTTTAAAGTCTTAAGTGTTTTGAATATTGCGAATAAGCCTTTTAAGGTTAGATCATTATCCACCTTGTTTATCAAGCGAACATCGTCCTTGAAGGTTCCCGCTAATCCACCTGTGGCCAGAACCAGAACGTTATCTTTCTCATCCATTTCCTTGATCGTTCGTTCCAAAATGCCTTCGATCAAACCGACATAACCCCAATAAATTCCTGACTGCATGGCTGAGACTGTATCGGTGCCGATAATTCTTTCCGGCTTTTTTATACTAATTTTAGGTAATTTTGAGGCAGCTTGCGCTAGAGCGCTTACAGAAAGATTGATGCCAGGGGCAATAGAGCCACCCTTGTAATGCCCCCCTTCCCCGATGACATCGAAGGTTGTGGCAGTGCCGAAATCTATGACGATGGCTGGCGATTGGTAATGTTCAATCACCGCAACGGTATTAACGAGACGGTCGGCCCCGATTTCATCCGGACGCTCCAGATCGACTTGAACGTTCAATATGTCTTTGGTCACAAAAATAGGTGTATTTTTTAAGTAACTTTTGCAGAACTGGCGAATGTGGATATGCGTCTCAGGAACGACGGAACTTATGATAACATCGGTAATTTCGCCTTTATAACCATTGATATTGCTGAGCCCTAGAAAAAAAGCAGCGTATTCATCGGCTGTTTTAGAGACACTCGTCACACAACGCCAAGCGCCGGCCATTTTATCGCTCTTAAAAAGCGCAAAGACCGTATTGGTATTGCCTATATCAATTGCCAGTAGCATGTTTTTTGCCTTTCTATGCAAAATTACATTGTTTTATCGAGAAAGTGAACTTCTCCGGCAGAAATCGTTTTTGTACGGTATTCATTGTCACGAATTATCATATTTCCCGCAGCATCAAGATCATGAAAAAAACCACGCTCTATTTGCGCGCCGATTTTTACCTGAATTTTGGTACCTTCTCTATGGGCTTTATCGAGCCATTTCTGGCGAATAACTGAGAAGTTCTCTCTATTCCAAACCGTGTAATAGCGTGCCATGTTTTTTAAGTATGCGTTGCGAAAATTAATAAGATCAATGATTTGTTCGCTGTAGTCCTGAACACCAACGCCCATGCCTAACGGTGGCTTATGGACATTAATGCCAACGCCAATGACGACCCATTTAACGGCGCCTGACTGATATAGCTCGGTTTCCAAAAGAATTCCGGCGCATTTTTCGCCATCAATCAGCACATCATTGGGCCATTTTAGCACAAGCTTTTCAGGTGAAATCATATAGGTCTGAATAGTATCGGCCACAGCAAGTGCGGTTAGAAGTGAGAATTGCGTAACTTTTTGCGCGGGGCAATCCGGGCGCAACAGGATAGATGTGTAAAGATTGCCTTTTTCCGAAATCCAGGGGCGTCCATGCCTGCCTGTACCGCCCTTTTGTTCGTATGCGTGAATGACCTTGCCCTCAGGTTCCTCAAGGCCTGCCATACCTTTTAGAATTTCCTGTGTGCTTTTGACACTGTCATGCGTCTCTATTGACCATTCTATAGCCATTTATTGCGGCCTGGTTTTCGTTGGCTGGATTTTATTATTGTGTATCAATTGCAATTTCAGGATTTACTGCCGGTGCTTTTTTAAGCGGTGCGACTATTGCCGATGCGGCGCTCTGCGAGCTGGCTACTAGGAGGTTCGGCTTGATAATAAAGCCGAGCACAAAAATGATAGACAGAAAGATTACCGCTCTCCTTGCAAACGGAATATCCTTATCCACAGCATCAACCGGATCATCAAAGAACATGACCTTAACAATGCGCAAGTAGTAATAAGCCGCAATAACAGAGGTTAGAACCCCGAAAATTGCAAGGGCATAAAACTCGGCTTCTACAGCGGCTTGAAAAACAAACAATTTACCGAAGAAACCAGCCAGTGGAGGGATACCGCTCATAGAGAACATCAATATCGCCATTGCATAAGCCAATGCGGGATTGGTAACGGATAGACCGCCGAAATCGGATATTTTTTCCGAGGCGATATTACCGCGTCTAAGGCAGAGAAGTATTCCAAATACGCCCGCCGTCATAAACATATAGATAAACAAATATATGATGACAGATGAAATTCCGACATGCCCACCCGCAACGACGCCTATAAGAGCGTAACCCATATTGCCGATGGAGCTATAGGCAATAAGACGTTTAATGTTTTCCTGAACAAGTGCAGCAAAGGCTCCGACAGTCATAGATGCGACGGATAGGAATAGGATAATCTGGGTCCATTCTTCAACCAACGGCGCGAATGGCTCATATAGCAAACGTATGATTAGGGCAAAAGCGGCAATTTTCGGAACGATTGCGAAAAATGCCGTTACACTGGTTGGGGCACCTTGATAGACATCGGGCGTCCACATATGGAATGGCGCGGCAGAAATTTTGAACGCCAGACCACAGAGCAGAAATACCATGCCTGTAATCGCACCTATATTCATTGTTTCAGTACCAGCCAGACTTTCCTGAATACCAGAAAAACCGATTGTACCGGTGAAGCCGTAAATGAGAGATATACCGAATAATATTAAACCGGACGATAATGCGCCCAGGATGAAATATTTTGTGCCTGCTTCGGCGGATTTATAGGAGTTTCTGCGAAATGCAGCAAGGACATAGAGACTTAGCGATTGAAGCTCCAGCGCCATATATAGCCCCAAAAGGTTATGGGCCGAGACCATAAGCATCATGCCGACGCCCGTCAGCATCATCAGAATCGGATATTCAAACCGTATCATTTGTTCCTGATAGAGATATTTCACCGATAAGGCGATAGAGGCCATCATACCAAATAGTATGATGAGCTTCATAAAGCCTGCAAACTGGTCGATTATAAACATATCATTTAATATGGTTTGACGTTCCCAACTGATACCGAAGAGAAGAAAGACTGCAAATACGCAAGCAATCACACAGCCCCAACAGATTACATCAGTAACGCGGTTGCCACCATTGACGCCGACAATCAATAAACCCATTGCCGTGAAGGCCATGAACATTTCCGGTAGAATCGGGATGAGGTTAAAATCAAGCATTACTCTTGAACTCCTGTTGGTTCACTCTGTTCATTTACTGCCGCTTCCCTGGCCTCATTAGCGGACATGATCGCATTGTCGTAGCGGGTAATAAGCTTTTCAACAGAAGGCGCTATGGCGTTGTTAACATGCCCCGGGAAAATACCTAAGAACAAGACCAGCAACGCCAGAGGTATGAGGACGATATATTCAAACTGATTGAGGTCTTTCATCTTTGCGGCTTCATCGTTATTTTGTGGCCCAAAAACCACACGGCGATATAGAACAAGCATATAGGTTGCGCCCAATACCATTCCGGTAGTGGCAAAGAAGGCCACGGTTGTATCCGCGCGGAACGCCCCTAGCAGAGCAAGAAATTCACCGACAAAACCGCTGGTGCCTGGTAAACCGACCGAGCCGAGCATGAAAATCATAAAGATGGTCGCATAACGCGGCATATTTTTGACAATTCCGCCATAGCGTCCGATTTCACGGGTATGTAGGCGGTCATAAACAACGCCGACACATAAGAACAATGCAGCGGAAATTAAACCGTGGCTGAGCATTTGGAAGATTGCGCCTTCAACACCTTGTTGATTGAGTGTGAAAAGCCCAAGTGTCACAAAACCCATATGGGCAACAGAAGAATAGGCAATAAGCTTTTTCATATCTTCCTGCACCAAGGCCACCAACGAGGTGTAAATAATAGCGATGATGCTTAGCCAAAATACCATGGGTGTAAAGAACTCCGTGGCCTCGGGAAGCATGGGAATGGAGAAGCGTAAAAAGCCATAGCCGCCCATTTTCAAGAGCACGCCGGCAAGAATGACGGAGCCGGCCGTCGGGGCTTCAACGTGTGCATCAGGCAGCCATGTGTGTACCGGCCACATCGGCATTTTAACGGCGAAACTAGCGAAAAATGCTAGCCATAATATCATCTGAAGGTCGCGCGCTACTGGATTTTCCATGAGCTCTATCATGTTGGTAGAGCCGGTTTGAATAAAGAGCGCCAATACAGCCAATAGCATGAACACAGAGCCAAGAAGCGTGTATAAAAAGAATTTATAGGACGCATAAACGCGGCGTGGACCGCCCCAAACACCGATGATAATAAACATAGGTATCAAAACTGCCTCGAAGAACACGAAGAATAAAACTGTGTCCAATGCACAGAATGTCCCAATCATAAGGGTTTCGAGAATAAGGAAAGCGGCCATATATTCACGAACACGCTTCTTGATCGAATTCCAGCTGGCCAGAATGCATATTGGCGTCAAAAAGACGGATAGTAGGACAAAGAAAATGGATATTCCATCAACACCCATATGGTAATCAATACCAATCTGACGGAACCAGTCGCTCTTTTCGACAAACTGGAAATCGGCAGAGGCCGGATCAAATCGCATAAATAAGAAAAGACCAAACGCGAGTGTAAAAAGAGATGTAAACAAAGCCATGTGCTTGGCGTTGTTTTCAACGTCGTCCTGCTTGCCATTAATTCCGAAAATAATGAGCAATGCCCCGATTAGCGGCAAGAATGTAATTGCTGTTAGAAGTGGAAAATCTACCATTTTTTAGTCTTTTATCTTTCTGTATCTCTTACCAAATCTTTATAAAGAACCATGTTACAAGGCCAATAACACTAATCATCATGACAAACGCATAGTGATAAATGAATCCGCTCTGGATCTTGCCGAATAATCGGCCTGTTTTCATGGAAGCCATTGCGGAACCATCGGGTCCCAGCTTATCAATAATATTTTTATCACCGGCGAACCAAAATGCATGGCCTAGGCGCAGTGCATTTTTAACAATCAGCGCATTGTATATTTCATCGAAATACCACTTGTTGAAGAACAATCTATGCAAGTATTTGAACATGCCCGTGAATTTGCCCGGCAGCCCCGGCCATACGATATAAAAAAGAAATGATAGGAATAGGCCGGAAAGCCCTGCAATAAGCGGTAAAAGTTTAACCCATAAAGCCACGTTATGCCCTGCTTCGACCGTATCATTTTCAGGGAGAACATAGAGAGCATTTTTCCAGAAATCCTCTTTCGTGGCAGCAAAGTGCATAGGCTCTTCTGCATGACCTTCAGATAAGTCTTCTAGTGCATGGCCTTCCAGTGAGGCTTGCAGATGTTCTTCGGTTTGTTCTTTTAAGCCCAAAGAGGTTTCCGCGCTTTCAATCCCGCTTTTAATTTCTTCTTCCAGCTCGACTGCTGCGGCTTCGATTTCCTCTGACGCCTGACGCTTTTGCGTGGCTTGTGTTTCCGGAACTTCATTTGTGTGCGCTACAGCTTCAATATGATGTTCATCGCCGTGATGGGCGCTGCCAACAAAACTATTGTAAAATAGAAAGCCCGCAAATATTGCGCCGAAAGCCAAAACATACAAAGGCGTTAGCATGACAGCCGGTGATTCATGAATATGAGACATAACTTCTTTTGAAGCGCGTGGTTTTCCGTGGAAAGTCATGAAGATCAGGCGCCCTGAATAAAACGCGGTCATTACGGCAGCGGCTATTCCCATCCAGTATGCATAGTGACCAAACCACGACGCATCGGCCCACGCAGCCTCCAAAACTATATCTTTGGAATAAAAGCCGGCAAAGCCGAATATGCCGGGAATGCCGATACCGGCCAGCGCAATCGAGCCAATCCACATCATGGCATAGGTTACGGGGATTTTCTTAGCTATACCGCCCATATTACGCATGTCTTGTTCGTCTGACATGGCGTGGATGACCGAGCCTGCGCCAAGGAAAAGCAAGGCTTTAAAGAAAGCATGTGTCATAAGATGGAACATAGCTGCTCCATATGCGGATACGCCCAACGCAAAGAACATATAGCCAAGTTGAGACATTGTGGAGTATGCAATAACACGTTTGATATCAAACTGTGTCAGGCCAATCGTTGCGGCGACAAAGGCGGTTGTGGCACCGAATACTGCAACGACCATCAAGGCTATGGGGGCAAATTCAAAGAGCGGCGACATGCGCGCAATCAGGAATACGCCTGCTGTTACCATGGTGGCGGCGTGTATAAGCGCGGAGACCGGCGTTGGCCCCTCCATCGCATCAGGAAGCCATGTATGAAGGCCAAGCTGAGCCGATTTTCCGACGGCACCCATGAACAGTAGCAAACAGGCTACTGTCAAAGCGTGAAGCTCATAGCCCAAAAACTCAAAGCGATAATCCGCAAAATCCTCGACTTGTGCGAATATTGTATCGAAATCTATACTGCCGAAAATCACAAAAATGGCCATGATACCAAGAGCGAGACCGAAATCCCCTACTCTATTGACGATAAATGCTTTTTGCGCGGCGGCATTGGCGCTGTCCTTTTTGTTCCAGAACCCGATGAGCAAGTAAGAGGCCAAACCAACCCCTTCCCAGCCAAAGAAGAGCTGCAGGAGGTTATCTGATGTCACCAACATAAGCATAGCAAAGGTAAATAAGCTGAGATAGGCCATGAAGCGGCCTTTAGCGGCATCATGGCTCATATAACCAATTGAATAAATATGTACGCATGCAGACACAATATTGATAACGCACATCATAACGACCGACAAAGTGTCGACACGGATAGCCCAGTTCACACGGAACGAGCCTGAATCAATCCACCGCGTTAGAATGGTCGAATATGCATCAAAGCCGCCTAGACCAATTTCAAAGAAAAGGATAACGGAAAATAAGGCGGCGATTATCACGCTTGCGGAGGTGACGATCTGACAGCCGAGATCGCCTATCTGTTTACCAAAAAGCCCGGCAATCAAAAAAGCAAAAAGTGGAAGAAAAACAACAAGTAATTCC
>Ga0098074_1000427_pt1 | contig 29176 bp, 23 predicted proteins | sample 32_taG_FD_75064 | JGI IMG/M metagenome (GOLD analysis project Ga0098074, IMG submission 75064) | Marine viral communities from the Gulf of Mexico - 32_GoM_OMZ_CsCl metaG | ecosystem: Environmental > Aquatic > Marine > Oceanic | place: Atlantic Ocean: Gulf of Mexico | collected 2015-07-12
CCTCAGCGCGCCGCGGTGAGGCGCGCGACGCTCGCGCGCGGCAGCAGGATCAGCGCCGAACCGCGCGCCGCCATGCCCCCCGCGATCGCGCGCGCCTGGTCGCCCGCACCCCAGAAGCTGTCGAAGCGGTTCGCGCCCTTGATCGCGCCGCCGGTGTCCTGCGCAATCCACAATCCGTTCGGTTCGGCGCGGTCGAGCGAGAGAAAGACCGGCGCGCCGAGCGGCACATATTTGGGATCGGCGGCGACGCTGGCGCGGCCCGTCACCGGAACGCCGAGCGCGCCAAGCGGGCCGGGTCCGGTGAGTTCGCGGAAAAAGACCCAACTGGGATTTTCGTTCATCACCGCCGCGCCGCGCACGGGGTCGGCGCGCAGATAGTCGAGAATGCCCTGCATCGACGCCTGCCCGCGCTGAAGCTCGCCGCGGTCGAGCAGCAGCTTGCCGATACCGACATAGTCGCGGCCGTTCTGCGTGTCGTAGCCGATGCGCATGATCTGGCCGTCGGGAAGCCGCAGCCGTCCCGATCCCTGGATCTGCAGGAAGAAGAATTCGGCGGCGTCGGCGGCCCAGGCGATTTCGAGTCCGCGCCCCGCGAGCGCGCCGGCCTCGATCGCCGCGCGGTCGTGATAGCGCACGAATTTCTGCCCATCGACGCGGCCGCGGATACGGCGCCCCTTGAGGTCGTCGGCAAATTCGCCGAGGTCGATTTCGACCAGATCGGGCGGACGGCGATAGATGGGAACGTCGTAACCCGGCGCGCGCGTGCGCGATCCGGCGATTTCGGGCTCGTAATAGCCGGTGACGAAGGCGGTGCCCGCGCCGACCTGCACCGTGCCGAAATAGCGGCTGAAGAAGTTCGACGCGTCGCGGTCGGGCCAGCCGGTCGCCGCGGCGCAGCTTTCGGTCCACTCGCCCGCCTGCGTCAGCCCGCTGGCATCGGTGCGGCGCTGCACCGAGGAGCAGCTCAAACGGAAGGCCTTGAGCGCGGCGGTCGCCTGTTCGGCCGAGACGCCAAGCTCGTTATATTCGGGACCGGCGATCACGCCGCTCTGCGCCGCGGTCGCCGCGTCGGCGGGCGCGGGCGCCGCTGCGAGCGGCGGTTTCGGCGTCGCGGGGATGGGAGTTGCCGCAACGCTGCCGCTTTCGGACGGGCGCGGTTGATAGGGACGCGGCGCGGCCGTGGGCGCCGGTGTCGGCGCGGGCGCGGGCGTCGCCGCCGGTCCGCCGGGGCGCGGCGCGGTTTCGGGGATCACCGACGCACAGCCCGCGAGCAGCGGGAAGGCCAGCAGGAAAGCGAGTCGCGTGCGGCGCGCGCGATGCGCTGCGCCTGTCGCCGTGCCGCGCATCGGCGTCAGGCGGATTCGGCTTCGTCGAGCAGCCAGTTGGGATCGCTGCTCCCGATCTGGCGGCGGAAGGTCCAAAGATCGTCGGTCGGCGCGGCGTCGCTCATCGATCCGCCGATAAGCTTGCCGTCGGCGTCACGCGTCACCGCGCTGATATCGGCCTGGTAACGCACGGTGATGCGCGCTTCCTTGCGGCCGACATCGACCGCGGTAATCTTTGCCGAATTGATGCCGACGAGCCGGTTTTCGAGCGTTTCGCCGCTTTTTTCGCGGGCATCGATCGCGGCGGCGAAGGCTTCGTAGCTGTCGTCGTCGCACAGGTCGCGCAGCGTTTCGCGGTCGCCCGCCCAAAAAGCCTCGAGGATCATGCGATAGGCCGCCTCGGCGCCCTCCATGAAGCGCCCGGCATCGAAATCGCGGTCGGTCGCGAGCAGTTCGCGCAGCCCGATTTCGGCCGCGGGCTCGTAAACGAGCCCCGACGCGTCGGGCGCGGGCGTTGCCGATGCTGCGAGCGTGTCGCCATCGTCGACGCGGCGCGGCGCGGGTGCGGCGCGCTCGTCGCGACGCGGCAGCACCGGCTCCTGCTCGTGCCCCGTGCGCTTGCCGAGCACAGAATAGAGCCGCATGCCGAGGAAGGCGGCAATCATGGCAAGCAGGACGATCGTAAAGGCTGTCACAGATTTTTGTCCAATTAGGGCGGTGGAGAATAGCATAATACATAGGCGATGCACCGCCATGTTTCAAATCTCCTTGGCGCGGGGCGTCCGGCCGGTCAACGATTCGCCGCCGCGGCCCCGGCACGCCCCGCCCCATTGTGCTTGGCGCCCGCCGCTGCTAAGCGCCGCGGCAACCGTCCACCGCGTCTCCCGCACGGGCGAGCGGCAGGGACTTTTCCCGTCATTCAAGCGAACGAAAGCATCACATCATGGCCGACGAGACCAGCGCCGACATCAATCCCGCCCCGCAGCCCAATGGCGAAGACAATGGCCCGGCCATCGGCCTGATCTCGCAATATGTGAAGGATCTGTCGTTCGAGAACCCGAACGCCCCGGCCGTCTATCAGTGGCAGTCGGCACCGCAGATCGACGTCCAGTTCAACATCGGCGCCGACGGCGTCGGCGAAAATCTGTTCGAGGTCACGCTGAAAATCGACGTCACGTCGAAGCTCGACGAAGGCACCGCCTTTGTCATCGAGCTGCAATATGCTGGCCTTTTCGGCGTCCGCAACGTCCCCGACGACCAGCTTCAGCCCTTCTTCCTCGCCGAAGCGCCGCGCATCCTCTTCCCCTTCGCGCGCCGCGTCGTCGCCGACGCCGTGCGCGACGGCGGTTTCCCGCCGCTGCTGCTCGAACCGATCGATTTCCACGGCCTGTTCATGCAGCAGTTGCAGGAACGCAATGCGGCGGAAGGCGAAATGCCGGCCCCGGTTGGCGAAGCCTAAGCCCGTCACGAAGGGCAGGCTCGCGACATGAGCAGCCTGATCAAAAGCGTCGGCACGATCGGCGGGCTCACGATGGTGAGCCGCCTGTTCGGGTTCGTGCGCGACATGCTGCTGTCGCGCATCCTTGGCGCCGGCGGCGTCGCCGATGCCTGGCAGCTCGCTTTCCAGCTTCCCAATATCTTCCGGCGCCTGTTCGCCGAAGGCGCCTTTGCCGCCGCCTTCGTCCCGCTGTTCAACCAGCGCATGACGAAGGAGGGCGACGCGAGCGAGGCGCGGCGCTTCGCCGAATCGGTGCTCGCGGTGCTGATCCCGATCCTGATCGTCTTTTCGGCGCTGCTGCTTGTCGTCATGCCGTGGGTGATGGGGCTGTTCGCGAGCGACCGGCTGGAGGGCGACCCGCCGATGTTCGGCCATGCCGTGCTGATGGCGCGCATCGCCTTTCCCTATCTTGCCTTCATGAGCGTCGCGACCTTGTTCGCCGCGATCCTCAACAGCCTGTCGCGCTTCGCTGCCGCCGCCGCGGCGCCGATCATGCTCAACATCTGCCTGATTGCGGCGCTGCTGCTCGGCATGGTGCAGGGCGACGGCAGCGAGGCGGCGCGCACCGCGACGGGACTGTACCTCGCCATCGCGGTCACGCTGTCGGGGCTGTTCCAGCTTGGCTGGCTATTCTTCTGGGTGCGCCGCGCGGGCTTTGCCCCGGCGCTGCGCCGTCCGCGGATGACCGCGGGGGTGCGCGAGATGGGGGTGCTGATCCTTCCCGCCGTGTTCGGCGCGGGAATCTATCAGATCAGCCGCTTCATCGACCTGTTCTTCATCGCGACGCTGCCCGACAAGAGCATCACCTATCTCGCGATGGCCGACCGGCTCAACCAGCTTCCGCTTGGCATTATCGGCATCGCGCTCGGCACCGCGATCCTCCCCGCACTCTCGCGCTTCATCGCGGCGAGCGACGATGACGGTGCGGCGCGCCTGCAGAGCAATGCGGTCGAGCTTGCGATGCTGCTCACCGTACCGGCCGCCGTCGCGCTGTTCGTCGCGGGACCGGCGATCACCAGCGCCTTCTACGTCGGCGGCAATTACAGCGTCGCCGACGGGCTGGCGACCGGCGCGGTCGTCGGCGGGCTCGTCGTCGGCCTGCCCGCCTATGTGCTGGTCAAGGTGCTCGTCCCCAATTTCTTCGCGCGCAAGGACACGCGCACGCCGGTGTGGACCGCGGGCGCGTCGCTGTTGCTCAACATTGCGCTCAACCTGCTGCTCATCCCGCGCTTCGGGATCGTCGGGCTCGCGCTCGCGGGATCAATCGCGGCGTGGAGCAATGTCGCGATGCTCTATACGATCCTGCACCGCAGCGGACGCTATCGCCTGTCGCCGCGCGTCGCGGGGCGGATCGTGCGGATCGTCGCCGCCGCCGCCGCCATGGCGATTGCCCTCCACTATCTGATCCCGCTCGCGGGCGATGCCTTCGTCGGCGGCGTGTTCGAACGAATCGCCGCGCTATCGGCGCTGGTGGCGGCGGGCGCGACGATATTCTTCGGTTGCGCCTTCCTTCTTGGCGTGGTCAATCGCGAAACCGTCGGCCAGCTGCGCCGGCGCCAACTCTGACAACTCTGACGGGAAAGATCATATGCGGACGCTATCGGGCATCCAGCCCACCGGAAATTTGCACCTCGGCAATTATCTGGGCGCGATCCGCAACTGGGTGCGGATGCAGGACGAGATGCCCGGCGAGAAGCTCTATTTCCTGGCCGACCTGCACGCGATCACCGTCCACAACGACCCCGCCGAACTGACCGCGAACACGCGCGAAATGGCGGCGGCGCTGATGGCGGCGGGGATCGACCCGGCAAAGGCGATCCTGTTCAACCAGGCGCGCGTTCCCGCGCACGCCGAGCTGGCGTGGCTGCTTTTCTGCACCGCGCGCATCGGCTGGCTCAACCGCATGACGCAGTTCAAGGAAAAGTCGGGCAAGAATCGCGAGGGCGCGAGCGTCGGGCTCTATGCCTATCCGGTGCTGCAGGCCGCCGACGTGCTCATCTATCAGACGACGCACGTGCCGGTCGGCGACGACCAGAAACAGCATCTCGAACTCGCGCGCGACATCGCGACCAAGTTCAACCTCGACACCGGGACCGAGACCTTCACCCTTCCCGAACCGACGATCCCGCCGACCGCGGCGCGGATCATGAGCCTGCGCGACGGCAGCGCGAAAATGTCGAAATCGGACCCGAGCGACATGAGCCGGATCAACCTGGTCGACGATGCCGACACGATCATGGCGAAAATCCGCAAGGCGAAGACCGACCCCGAACCGCTGCCGTCGGAGGCTGCGGGGCTCGACGGGCGGCCCGAGGCGAAGAATCTGGTGTCGATCTATGCCGCGATGGCCGACGAGAGCGTCGACGCCGTGCTCGCACGCTTTGCGGGGCAGGGGTTCGGTGCGTTCAAGCCCGCACTTGGCGAGCTGCTCGTCGAAACGCTGCGTCCGATCGCGACGCGGCTGACCGAACTCAAGGCCGATCCGGCGGCAATCGACGCCGCGCTCGAGGCAGGGGCGGCGCGTGCATCGGCGCTCGCGCGGCCGACGCTCGACGCGGCTTATGCCGCGCTCGGGCTCTGCCGCTGAGCCGCCGCGGCGCCACGGCAAACTTGTCGCGAACAAAAGTGCGACGAAGCGGGTTCAACCAAGGTTAAGTCGCTGTGGTATAGTCATGCTATAGAAAGCGCCCATATGGTGCACCCGAATCACGGAGCATGACGATGAGCAACAAAATTTCCCGGCGACTGGGCCTCTCCGCCATAGCGGCGGCCGCCCTCGCGCTCGCAGGCTGCGCGACGCCCTTCAAGGCCGATGTCGCGCGCTTCCAGTCGCAGCTTCCCGCACCGCAGGGCCAGACCTTCGCGGTCGAGGCGAGCAACCCCGCGCTCGAAGGCGGGATTGAGTTTGGGCAGTATGCCAATATTGTCGCCAGCGAACTGACGCAATTCGGCTATCGCCCCGTCGCGCCCGGCGAAAGCCCCGACCTGCTCGTCCGCATGGACTATGGCGTCGACAAGGGCCGCGAGAAGGTCGTGTCGAGCCCCGGCTTCGGCGATCCCTGGTATCGCGGCTGGGGTCCGGGCTATTATCGCCCCGTCGTCGTGCGCGGTCCGGGCGGACGCCGCTATGTCTATGGCTATCGCGACCCCTTCCTGTGGGGCGGGTTCGGTCCGGGCTGGGGCTATAACGACGTCAGCAGCTACACCGTCTATACGAGCGGACTGAAACTGCAGATCGACCGCACCGCCGACGGTGCGCGGCTGTTCGAAGGACAGGCCGAGGCGCAGTCGCGCGACAACAACCTCCAGACGCTGGTGCCGAACCTCGTCGAAGCGATGTTCACGGGATTCCCCGGCAATTCGGGCGAGCGCGTGCGGATCACCGTCGCACCGCCCGAAAAGGGCTAGGGTCAGGACCCTAGGCACGAGGTTTCGTCACCAACAAAAAGGCCCGGTCTCCGCAAGGACACCGGGCCTTTTCGCTGTGGTGCGACCCATCAACTGTTGAGGCTGCGCCGGATGGCGGCGATCTCGGCATCGAGTTCGCTGTCGGCGACGCGCAGCGCCTCGACCGTCCGCACGGCATGGATCACCGTCGAATGGTCGCGTCCGCCAAAACGGCGTCCGATCTCGGGATAGGAGCGCGGCGTCAGCTCCTTCGCCAGATACATGGCGACCTGCCGCGGGCGGGCGATCGCGCGAACGCGGCGCTTCGACGACATTTCGGACTTGTCGAGCCGGTAGTGCGCGCACACCGCGCGCTGGATCTCGTCGATCGTGATGCGCGGGCGCGCGCTGCGGACATTTTCGGCGAGCCGGTCTTCGGCAAGCGTCAGGTCGATCGGCGTTCCGGTGAGCGCGGCATAGGCGAGCAGCTTGTTGAGCGCGCCTTCGAGTTCGCGGATGTTGCGCGTGAAATGCTTGACCAGCCACGCGACGACCGCGTCGGGCACCTCGATCATCGGCATCGCGGCGAGCCGCTGGCGGATGATGCGTTCGCGCAGGCCGTCTTCGGGCGCCTCGATATCGGCGACGAGCCCGCCCGACAGCCGCGACAACAGCCGTGCCTCGACCCCGTCGAGCATCGCGGGCGGGCGGTCGGCGGTGACGACGAGGCGCTTGCCCGAGCACATCAGGTCGTCGATCGTGTGGAGCAATTCCTCCTGCGTCGAATTCTTGCCGATCACGAACTGCAGATCGTCGAGCAGCAGCAGGTCGGCGGCGCGCAGCCGCGCCTTGAACGCCATCATGTCGCCGCCGCGCATCGCGCTGACGAATTCGAGCATGAATTTTTCGGCCGACATCAGGATGATCGCCGCGCCCGGATAGGTCGCGGCATAATCCTGCGCGATCGCCTGCAACAGGTGCGTCTTGCCCTGCCCGGTGCCCGAACAGAGGTAAAGCGGGTTGAACTGCGGCGCTTCGGCCATCGCCATCCGCCGCGCGGCATTGGCGGCCAGGATATTGCTGCGCGCGACGACGAAGCGTTCGAAGGTCAGCCGGCGATCGAAGCCCGCGAGCACGACGGGTGCGGTCGGCGCGTCGGCGATGACCGGAAGCTCCGGCGTCGTCAGCGCCGCGGCGCGTTCGGCGGCCGCCGCGCCGCCGCGCACCGTAACGCTGCGCACGGCGGGAAGATGGTGCCGCCACGCCAGCGCGAGGCGCTCGCCGAATCGCTCGTTGATCCAGTTGGCCGAAAAGCGGCTGGCGGTCTCGAGCGTCACCACGCCCGACAGGGTGCAGAAGTCGGCAAAGCGGACGGGCTTCAGCCAATGGTCGAAGGTGCGCGCGCCAAGGTCACGGCGCAGTCCTTCGGCAACGCGGGGCCAGAGTGTCGCGGCATCGCTGCTCACATCCACATCCCGCGCGTCAAAGTCATGCCGATCCCCGTCCCTCTTCACGCGATGCCGCCCCCTCTCGTCCCCCGTCCCGGACGCCTCGCGCGGCCGCTGCACGCCGAATCCCCGCTTCGACAGGGCGCAAGCGTCCTGTCCCGGGCAAAGCGCCCGAAAAAGCGTGAAACATGTCGATGTGGCGGCCGCCAGCGAAGGCCGACGACACCCTTGTCTAGTCAGACCGGGCCGAGTCGATCAAGACCGGTTGATGTAAAAATATTGAAATAAAAATCTTGACTCGTCGCGGCCCGCAGAAACCCGCGCTACTGCACTTTAGCTGTTGTTTTTAAACAATTTTATTGTGACAGCAATGTTGCCAGAAAACGAATCGCGAGAAATCCGCGACTTACCGCGTTGCAATGTAATTGCCATCGCAGAGTCACAAAAAAGAACCCGCCGGCTCGAAGCGCGGCGGGTTCTTTTGTGCCCTTTCGGGACGGAGCGATTTAGGCGATCGCGTTCACGCTTTTCGTCAGGCGCGAGTATTTGCGCGCGACGGTGTTCTTGTGAAGCACGCCCTTCGCGACGCCGCGCGCCATTTCGGGCTGTGCGGCCTTGAGCGCTGCAGCGGCAGCGTCCTTGTCGCCCGCGGCGACCGCGGCTTCGACCTTCTTGACCAGCGTGCGGATGCGCGAGACGCGATTCTTGTTCACGACGGTGCGCGCCGTGTTGCGGCGGATGCGCTTCTTTGCCTGCGGCGTATTGGCCATAAGTTCCTCAAATATCCAATCGGTTCAACGGTCGGAGCACAGCCGAAAGCGGAGCAGCCGAATCGCGCGCGGGCGGCGAATCAATGTCCGGATACGGCCGGTTCCGGAAGACCGGACCCTGCTCGAAGGGTGGGCCCATAGCCAGCATGCGGGTGAAGGTCAATGGTTTTCGGCCGATCCATGCGGGAAATGCAGGCTTTGCGGGGCGGGCCTCGAAGAACAGCGTAGGGTTCCCCTCCCGCAGGCGGGAGGGGCCGGGGATGGGCCAGCAGCGGTGCTATTGCCCACCCCGCTGCGACTAACGAACGAGGTTCGCAAGTCTCGCTGCCCCTCCCGCTTGCGGGAACGGAGAAAAACGCCGCCTTCCGATTTCCAGCTTTGGTTTCCCCGCCACCCTCAGCGCTGGCATTTGGGGCAGTGAAAGGTCGAGCGCCCCGACTGCACGGTCCGCCGGATCGTCCCGCCGCATTGGCACGCCGCGCCTTCGCGGCCATAGACGCGCCAATCCTTCGCGAAATAGCCGAGGTCGCCCTCGGGACCGAGGAAGTCGCGCAGCGTCGACCCGCCCGCGGCAATCGCCGCCACCAGCACCTCCTTGATCGCGGGAACGAGCGCGGCAATCTTTGCCTTCGGGACGTCGGCGGCGGCGCGCAGCGGCGAGATGCGCGCCATGTTGAGCGCCTCGCACGCATAGATGTTGCCGAGCCCCGCGACGACCGTCTGGTCGAGCAGCAAGGCCTTCACCGGCGCCTTTCGCCCCGCAAGCGCGCGCGCGAGACAGCCGGCGTCGAATGCGTCCGACAGCGGCTCGGGGCCGAGCGTCACGAAGGCCGGAAAGGCCGTCAGCGGGTCGCCGCTGACGAGGTCGACCGACCCGAAGCGCCGGGGATCGTGGAGGAAAAGCCGGTGTCCGGCCGCGGTTTCGAGCAGCAGATGGTCGTGCTTGCCCGCCTCGCCGCCCTCGGTGCGCCAGCGCCCCGACATGCCGAGATGGAAGATCAGATGGTCGTCGCGATCGGTCGACACGATGCCATATTTGGCGCGCCGCGACAGCCGCGTGACCGCCGCGCCGGTCAGCCGCTGCGCCAGATCGACGGGAAAGGGCCGCCGCAGGTCGGGGCGAAAGGTCGTCACCGTCACCAGCCGCTGCCCCTCCAGAAAGGGAGCGAGACCGCGCACGGTGGTTTCGACTTCGGGAAGCTCGGGCATTTGCGCCGCGGTAACTGGCATTTGCCTGCGCCACAAGCCTTGGCTAAAGGCGCATATCCACTTCCGCACATCGTCCCGAAGGCGCCCCTCGATGCCCACCCCCGATACCGTCAGTTTCGGCTATGACCAGGTCCCCGCAGGCCGCAAGACCGCAATGGTCGGCGAGGTGTTCAGCCGCGTCGCGCGCAAGTATGACATCATGAACGACGCGATGTCGGGCGGGATGCACCGGCTGTGGAAGGACCGCTTCGTCCGGCGCGTCAAGCCGCGTGAGGGCGAGGTGATCCTCGACATGGCGGGCGGCACCGGCGACATCGCCTTTCGCATGGAGCCTTCGGGCGCAAGCATCACCGTCGCCGACATCAACCCCGACATGCTCGCCGTCGGCATGGACCGCGCGGCGCAGCGCGGCATCGACAGCCTCGTCTGGAGCGAGCAGAATGCCGAGCGGCTGAGCTTTCCCGACCGCTTTTTCGACGCCTATACGATCGCCTTCGGCATCCGAAACGTCACCGACATCCCCGCCGCGCTGGCCGAGGCGCACCGCGTGCTCCGCTTTGGCGGCCGCTTTTTCTGCCTCGAGTTTTCGACCAACGAATGGCCCGGATTTGCGCAGGTTTATGACGCCTATTCGCATCATGTCGTCCCCAGGCTCGGCAAGCTCATTGCACAGGACGAGGACAGCTACCGCTATCTGATCGAATCGATCCGCCGCTTTCCGCCGATGCCCCAGTTCGCGCAGATGATCCGCGACGCGGGCTTCACCGCGGTGAAGGCCGAACCGATCATGGGCGGGCTGGTCGCGATCCACAGCGGGTGGAAGGCGTGAACGACCTGACACTCCTGAAGGGGAGGGGCTTTCAGATATGACCCGCCCCGTCACCCATATTTTCCGGCTGCTGAAATGGGGCCGCATCCTCGCGCGCCACGGCGCGCTGCGCGGGATCGAGAGCGCGCCGGCGACGCCGATGGGGGTCAAGCGGCTGTGCCGCCTCGCGCGGTTCGGCACGATCCAGCCCAAATATCCGGACTATGCCGCCGCCTTTCAAGCGATCGGCCCCGCCGCGGTGAAACTCGGCCAGACGCTCGCGACGCGCCCCGACCTTGTCGGCGAAGAGGCGGTGCGCAACCTGCTCACCTTGCAGGACGCGCTGCCCCCCGTCGCCTTCGAGCGTATCCGCGCCGAGATCGAGCAGACGTTCGAGGCGCCGCTCGAACACCTCTATGCCGAATTCGACCCCGAGCCGGTCGGGTCGGCGTCGATCGCGCAGGTTCACCGCGCGGTGACGACCGACGGGCGCAAGGTCGCGGTCAAGGTGCGCCGTCCCGGCATCGACAAGCAGTTCGCGCGCGACATCGAAACCTATGAATGGGCGGCCGCGCATCTCGAGGCGTTTGGCGGCGAAGCGGCGCGGCTGCGCCCGCGGCAGGTGATCGCCAATTTCCGGCGCTGGACGCTGCGCGAGCTTGATCTTCGGCGCGAGGCGGCGTCGGCGTCGGAGCTTGCCGACGCGATGGCCGCCGAGCCGACCTATGAAGTCCCCGCGATCGACTGGGACCGCACCGCAAGCCGCGTGATGACGCAAAGCTGGATCGACGGGGTCAAGATTTCGCACCGCGACAAGCTGGTCGCGGCGGGGCACGACATGGAGGCGCTTGCCTCGAACCTCGTCCACGCCTTTTTGCGCCAGGCGATCGCCGAGGGCTTTTTCCACGCCGACATGCACCAGGGCAATCTGTTCGTGAAGGCCGACGGGACGATCGCCGCGGTCGATTTCGGCATCATGGGGCGGATCAACCGCAAGGCGCGCTTCTGGCTCGCCGAGATCCTCTATGGCCTGACCACGGGCAATTACCGCCGCGTCGCCGAAATCCATTTCGAGGCGCAATATGTGCCCGATTACCACAGCGTCGAGGAGTTCGCGACGGCGCTGCGCGCGGTCGGCGAGCCGATGCGCGGCAAGCCGGTGAGCGAGCTCAGCGTCGGCCAGATGCTCGACGGGCTGTTCGCGATCACGCGCGATTTCGACATGCAGACGCAGCCGCACCTGCTGCTGCTGCAAAAGACGATGGTGATGGTCGAGGGCGTCGCGACGATGCTCAACCCCCAGATCAACATGTGGGACGTGTCGGGCCCGTTCGTGAAGAACTGGATCCGCGACGAGCTTGGCCCCGAAGCCGCGCTCGCCGACGGCCTCCGCGAGCAGGCGGGGACGCTCGCGCTGATCCCCGACATCATCCGCCGCCTCGACGAGCAATTGCCGCGCAAGGGCGCCGCCCCGCCGAGCCCGCCGCTCCCCGAAATCCCGCTGATGTGGGAAAGCGGCGAGCGGCGCGTCTGGTGGAGCCATGCGCTGGCGGCGGTGGCGGGCGCCATTGCGGGCGCGGGATTGCTGCACTGGCTCGGTTGAAGCTGCGCTGCCGCGGCCATAGTTACCGAACATTTACCTTGTTTCTCTAGCCATTGCTCTCGACCGAACCGGACGCCTTTGTCCGGGCAGACCGAGGCAATATGCGCCACGACACCCTCGCCTCCCCCGCGATTCGCGATACGTCCAGCCTGCCGCTCGAAGTGGCGGTCGTGGTGCCGACGCTCAACGAGGCCGCGAATGTCGAGCGGTTGATCGAAAGACTGTCGCTCGTCCTCGCGGGGCGCGGCTGGGAAGTGATCTTCGTCGATGACGATTCGGCCGACGGCACGAGCGATCTCGTACGCCGCATCGGCCGCACGTCGCGGCACGTCCGCATCGTCCAGCGCGTCGGACGGCGCGGCCTGTCGTCGGCGGTGGTCGAAGGCATGCTCGCGACCGCAGCGCCGATCATCGCGGTGATGGACGGCGATCTGCAGCACAGCGAGGAAGCACTGCCCAATCTGATCGCAGCGATCGAGGGGGGCGACGCCGATATCGCCGTCGGCACGCGCTATATGGCGGGAGGCGGCATCGGCGACTGGGACGAAGGGCGGGCACGGATGAGCCGTTTCGCGACGCGCGCCGGGCAGCTCGCGCTCGGCACCCATGTCAGCGACCCGATGAGCGGCTTTTTCGCGATACGCCGAGAGGCGTTCGAGCGGGCATTGCCCCGGCTGTCCGCCATCGGCTTCAAGATCTTGCTCGACCTTCTGGCGTCGAGCCCCGAGCCGATGAAGGTGGCCGAGATCCCCTATCGGTTTCGCACGCGCGAGGTAGGCGAAAGCAAGCTCGGTGCGCGGGCAATCGCCGACTATGCCGAACTGATCGCCGACAAGACGATCGGACGTTTCGTGCCGGTCCGGCTGATCAAGTTCCTGATGGTCGGCGGACTCGGCGTCTTCGTCCACCTGGCGGTGCTGCGCAGCGTGCTCGGCGCGGGAAGCGGCTTCGTCGCCGCGCAGACTGCTGCTGTGATGACCGCCATCGCCTTCAACTTCTTCCTCAACAACAGCTTCACCTATGCCGACCGCAAGCTGAGAGGACGCGCTATCGTCGCGGGTTTGGCGAGCTTCTATGCAATTTCCGCGATCGGTGCGCTCGCCAACATCGGCATCGGCACGTGGGTCGCCGGGCAGCAGGAGCGCTGGTGGGTCGCCGGCGTTGCGGGCGTCCTCGTCGGCGCGATCTGGAATTTCGCCATGTCGGCGGCGCTGACATGGCGCAAATAGACCTCCCCCTCGCCCCGGCAAAACAGTGGAACCGGCTGTCGACCGCGCCGCGCCCGGTCGCCGCCCTGCTGCTCGCGATTCTCGCCGCACTGATGCTGCTGGGCGTCGCGGGCGGGCACAGGACGGTCAACCCCAATCTCGACGCGCCGCGAATCGCCCGGGCCGAAGGGATGATCGGCGACCACGCGCTTTATGTGAAAATCGTGCGGCGCATGGAAACCGGCACCCCCTATTATGAGGCCGCCGCTGCGGAACATCGCGCCAACGGCTATCCGCTCCGTCCCTTTGCGGTGATGCGGCTGCCGACCCTCGCGACGGTACTGGCGGCAATCGGCCTGCCCGCCGGCATTGCGCTCGCGAGCCTTCTCGCACTCGCGACGCTCTGGGCATGGCGTCGCCGCCTGACGAGCGACCCCGCGCTTCCGCCATATGGCCGATTTGCCGTCCTGCTGATCGCCGTCAATCTGGGCCAGGTGATGTCGGGCCAATGGGTGCTGATGCACGAAGTGGTCGCCGGCGTGCTGGTCGCGCTTGCGCTCGCCATTCACCGGCCAGAGCGCCCGTGGGGCGCGATGGCGATAGTCGCAGCCGCGCTCGCGATTCGGGAAACGATACTGCCTGTCGCGGCTCTGTTCGGCCTGTTTGCGCTGATCGATCGCAACTGGCGCGCCGCGCTGGGCTGGAGTGCAATCGGCGTCGCATTTTTCGCCGGGCTGGCGCTCCACGCAAGCGCCGTTGCCGAAGTCGCGCGGGCATCGGACAGCGCCGGGGGTGGATGGCTCGCGCTCGGCGGTTGGAACAATTATCTGTCCTTTGTTCACAAGACCTCGATCCTGCGATTCATCGCGCCCTATTGGCTGACGGCGCTGCTTGTCCCGCTCGCGCTTCTCGGCTGGCTCGCGTGGCGCGGCCGCCTCGGCACCTTCGGCCTGTTGTTCCATCTTGGCTATGCGACGGCCTTCATGGTCTTTGCCCGCGTCGACAATGATTATTGGGGGATGCTGGTCGTTCCGACGCTGTTCGCGGGGCTGGTCTTTGCGCCAACGGCCGTTGTCGCCCTGTGGCGCGCGCTGGCGCCGCCCCGGCTGGTCGCGCGGACCGCCGCCTGACCGAAACGCCACCTCGCTTGAACTGGGGGGCGCGGACGCATAACTAGGGCGAAAGGAGACCCCGACCGATGCCCGCCCCGCGTATATTGCTGATCATCGGTGGCGGCATCGCGGCCTACAAGAGCATCGAGCTTGTCCGCTTGCTTCGCAAATCTGGGCACGTCGTGCGCTGTGTGCTCACGCGCGCGGGCGAGCAGTTCGTGACGCCGCTGACGCTCGCTGCGCTCAGCGAGAACAAGGTCTATACCAGCCTCTTCGACCTGAAGGACGAGGTCGAGATGGGGCATATCCAGCTCAGCCGCGAGGCCGACCTGGTCGTCGTTGCGCCCGCGACCGCCGATCTGATGGCCAAGATGGCGGCGGGAATCGCCGACGATCTTGCAACGACGCTGCTCCTCGCGACCGACAAGCCGGTGCTGGCCGCGCCCGCGATGAACGTCCGCATGTGGCTGCACCCCGCGACGCAGCGCAACGTCGCCACCTTGCGAGGCGACGGCGTCAGCGTGATGGAGCCCGACGAGGGCGAGATGGCGTGCGGCGAATATGGCCCCGGCCGCCTGCCCGAGCCCGAGGCGATCTTTGCCGCGATCAAGGCGGCGCTCGCCAGCGCGCCCGCGCCCTCGCCGCTCACCGGTCAGCCCGATTTCGCGCCCGCGAACCACCGCCCGCTCCACGGCCGCCGCATCCTCGTCACCGCGGGGCCGACGCACGAGCCGATCGACCCGGTGCGCTACATCGCCAACCGGTCGAGCGGCAAGCAGGGCTTTGCCATCGCCGCCGCCGCCGCCGAAGCGGGCGCCGAAGTGCTGCTGATCGCCGGCCCCGTTGCGCTGCCGACCCCCGCGGGCGTGATCCGCGTCGATGTCGAGACCGCGGTCGAAATGGAAAGGGAGGTCGCCGCGGGGCTGCCGGTCGATGCCGCAATCATGGTCGCCGCGGTCGCCGACTGGCGCGCCGCCGACACGCGCGCGCAAAAGATCAAGAAGGACGGCAGCGGCGAGGTTCCCCCGCTCGCGCTTGCCGAGAACCCCGACATATTGGCGAGCGTCGCGAAAAGCGACCGCCGCCCGCCGCTGCTGATCGGCTTTGCCGCCGAGACCAACGATGTCGTCGCGCACGCCGAGGCCAAGCTTGCGCGCAAGGGATGCGACTGGATTGTCGCGAACGACGTCGCCGCCGACCCGATGGGGGGCGAGACGAACCGCGTACATATTGTTAGCAACGCGGGCGTAGAAAGCTGGGACCGGCTGCCCAAGCCGGCCGTCGCCCGCAAATTGATGGAAAAGATCGCCGATGCCCTCGAAACCCGCGCACCCATTGAAGCCGATTGAAATCGCCATCCAGCGCCTGCCCAACGGCGGCGGCCTGCCCCTGCCCGCTTATGCAAGCGACGGCGCGGCGGGGATGGACGTCGTCGCCGCCGAGACGCTGACGCTGCGCCCCGGCGCGCGTCACGCGGTCGCGACCGGCTTTGCGATGGCGATTCCGCCGGGTTATGAGGTGCAGGTGCGCCCGCGATCGGGGCTCGCGCTCAAGCATGGCATCACCTGCCTCAACACGCCGGGGACGATCGACAGCGACTATCGCGGCGAGGTGAAGGTGATCCTCGCCAACCTGTCCGACGACAATTTCGAGATCAAGCGCGGCGACCGGATCGCGCAGATCGTTCCCGCCCCGGTCCAGCGCGCCAGCTTCGCCGAAGTAGAGAGTCTTGACGAGACCGTGCGCGGTGCGGGCGGCTTCGGATCGACCGGTGTTGCGAGCGGCAGCGCCGAGGAAGAGGCAGAGGACGATAATATCCCCGACAATGTCGGCTCGCTGTCGGCGATCAAGACGCGCCGCCAGAACGACTGACCTTGCTCTCCGACGCCGAACTCGACCGCTATGCCCGCCAGATCATCCTGCCGCAGTTCGGCGGAGCGGGGCAGGCGAAGCTGAAAGCGGCGCACGTCGCCGTCATCGGCGCGGGCGGGATCGGCTGCCCGGCGATCACCTATCTCGCCGCTGCGGGGGTCGGCAGGCTGACGATCATCGACGATGACCTGGTCGAACTGTCCAACCTGCAGCGCCAGCCGCTGTTCACCGACGCCGATATCGGCCAATCGAAGGCAATCGTTGCCGCCGACGCGGCCCGGCGGATCAACCCGCATGTCGAGGCCGTTTCGATGGCCGAGCGGCTGGGCCCCGACAATGCCGCGACCTTGCTCGCCGGGGCGAGCCTGATCCTCGACGGCTGCGACAATTTCGCGACCCGGCTTGCGGTCAACCGCACCGCCGTCGCGCGGCGGATTCCGCTGCTCTCGGCGGCGATCGGGGCGTTCGACGGGCAGGTTGCGCTCTACGAAGGCTGGCGCGGCGACAGCCCCTGCTATGCCTGTCTCGTCGGCGACGACCCCGACCGCCCCGGCATCAATTGCGCCGAGGCGGGGGTGATGGGCGCGCTCGCCGGGATGGTCGGCACGATGGCGGCGCTGGAAGCGGTGCGCGCGCTGACCGGCTGGGGCCGCGCGCTCACAGGCCGTCTGGCGATTGTCGACATGCTCGAACGGCGCTGGCGCGAAATTGCCGTCGCGAAAGACCCCGGGTGCCCGGCATGCAACGGCTGACGATCATCGTCGCAAGCGCCGACAGCGCACGGCTCTATGCCGCGCTTGAGGCTGCGATGGCGTGGGCGGCGCTCGGGCGGCGGGCGCGGATATTCGCGCAGGGCGAGGCGGCGGCGCTGCTGCGCGCGCCGCTGGCGTTCGACGGCGACGCCGCGCGCCGCGCCGCGGGACAGCTCGACCTTGCCGCGATGCTCGACGAAGCCGCCGCGATGGAGGTCGAACTCGTCGCCTGCCAGTCGGGGATGGCGCTCGCGGGACTGACCGCGCCCGACCTTCCGCCGCAGGTGAAGGCGGGCGGGCTGGTGAGCCTGTTTGCGGATATCACGCCGGACGAACGGCTGATCGTCTATTGAAAGTCGCTCCTCTCCGTGCCGAAGGCAGGGGGAGGTGGCGGCGCGCTGCGCTGACGGAGGGGCTTAATGGCGCCGCGTCGCGGGCCCCTCCACCACCGCTTCGCGGGCGGTCCCCCTCCCCATCGCTTCGCGACAGCGAGGATCAATCGTTCAGGGGTTCTTGCACACCTTGATGTCGTCCGGTTCGGGCCTTTGGCCATCGGGGACGAAGCGCGCGAGATAGCCGCCCGCATGCTGCTTGTCGTCATAGGAGACGAGCTTGTAGCCCACCGCCTCGAACTCGCAGACGAGCAGGCGGAAGGGGGTGCCGTGCTCGGCGATCGGACGGTCGCCGTCGACGACGATCACCTGCCCGCCGGCGCGCAGCGCGGGACGCAGCCGCCAGAGGAAGGCATAGGGTTCCTCGATCTCGTGGTACATATGGACCATGAACACGCGGTCGAAGCTGTTCGACGGCAGCCGCGGATCGTCGACCGCGCCAAGCTTGAGCGACACATTGTCGAGCCGTTCGCGCGTCACGCGGTCGGCGAGGCGGTCGATGACCTCGGGGATGATGTCCTGCGCGAGCACGCGTCCGCTGGCGCCGACGCGCGGCGCGAGGCGCACGGTATAATAGCCGTCGCCCGCGCCGATGTCCGCGACGGTCATGCCGGGGCGGACATCGGCCGAGTCCATCACATCCTCGGCCTCGTTGACGCGGTCGCGCGCCTCCTCGGTCGACCATTTGGTCGAGGTGATCGGCGCAACGGGCCGGTCGGCGGGCGGGAAATCGCGCGCGGTGTCGATACGGTCGCCGCCATCCTCCCACAGGCTATCGCACCCGCCGAGCAGCGGCAGCGCGACGAGCGCGGCGATCAGGACCGCGCGGCGCATCAGTCGATGTCCTCCACCTCGACCTTCTCGCCCGTCACCTTCTGCGACAGCGCCGCCGCCATGAACGGGTCGAGCGCGCCATCGAGCACGTCGCCCGGCGCGGTCGATGTGACGCCGGTGCGCAAATCCTTCACCAGCTGATAGGGCTGGAGGACATAGGAGCGGATCTGGTGGCCCCAGCCGATCTCGGTCTTCGCCTGATATTCGCCCGATGCCTCGGCCTCGCGCTTTTGCAGCTCGGCTTCGTAGAGCCGCGCCTTGAGCATCCCCATCGCGGTCGCGCGGTTCTTGTGCTGCGAGCGGTCGTTCTGGCTCGCGACGACGATGCCCGTCGGGATGTGCGTGATGCGGACGGCCGAGTCGGTCGTGTTGACGTGCTGCCCGCCCGCGCCCGAGGCGCGATAGGTATCGATCTTGAGGTCGCTTTCGTTGACCTCGATATTGATGTCGTCGTCGATGACCGGATAGACCCAGACGCTCGAAAAGCTCGTGTGGCGCCGCGCCGAACTGTCATAGGGCGAGATGCGGACGAGCCGGTGGACGCCGCTTTCGGTCTTGGCATAGCCATAGGCGTTTTCGCCCTTCACGAGCATCGTCGCCGATTTGATGCCCGCCTGTTCGCCCGCCTGATATTCGACGAGTTCGACCTTCATCCCGCGCTTTTCGGCCCAGCGCATATACATGCGCTGGAGCATCTCGGCCCAGTCCTGGCTTTCGGTGCCGCCCGCGCCCGCGTGAACCTCGACATAGCAGTCGTTGCCGTCGGCCTCGCCCGCGAGCAGCGCCTTGACCTTGTCCTCCTCGGCGCGCGCCGCGAGCGCGGCAAGGCTTGCCACCGCATCGTCGACGAGCGCCTCGTCGCCCTCCATCTCGGCCAGCTCGATGAGCTCGGCGGTGTCGGCCGCTTCCTGTTCGATCGCGCGGGTCGCGGTGATCGCCTCATCGAGGCGGCGGCGTTCGCGCATGACCTCCTGCGCCGCCTTGGGATTGTCCCACAGCGTCGGGTCCTCGACCTTGGCGTTGAGCTCGTCGAGCCGTCGCACCGCGCGATCCCAGTCGAGGAATCGCCGCAGCAGCGCGAGCGCCGCGCCAATCTTGTCCAAATGATCCTGCGCTTCGGCGCGCATGTCTGATGCTCCTGAATAATATCCGTCATGCCCTTAGGCGCTCGCGCGCTTCAGGGAAAGGTGGCGGCGGGGGTCAGATGATGCCGCCGCGATCCTCGAGAAATTCGGTGTCGGTCCGGCGCCCCGAATCCTGCCGCACCGGTGCGTCCTGACGCGGCGCGGGACGCGCGGGCTTGATCTCCTCTTCGCGAATCGTGCGGCGCGGTTCGCTTTCGGGCTTGAACGCCTCCCAGATAATCGACGCCTTGGGGTCCGACGTCGGCCAGCTGCCATAGACGCGGCGCCCCGACCGGCGATCGATCCGCACCATGCGCACGCCCTTGGGCGCAGCGAAGGGAATCGGCTGGCGGTCGGCGAGCGCGACGAGCGCGAAGTCCTTGAAGATCGGCGCGGCGAGGCTGCCGCCCTGCGCATAGCCGCCCATGCTGCGCGGCTGGTCGAAACCGATATAGACGCCGGCGATCACGTCGGGCGTGCCGCCGACGAACCAGACGTCGTTGGGCCCCGAGGTCGTCCCCGTCTTGCCGAAGAGCGGGATGCCGAGGTCGCGCAGCCGCACTGCGGTTCCGCGCTGGACGACGCCCTCGAGCATGTGAACGACCTGATAGGCGGTCATCGGGTCCATCAGCTGCTCGCCCGACGGCGCAAAGCGCGGCATCGGCTTGCCGTCCCAATCCTTCATGTTGCAGCCGTCGCACGCGCGCCAGTTGCGCGGGAAGATCACCTTGCCGCGCCGGTCCTGCGCATAGTCGATCACCCGCGGCTTGAGTTCGCGGCCGTGGTTCGCGAGCATCGCATAGGCGTTGGTGATTTTTTCGACCGTCGTCGATCCAGCGCCGAGCGCGGTCGACAAATAGGGTTCATGCTCGCCGATCCCCATCGTCCTGATCGTTTCGACGACCGGCTCCATGCCGATCTGGCTCGCCGCGCGCACCGTCATCAGGTTGCGCGACTGTTCGAGGCCCCAGCGCATCGTATGTTCACCGCTGCCGCCCGCACCGCCGAAGTTGCGGAAGCATTTGTTGCCGAAGCGCGCGCCCTGATAGACACAGAAGCTGCCGTCGACGATCATCGTCGCGGGGGTCATGCCGTTGTCGAGCGCGGCGGCGTAAACAAAGGGCTTGATCGTCGAGCCGGGCTGGCGCTCGGCCTGCGTCGCGCGGTTGAACGGCGACAGGCGCACGTCGAACCCGCCCTGCATCGCATAGATGCGGCCCGAATGCGGGCTTTCGACCACCATGCCGCCCGACACCTCGGGAATATTCTTGAGTGCATAGCTGCCGCCGCCGGTCGCCTTCACGGCGATCAGGTCGCCGGGGCGCAGCGCGTCGAACGCGCTCCCGCCGGTCTTGCGATAGCGCATCGACGCGGCGCTCGCGGGGAGGCGCCCCGTCTCACCGTTCGAAAAGCCGATGCGCGCCTCGCCCGCCGATTTGGAGACTACCGCGGCGATCCGCCACCCGTCATAGTCGATGCCGATAAAGCTCGAAGCAAGGCGGCTCGCCCATTGGTCGTCGGCCTCGATCGTCGCGATCGGCCCCGACCAGCCCTTGCCCGCGTCATAACGGATGAGGCCGCGGCGCAGCGCGCGCGTCGTCGCGTCCTGCATCTTGGTATCATAGGGCGTGCGCACCCACAGCCCGCCGGCATAGACGCTGAGCGGGCCGTCCTCGGCGGTTTCGCCGAACTCGGCGATCAGCTGGCGCCGCACCTCTTCCATATAATAGCCGCCGACCTGCGCGACCGCGCGGTTGCCGCTCTCGCTGAGGCCGAGCGGCATCGCGCGCGCGGCGTCGCGCTGCGCGGCGGTAATCCAGCCATTATTCTCCATCGATCCGAGCACGAAATTGCGCCGCGCGACCGCATCGTCTTCGAACCGCGCGCGACCGTAGCGCTCGGGCGCTTTGGGCAGGATCGCGAGGAACGCCATTTCGTGAAGGTCGAGCTCGTCGACATCCTTGTCGAAATAGGCGCGCGCCGCCGCCTGGACGCCGAAGGCACGGCGTCCGAGCGGGATTTCGTTGAGGTAGAGCTCGAGAATCTGCTCCTTGGTCAGCGCATCCTCGATCCGCATCGCAAGGATCGCCTCGCGAATCTTGCGGCGATAGCTGAGCTCGTTGGTCAACAGCAGGTTCTTCGCGACCTGCTGCGTGATCGTCGATGCGCCGACCGGACGTCCGCTGTTGGTCAAATTGGTGACGATCGCGGACGCAATGCCCGGATAGTCGATCCCGCCATGCTCGAAAAAGGTCTTGTCCTCGGCAGCGAGGAAGGCGCGGACGAGCAGCGGCGGATATTCGCTGTACGCAAGCTGGACGCGCCGCTCGCGCGCATAGCTGTGGACGGGCTTGCCCTCGGCATCGCGCACCATCGTCGGCAGCGGCGGCTCATAGTCGCGTAATTGGTCGACCGACGGCAGGTCGCGCGCGAAAACCGCCCAGATCAGCAGCAGCCCCGCGAGCCCGGCGAGCGCCAGATAGCCGAGCCAGCGGAACCAGCGCCGCGTCCACATCTCGCGCAGCCAGTCGGCGACGGCGCTCGTGTCGCGGCGGATACGCATGCGAAAATGGGACAAAGTGTCTTCGGCCATATTGCCAAGCCTCTAGAGCCTGTGCCGCCGAAAGGGAAGCGCGGTTGCGGCAGCAAGGGCGGCCCGCGGGCGACCCGTCGGACGGCGACAACGGCCCGCCCGATTGCCGCACGCGACGAGGCGCGCCAGCCCCTCTTGTGTTGTAAAATGGCAACACTATCTTGCGAGGGACGAAAGGGGCTTAGACCGCATGAACCTCGAGAAATTCACCGACCGCGCCAAGGGATTCCTGCAGGCCGCGCAGACGATCGCGATCCGCATGAACCACCAGCGGATCAGCCCCGAACATATTGCGAAAGCGCTGCTCGAGGACAAGGAAGGCATGGCCGCCGGCCTGATCCAGCGCGCCGGCGGCGACGCACCGCGCGCGGTGGCGGGCATCGACGCGCTGCTGGCGAAAGTGCCCGCCGTATCGGGATCGGGCGCGCAGGCGACGCCGGGGCTCGACAATGATGCGGTGCGGCTGCTCGACCAGGCCGAACAGGTCGCGACCAAGGCGGGCGACGGCTATGTCACGGTCGAGCGGCTGCTGCTCGCGATGGCGCTCGCCGCGTCGAGCCCGGTCGGCAAGGCCTTCGCCGATGCCGGCATACGCGCCGAGGCCCTGAACGAAGCGATCAACGCGCTGCGCGGCGGACGCACCGCCGACACCGCGGGCGCCGAGGACAGCTATGAAGCGCTCAGGAAATATGCCCGCGACCTCACCGACGTCGCGCGCGAGGGCAAGCTCGACCCCGTGATCGGCCGCGACGAGGAAATCCGCCGCACCGTCCAGATCCTCGCACGGCGCACCAAGAACAACCCCGTGCTCATCGGCGAGCCCGGCGTCGGCAAGACCGCGATCGCCGAAGGGCTCGCGCTGCGCATCGCCAATGGCGACGTCCCCGACAGCTTGAAGGATCGCCGCCTGCTGTCGCTCGACATGGGGTCGCTGATCGCCGGCGCCAAATATCGCGGCGAGTTCGAGGAGCGGCTGAAAAGCGTGCTCGACGAAGTGAAGTCGGCGGAGGGCGAGATCATCCTGTTTATCGACGAGATGCACACGCTCGTCGGCGCGGGGAAGTCCGAAGGCGCGATGGACGCGTCGAACCTTTTGAAGCCGGCCCTGGCGCGCGGCGAGCTCCACTGCATCGGTGCGACGACGCTCGACGAATATCGCAAGCATGTCGAAAAGGACCCGGCACTCCAGCGGCGTTTTCAGCCGGTGTTCGTCGGCGAGCCGACCGTCGAGGATTCGATCTCGATCCTGCGTGGGCTCAAGGAAAAATATGAACTGCACCACGGCGTGCGGATCACCGACGGCGCGATCGTCGCCGCGGCGACGCTGTCGAACCGCTATATTTCCGACCGCTTCCTGCCCGACAAGGCGATCGACCTGATGGACGAGGCCGCAAGCCGTATCCGCATGGAAGTCGAATCGAAGCCCGACGAGATCGAAAGCCTCGACCGGCGGATCATCCAGATGAAGATCGAGGAATCGGCGCTCGGCAAGGAAAGCGACGCGGCATCGAAGGATCGCCTCGCCGCGCTGCGCGCCGAACTCGCCAACCTCGAACAGCAGTCGGCCGAACTCACGCAGAAATGGCAGGCCGAAAAGGACAAGATCCACGCCGAGGCGAAGATCAAGGAGCAGCTCGACGCCGCGCGCGGCGCGCTCGAACAGGCGCAGCGCGCCGGCGATCTCGGACGCGCGGGCGAGCTCAGCTACGGCACCATCCCCGCGCTCGAAAAGCAGCTCGCCGACGCCGAGGCGGTCGCGGGCAACGCGATGCTGCGCGAAGAAGTGACCGCCGACGACATCGCCGCGGTGGTCAGCCGCTGGACCGGCATCCCCGTCGACCGGATGATGGAGGGCGAGCGCGAAAAGCTGCTCGCCATGGAAGGCACGCTCGCCCAGCGCGTGATCGGGCAGGACGAGGCGGTGCGCGCCGTGTCGACCGCGGTGCGCCGCGCGCGCGCCGGGCTGCAGGACCCGAACCGCCCGCTCGGCAGCTTCCTCTTCCTCGGCCCCACGGGGGTCGGCAAGACCGAGCTCACCAAGGCGCTCGCGCGATTCCTGTTCGACGACGATCATGCGATGGTGCGCATCGACATGTCCGAGTTCATGGAAAAGCACAGCGTCGCGCGGCTCGTCGGCGCGCCGCCGGGCTATGTCGGCTATGAGGAGGGTGGCGTGCTCACCGAGGCGGTGCGGCGGCGCCCCTATCAGGTGGTGCTCTTCGACGAGGTCGAAAAGGCGCACGGCGACGTGTTCAACATCCTGCTCCAGGTGCTCGACGACGGGCGGCTGACCGACGGGCAGGGGCGTACGGTCGATTTCACCAACACGCTGATCATCCTGACCTCGAACCTCGGCAGCCAGGCGATCGCCGCGCTCCCCGACGACGCGCCGGTCGAGCAGGCCGAGCCCGCGGTGATGGAGATCGTCCGCGGGCATTTCCGCCCCGAATTCCTGAACCGGCTCGACGAGATCGTGCTCTTCAACCGCCTCGCGCAGCAGCATATGGCGGGGATCGTCGATATTCAGGTCGCGCGCGTGCAGAATCTGCTCGCCGACCGCAAGGTCACGCTCGACCTCAGCGATGCCGCGCGCGCGTGGCTCGGCCGCGTCGGCTACGACCCCGTCTATGGCGCCCGGCCGCTCAAGCGCGCGGTGCAGAAATATCTGCAAGACCCGCTCGCCGACCTGATTTTGAAGGGTGAGGTGAAGGACGGGTCGACGATCAAGGTCGACGAGGGCGACGGCGCGCTGGCGCTGGCGGCGGGGTGAAGGAATGGCAACGCCGCCCCGGTACGGCGTTGCAGTCCGGATTGATTAGCGCGACTGCCCGACGAGCGACCGCGAACGGGCGGCGTCGTTGGCAAGATCACGGTCGGCCTGGCTTTGCGCCGTGATGGCGTCCCATTCGGCCTTGGTACGGCAAGTCACGCGCGCCATGATCGAACCGGTTGCGGTTTCCCGCTTGCAGATTTTCTTTTCGGCGGCGGGCTTTTCACCTTGCGGCGCTTCGGCCTTTGCATGAACTGCCGTCGGTGCAGCGGCGAGGGCCGCAGCAAGGGAGAGAATTCTGATCATGCAATAACTTCCTTTCTTTTCAATAACCAGCCTGGCTGTGTCGGCCAGCCTTCCCAAAAAAAATGGGCGGCCCGCGAGGGGCCGCCCATCTATTCCATATTGGCCAGTCTTAGAAGCTGACTTTCGCACCAAGGCGGAAGTAACGACCCATGATGTTCGGGCCGGCCCACGCCGGGTTGAAGCCGAAGATGCCATAGGCAGCGTCGGGATCGAACGGCGGCTTGATGCCGAATACGTTCAGGACGTTCGCATAGATGGTGAACTTGTCACCGATCTTCTGGCTCGCCGTGAAGTCGACGTTCCAGATATCCTTGGTCTTGCAGTTGACCGGGCTGCCATCGACATAGCTGTGCGTCGAGACGCCATTGTCAGCGTTGAACTGGCAATCGCCCTTGACGCCGCCGAAGTCGATCGACGCCGTGTCATAGCCCTTGGTGTAATAGGCCGTCAGGCTGAGCGTGGTGTCGCCGAACGCCAGCGTGTTCTGCCACGACGCGCGCCACTTGGGCGAACCCGAGCAGGACGTGATGTTGCAGGGGCTGAGCGTGCCATCATAGCGCAGCTTGTCACCAGCGTCGGTCGTCAGTTCATACTTGATCATGTACGACGCGTCGAAGTTGCTGCGCCACGTCAGGTTGCTGCCGATCGGCAGGCTGACGTTGGCACCGAAGTCGAGGCCGCTGACGACCTGCGAGTCCTGGTTGGTGTACGACGACTGGATGAAGCCGATCAGCGGAAGCGCATTCGGGAATGCGGGGTCCGGCTGGCCCGGAAGCACGGTGATGCCCGGGATGTTCACGACGCCATTGTTCGCATAATAGGCCGCTTCAGCCGCTGCCGTCGAGGTCACGCCGGTGATGAGGTCGTTGACCTTGATGTGCCAGAAATCGACCGTCAGGCTGACATTGCGGATGGGCTCTACGATGATGCCGGCGGTGAAAGCCGTCGACTTTTCAGGATCGAGGTCCGGATTGCCGACCTGCGTCAGACCCAGCGAATAGCTCTGCGTCGCGTAGGCGTTGTTGCCGTGCGCTGCGCAGAACGCCGCAAAGGTGGTGCAGTTGACGGTGCGCGTCACGAAGCCCGTGGTCGGAAGACCGAAGGATTCGTTGAAGCTCGGGATACGGAAGCCCTTCGAGAAGGTACCGCGAACCGCAACCTGCGGGATCGGCGTGAACTTGACGCCAAGCTTCGGCGAGAAGTTCGACTGACCCGTCGAATAATCGTCGTAACGACCCGAAGCGGTCAGCTCGATCTGCTCGATGACTGGCGCACTCAGTTCGAAGAACGCCGATTTCACGTCGCGGCTACCCGACGTACCGACGGCATTGACGCTGTAATAGCGATCATACTGGTTGCCCAGCGTGCCGGGGTTGGCGCTGGGCGCGTTGATCGATTCGTCGCGGTACGACACACCGACCGCCGCCTGGAGCGGACCGCCCGGAAGCTGGAACAGATCCTTGGCCAATGTCGCCTGGAACTGCCACAGCTCCGACACCGACGTGGTCTTGTTGACCGGAGCAATATAATCCCAGATTTCCTGCGAATTGGCTTCAAGGTCGTTCAGGTTGAGCGTGCCGCGTGCGACAACGTCCATGATGCGCTGCGGAATGAAGTAATTTGCCTGGGTGCGCTTCAGACGAACTTCGGAGGCAGTAAAGTTGGCCGAATAGCGCCAATCGTCGCCGAAGCTACCTTCGATGCCGAGAACGCCGCGCAGCGAGCGCGAGCTCGTATCGACCGTACGGTCACGCGTCGAACGCACGAACGCCTGTGCCGTCTGTCCCGACGCAGCATAAGGGTTATACGGGTTCAACGTGCCATTGGCCGCCGTACAGCCCGTGTTCTGGCCCGACAGCGTCCCCACACCGTTGGCGCAGACATAGACGGGCAGCATCACATTATATGCGGCCGCACCGTTGTTCGGCGACGTGGGCGTGCCGTTCAGACCCAGCGGAGTGAAGGTCGCATGCGTCTTGGTGTTATAATAGTTGGCAATTGCATAGACCTGTGCGCGATCGCCGACATTGGCGGTAAAGCGCGCGGTCAGCCCCTGACGCTCGATCTCCGGCTGCAGCATGATGTGATCACCCTGCCAGTTGATCTCGCAGACCCCCGCAAGCGGTGCCGACGTCGAGGTGCCAATGTTCTGGTGCATCTTGTATCCGCGGCAGCCGGCCGCCGGATTCAGGAATTCAAAACGGCCTTCGCCCGTGTTGGGATTGGTCGCCGAAACCGGACGGACGAGCGTAACGCCAGGAATGCTGATCAGGCCGTTAAAGAGACCATTTTCAGGAGTGAAGCCATTCCAGTTCTGGTTCGACATACAGCTGCCGCTGGCGCCGCAGATCGAAGTCCAGTCCTTGTTGTTGAACGGATAGCCGCGATCACGCGCATAAAGCGCGTCCTGGCGACGATATTCGCCGCTGACGTAGAAGTTGAACCCGTCGTTGGCGAGGTCGCCATAGCCCCAGGTCGCGTCGATGCGCTGTTCGCCGGCATCACCCTTCTGCGAGATGCCGAGCGAGCCGCCAAGGTGGAGGCCCTGGATTTCCTTCTTGGTGATGACGTTGATAACGCCCGCGATCGCGTCGGCACCATAGGTCGACGACGCACCGTCGCGCAGCACTTCGATGCGCTCGACGACAGCGTCGGGGATGGTGTTGAGGTCGACGAAGTTGCGCTGGCCGTCATCCGCGAGCGGATAGGGCGCCATGCGCAGGCCGTCGGAGATCGAAAGCGTCGACTGAACGGTCAGGCCGCGAAGCGCCGGGGCGTTCGCGCCGCTGGCAAAGTTGAAGCCGGTGTTCCAGCCCTGAGTGATCGTGCCGGCGCCGTTGGCCGACAGGCGCTGCACCGCTTCCGAAACGGTGTTGAGACCGCGTTCTTCGAGCGTCTGCGCGCTGAGCACGGTAACCGGCGAGGCGGTTTCGGTGTTGGTCCGGCGCAGAATCGAGCCGGTCACGACGATGATAGCGTCATCGTTCGACGCTTCGTCATCGGCCGGAGCCCCTTGCGCATAGGCGGGAGCCGAAAGCAGAGCGGCGCCCAAGACAATGGGAGCGGCGCTCAGTTTCAGCATCGAAAATTGGGTTTTCTTCACAGTGCAGTCCCTTGCTACTGAGTGTTTCAAGATACCCGGGCCCCTGTCGCAGAACGGCAATAATTGCCGTCCACAGACACCCCGATAGCGTGCGGGATGACCGCTATGCCGGGCCGAGTAAAGGAAATTCCCGGAGCGCCATTCGGTTTCGTCGGCGATTGTGACGTATTTGCAACATGCCTGAGAATCCGCGAAATTCTATGCTTTCGTAGCGGCGCATCTGCGACATTTTGTTACATTGGTTACGAATTCCGGACCTTGTTTTCGTCGATCATCGTACCATCGGGCCGGCCAGCGTGCCGGGGTCGAGCCGCGCGTCGCGCCACTTGATTCCCCAGTGGAGATGCGGCCCCGTCGCGCGCCCGGTCGACCCCACGGTGCCCAGCCTCTGCCCCTGCACGACGCGCTCGCCCACTGCGACGTCGAGCGTGTCGCAGTGGAGGAAGGCGCTGTTCAATCCCATGCCATGATCGACGATGAGGAGCCTGCCCTCGAGCGTGAAGGGCTGGTGCGCGGCGAGCACCACGACGCCGTCGGCGGGCGCGACGAAGGGCGTGCCGCGCGGCACGGCGACGTCGGTGCCGCCATGATAGCTGCCGGGCTTGCCCTGATAGACGCGCTGCGACCCGAAGAAGCCCGACAGGCGCCCCTGCACGGGCCAGATGAAGCGCTGCCGCCACCCCTCCGCATCGGCCGCGATGGCGCGCGCCGCGGCGATCTGTTCGAGTTCGGCGGGGCGGCGGCGACGGAAGTCGGCGTCGCTCGACGCGCTGCCGCGATACGGCGCGTTGATATGCTCGATCCGCCAAGTTCCCGGCGCGACCGCCAGCGTTCGCTCGACCGTCCGCCCGTCGGCGAGCGTCGCGGCGAGCCGCGCGGTCGTCGGCGCGTCGCGATCGAAAGCGATGAAGAAGCGCCCGTCGCCGCCGAGCGGCACCGCCTCGCCGTCGAAGGTCAGCGCGCGCGTGCCGCCGGGCGCGCGGCCGAGCATTGCGCCGCCCTGGACGGCGCTGCCCTGCAGTTCGAAATCACGCGGCCCCTCGGGCACGGGGGGCGCGGGCG